>JAAUXT010031248.1_pt1 | contig 13509 bp, 12 predicted proteins | sample 7278171 | NCBI WGS metagenome assembly JAAUXT01 (sample SAMN14350112, study PRJNA611818) | marine sediment metagenome | isolation source: surface marine sediment (1.8m) | place: French Polynesia: Moorea | collected 2018-08
GTCCTGAACTCAATTGCACAACAGAATGACCAAGAAGTCATTGACATGTGGAAGAAAACACGACCCAAATTGCCAAACATGACGGAAAGGAGTTTTAGTATTACCCTCGTATTTCATTGACAGATTCATATGACTGAAGTCCTGCTTCTGTCTGTGTGAACTGTCTGCGTGGACCCGCCTCCTCCTCATTGCAGCGATACAGCTGCGTCGAGAAAAGATGGTCTTGGCCATAATATTGAGAAAGTGTTGAGTGGAAACAAAGAGCCGGGTCAAAGTGTTTGTATTTTGTTTGATTTTGAAATTGAGCGTTGACTAGCTCTTGCGCGCCCCTGTGACCCTGTGCCTATGTTGCAACAAAACAACGCTGGCTTTTCTTTCCGAGTGTGGCCAGTTCTTCCGCCTTGGTTGTGGGTGCACTTGCCGAATGTGAAATGAAAATCTGAATTCTTTGTGAAGCTCAAAAACCACGTCAATGAATCTTGTGGTTTCGTGGTGAGTTTTGTCTCGGTGTTTGTTGCCAATCTCTCTGTGCAGTCTTTCAGCAAACTTCAGTACGGACGCATCACTTTTTACGTGCAAGCTGGAAGAGAGGCAACCGAAAGCAAACCGAACTGTATGATCGGTGTTTCATCTGAAAACGCCTTGCTGAGATAATTGCAGGAAAACGATACGCAAAATGTATGGTTCTCTCGTTGTTGAAGAACAGATTCTTGCGTGCGTGGGCAGATTCATCAGCAAATTGAAAACTTCGTCTGGCTTGACAGGACGTTACAACCAGACCAAAGAAAGACCTCATTTTTGCGCAGTTTTGGAAAGATTTTCCCAACAACTGTGGGTGCACCCCTGTATTTTTAAGTGTGTGGTCCCTAAGGGTGTTACCACACGCTCACTGTAATCACCATCAGTGTATGTCTGTATGTGGACATGTTGATTAAGGGGGGGGGGTAACTCAACATGGTGAAAATCAACCAGGGTCATTTTCAGGCCATTTTAAGCATTTTTGGTTTTTTGGGTATGTTGAATTGCCCCCCCCCCCAACTCAACATGGGTCATCACCAAAATTTTTTTTCAAATTTTATTATTTTATTTATTTATTTATTTTTGTAAAATGATCAGTGATGAATTCTGAGCACCCTGACACCAATATGTGACCTACCCCAGTGTTAAGGGAGCTGTGGCTGTTCAAAAAGTGACTTTGTCTGTCAAATCTATTGAAAACATCTTGAAGGCATTTATGAACTGAACGTTTGTAATGGACCACACGCTTTTTATGCGTAGCATTCTTGTTTCTATTTAGCATCGAGAAAACCCTGAACTAACTGTGGGGAGGAGGAGGCTGAGCCTTGGTAGCTGCCCATTATTGCCAAAAGAAGACTTCAAGAGGGAATTTGGGGAACACTTTCGGTTTGAGGATGTGGCGAGACATTTCGGGTTTGATGTGCAGGTCAGTGACACCCTTGCACAATGCGTGAGAATGTGACGGCGTGGAACGCGCTGACTCAAACGCTACGACACACGCTGCAAGCGAACGTTCGTTTCTATGGGCATGGACGCCCCGTGTTCTTCGTCTGTTGTCAAAGTGCTCCACAATGCATTGCAAAACAGTTGAGTGGGTGAGTCGGAAGGATGTCGGATTCAGTCGACCCCAGAAAAATTGAAGCACAAGTCGGTTGCGCCAAGAACCTGCCTTGCCTCTCTTGGGAGGAGGATAAAGTTCTGGAACACGAGATAATTTAGAATATTGGAGGCGATCTTCCACACCGGAAGGACGATCGGTCTCGCTGCAGGAATCTGGTGAATCTGCGCACTACGTTGAAAAGTGGAACCTGAAAAAAGAGCTTTGAAGGTGCAGCTGTCAATTACCAGGCAGAAAAAAGCACTTCCAAACAACCGAATTCACGTCATTGGCAGCTGAGTTTGTATTTTTACTCGAAGGAGAAGCCTCTGCAGTGGAATGGTTTTGCAATCAGGAAAACATTGAAGTATCGTTCCACGATCGCAGGCTGCACGTTGGTTCAAAAATCTTTGCCCTCCATCAGTGAAAGAAAACAAAGACAGATTGCGCACAATTCCACAACCTGAGTCTGAGATCAAACCACCCGCTCACGGGGAGGTAGATTGCGGTCGCTCCACGAACCCTGGTTGCGATTCCAATCGACCAGCAAATATCTGGCCGATGTTGCAAAACTTTTCGCCAAAGCTGAAGCAACCGGAATGAGCCGAGACTCGCAGGGCGGCGGCGTCACTCGCGAGGGACGAGTCACTCGGGAAAGTTGTTTGCTGAGCACACTCGTTCTCTTCCAAAAATAATCTGTGTTTCAAGAAAATGTGTTTCTGTGCGAAACGAATCTTGCAATGCTTGATTTGCTGTTGGAAGATCCTGGACTAACAGGGAACGGGTGTTGGACAGACTTTGTGCAGGTTGTTACAAACGCCAGGTATGCAGAGGGCGGCCATGCCGTGAAGAAGATAAATGACCCTTGCCCTTGCAGACGAATACGTTCAGGGGACATTGTTCACCTTTGTTTTCTCTGCAGTTCTTAAAGCAGCAGGTTCATCGTACACAACGCTGTTGGTAATTTCAGACTCCCATCTCAAAAGTTTGTTCACACCACCCGAAAACTTTGTTTTGTCTGGTCATACAAGGGTGTCTTGCGTTGATCTGGATCTGATGAAGAAGAGAGACCAAATGGGTGTTTTGAACTGACCTCGACTTTTATGTCGTCAAGAAAACTTGAGCTGAAAACTACGGCTGATCAAGTCAAAATATGCGCTGTAATTACATGCGATGTGGTTGAGTTTGCCATGCACATCTGTGCTTCACCCTGATCAAGTTATTTTCTCAGGTCATCGTTTCGGCCTTTCATGTCCTGCAGCGCCGACCGCGCAGAGGATGCAGTTATGCCAACCATTTCCTGCTTCTCGAAGCAAGTGTGCACGCCCACTGAACGCACAGATGTTTCTTGATTTGCGACCTGAGAAACCGGACACCGAAAAGCTTTAATTGCTTTCGCTTCTCTTCACGCTTCGCACGTGCTTGGTGGAATCAGTTTGGGTCAGGTGTTGCGGCGTGAAGCAGACGGACTGAAGCGAACGATGCCGCGGCTGAAACGCGAGCGAACCCTGCAGCGTGCGCCGACAACCAGGAGCGCCTGATGCGCTTGCGTGTGTCTGTTTCCGTGTGTGCGCCGAAATTTTCCTTGACTGATTCTTTTTGTTTCTCCGTGAACCATTGCAGGCATTGACAACCCTGATCAGCTTGTCAAGGGCTTTTCCTACGAACGTCAATCTCGATTGCGTTGAGTGCATTCGACGGTTTTGTGCGTGGTTGTCAGTCACCTTGTGCAATCAGAAATTGACATCCGAAACAAAACAACACATGACTGGGAACAATTCTGTTCCATGAAAGAACAAGCACAATGTATCTTCCAGATTTGTACATTTGTTTCCTGATTCGCGTTTCCGCTGATCAAAGACGACCATCTCCACACCAGCGTGAGTCAGATGCGCCAATTTTGGCAGATGGCACAAATTTATGAGTTGCCTGCAAGACTATTCAAAGAGGATTTATGCTCATTTCTTCAGGTGAATGGTGCATTGGGAGAGTTCCAGACATCATGTAGATTCACAGCACTTGGCAGGCACCACCCAGAACAAATTGATTTTTAATGGTCCAGAAGCTCATGGTTCTTGCCAAAGGTTTTCTCCGGAAGAATCGTATCTCGATAAGTCATCACTATTTCTCAGGTGCAGCCCCTCATTCTGGATGCTTGTTTGAGACTCAGTGGTAGAATTCCACTCTTCTGGGGTTTCCTCGAGTTTCAATGCCCTTCTCAGATCAGTCAGCGAAGCAAGGTCGCGGAACCACCTCAACCCACAACAGATCAATCTGAGGTGGAAAGTTTCGGGTTTTCCTTTCGCCCATTCAGCTGCACTGTAAAAAATTGTCAATGCATTTTTCGCAAAGATCATGCAGCTGATTGTGTGGTCAAGGCCCACCAAGTACAGTTTTGCAAAATGTTTTCAAATCACACTGAAACTGCCAATGAAAAGAGATAAGAGAAGGAACAGGAGCACGTCAAGCAAGAAATCGTGTGAGATGTGCAAACACTCTGCAACTGTTACTGACCACATCCCGGATCCCGACCCAAACCACAGAAATCCCCCAAAATAATAGATCTGTCACGCTTCTGTGCCAGAGTGAGCGCACAGGTCCGATGGACAAGGTTCCCTGTGCAGTTGCGGTTGTTTTCCCATGGAGTCCATGCATTGTGTGTCATTGAACGGATGTCCGCCTCCGTGAGATTTGCCTTCAAACATGCAGTGCTTTTCAGGGTGCTGTTGTGGACAAGAAACAAAGATTCAAGTGCTGCACAAAGCTTGTTTTTCATGTTTCGTGTATCTCTGCGTCTGTGCATTCGTTGAACTTCCAGTTGAGAACAATACGTAACTTTCACTTTTCCTTGGATGGGAGAGAGTTAAGATCTCTTGCCAGCAAAGTTGATGTGGACTGACTGTCATCCCGGTCCTGGTTCTGTCCAACAGGCTCCATGGCAGGCAGGTTGCAAAATATCAAGCTATTTGCTGGTCACCAAACATTATGATACAAGTGTGTATGAGTGAGTGGGATATGAATGGACGAGAGAATTTGTATTTTAATCGTCGATAAATAAATATATGAAATCAATGGTGAGTAATGCGCCTTCGCCGCTCGCCATGACGGTGAGTGGAGGGTTTGGCTGAGTGCGTTCTTGCCAGTTCGTGTCTTCTGGATTGTGTTGAATCCAACTGCTTGATTTCAGGGGGGAATAGGATATTTTCGTTTGACAAGCTTTTGCTTTTGTTCAACTTCATTGTTGACATTGATCGTTCTTTGCATCTGGTCTTGCCGGTTTTTTGTTTGTTTTGTGTCTATTCTCGTGACTTTCGAATCGGAAAGCCACATCAAAGAATCAGAATCTGCGCATCAAATCCCCACAGCAGCTCGTGACCCGCGCAGGAAGTGAAAAGAAAGAAACGTATACGCTTGTGAAATTCATTCGGCCGTCACTTCACAAAGGAGGTCCGACCCGAGAACCACGACTTGGCGTACTTTTTTATCGATGTCCTGCAGAACAGGCGCTCGCACTCGGATCCGGCAAAAACAGAGGCAAAAACTGACTTGTGTACATTCTGAGGCCTGAGGCGCTGTTGGTGCAAAAGTGCCACAGCCAATGTAAATCATTGATGACCATCTGAAACCCTGCGCCTGCAAAAAGAACACTGCACGAAGCCTTGAACTAGTTGCGAAGTTTTGCTCCAAACAGCAGGCTAATCTCAGGAAAGCCACTGTCGCTGTGTTTTTACCGTGGCAGATCACGATCCTCCCAGTCAGCGTTGCCTCAGGTGTCTCAGCAGGAAATGTTGAAAAGGTCTCATCCAGTGTACACAGCGAGGCCTGTTTTTCTGGCCGGGAGGTTCGCCCAGAAGTGTCAGGATCACGATGATGGCGCATCAGAAATGCGGTCACACCCAACAGTCTTGAAAAGGACTTGGGCTTGGTGCGAACGAAACATAGGTGCGCTTCACGATATCCAGACAAACGTGACCTGTTCTTGCACGATACTGAGTTGAACACCGACGTTTTGACTCTTCGTGAGAGAGAAAAGCACTGGAATGAACATTGACAAGGTTTTTGGCTTGCAATTGATTTTTGCGGACCGCTATCTCCAAACTGATACGTGGGACGATCGATTTTACCTGAAACCGTTGGAATCTCTGGCGTCTTGTAATGTAGCTGTTTTTATCCTTACGCTGCCAAGGATCAGCTGTTTTCGATTAGAGTCTGAATTTTTTTCTCTTCAGAGCCCAACTTCTTGCTGTACTTGTCTGCCGACTTGCAAAATTCGCAAAACTTCACACAATACGAAGAATTTATGCGTTGAACAACAGGTTTGTGGCTTGAAGTAAAGGACTGCGGCCTGGTATTGGTCAGTCCTGGAGCTGACCCAACATTGGCGATCAAACTTACGCTCCCAGACAAAAATCGGTGACGACAGGTTGTTTGTGGTTATTGGTCTGATTCTGGCCAGTTCAGTTTTGCTCGGACAAAAACATCCGTGAAGGTTTTAGCTCGATGCTTTTTAACCTTTTGCCAGACTAAAATGAAGTCTATAGAGTTGTTGCTGGCTCAACAATTACTCATTTTGAGCAAAAAAATCCAAACTCATGGCTTGTTTTGTCAAGGGAAATCGAATTCCCGATTTTTACGATGTGTGTGGGTTCCTGCAATACCGCAGCTTGGTCAATGTGGCTCCGGAGCGTTGGCTTTTTCTGAACGCTGCGTGGTGTGTACCCTGTTGGCACAGCTTCCGCTGCGCTATCGCTGCGATTGGCTGGGCGCTTTGGACTGCACAGATCTGCTCTTATACTTTTATCAGTGTTTTCCAGATGTAAACAAGACAATACAGATCGAGCACAACAGAGCCGCGCACGGAGCCGCTCAATTAGTTTTCTTTAGACTCAATGACAAAACAGCTCATCTTCTTACAGTTCTAGGGCGAATCTATCGGGTGGCATTGCAAAAACATATATTTTGACAATTTGTCAACTTTAGAAAACACACAGTACTCAGGATGCGCTCACAGCTTCGCTTCCTCGGATTGACTTTGGTTTTCGCCTGCGTCTTGTCCAGGGACATCGTGGTGGACAAGAACGATGATCGGATTCAGAGATACCTCAAGCACTACCGCAGGACGTCCGCCTCTAGGTCGGAGAGCACGGCTGGGGACAACCCGCCCGTGATTCCGTACAGAGGCAGATTCACCGGTGGTGCTTACTCGTACTCTCAAAGTGGACACAGGACCAGGTACCAAACGAGCGTCTCGAGTGATGAACAAAGCGAGCGACAGCGGCACGAGGAGAGACAAACACAGGAGAAGGAACGCCTCGAGAGGCAGAGGCAGGAACAGGAGAGACAGAGGCAGGTACAACAGGAGCGTGCGCGAAACGAACGGGAGCAGAGAGAACGGAAAGCAGAGCAAATGAGACAAGAGAGACAACGAAAGGCAGAGATGGAAAGAGCGGCCAGGGAAAGAAGACAAGAAGAGAGTCAGAGATCGTACGAACAACGGAGACTTGAGCGGGAAAGAGCGGCGCGAGAAGAGCGACAGAGGCAGATTTACATGGAGCGAATCCAGCGACAACAATCTCACCGAGAACACCAGGAAAACGAGCGCAGACGACAGCAGGAGGAACACGATCGAGCTGTCAGGCTACGACAAGCAGAGCACGAGAGAGAACAGCAAGAAAGAAGAGAGGCGCAGGAAAGGGAGCGACAGAGACAGGAGCAGGAGAGGCGGCGGCAGGAGGAGGAGGCTCGACGTCGTCAGGCGGTGGCGGCGGCGGCGGCGGAGAGGGCGGTGGCGCCGAGCCACTCGCAGACCCCACCCGACCTCAACTACGTGCGCGCCACGCTGCGATCCGAGCTGGAGGCGATCATACGAGAAATGAGAAGCCAGTACGAGGACTCCATCTCCGGACGAGACATGCTCGCAGCCATCTCCAGACAACTGGAGGTAGGTCCGCGTTTGTTTCGTAGTGTGGGGCCCTGGCATGTACTCAAGAAGCGTTAAGCGTAGTTTCTAGATTCCTGAGATTCGTAGACCTACCGCACAGGTGTGAAGTAGCTTTTCTGGATGTCGATCAATCATACTTTTGTGAATTTTTACTGAAGCCGTTTCATCACGCAGTGAGCAGAGCTAATGTAGACAAGTTTCAGTTCACTGGCCAAAAAGCGAAGATTTGTAGCTGCACCCATTTCGTTACGACTGAAGAGCCGCGTCGACAGGGCAGCAGCTTCCGGAATTACGCCGCAGTCTCGCCCATTTCGTGTCCACCAAGGCATATCTCTGACATTAAGATCTGGAGTTCAGAAAGTGATGTAGAAACCAAGACCTGAGGCAGTTGTGGTCCCAACCCGCAGTGCCACATGTGGAAGAATTTGTGGGAAATTCCACAGGAAGCCAAATTGATTTCAGTCTCGTGAAGTGTGTGTGCACGTTTCCCATGCAGATTGTCTCTCGCAAACTTGGTCACGAGAACCAAAAGAAGAAAAGTCTGAACAAAACAGACGTAAACGCCAAATTCCTGCAGAATGCACGGTCTAAAATTGTGTCAGTTGTGAAAGCAGTAAGTCTGCAACAGAACAATAGAACACTTTCAATTTGTTTTTGCAAAAGAAAAACTTTACTGACAGGATGTAGAAAAGGTGAAAGAACTTGACGAGTATCGACCAAACCAATGCCACCTGGAAAATGTGTGTATTTTGTTCATTTTGACGTCTTCTTGCTTGTGATCATAGCAGGCCAAAATCAACATCAGGTGAGAACCATCGCCCCCACAACGTAAATGACAACTGTTTCAATGTTCAATGTTTCAGCATAGGTTCCTTGTACGTAAGAACTTTCGCTCAGTACTTGTTCAAACCAGAGCACTTAAAAAGTACTGTGTGTTTGTCAGAATGTGTGTACTCGCCACCGCATTGCGGTCCACTTGGCTTTATTTGCGTTGTTCCACTGTTGCCAACAAGCGGATCATTAACACACCATTTCGGTTCATTACGATCACAGATGCTGACAGCTTTTTGCCTGCAGGATCTTTAAACTCATTATCGCGAGGTCACATCACTGTTTGCACGGGCTGTCAGCGCACTTCCTCACTTTGCGCGCGCTGCATGCGGCTGAACGTTTCGCGGTTTCCAGACAGTCTGGAAGGTCGAGGAGAAGTTTTTCCTTTCAAAATTTGCAAATTGATATTCAGTTCACGCCGTAAATCATTTCGTCTGCTATTTTGTCTTGACCTTGGTCATGCGGGTATTTTTTCTTGGTGAGAAGTCAGGAAGTCGAGTATACTACAGCAGTATCCGCACCGGCCTAATTGTGCGATTCATTTCGGCGTTGACTCCGGGGTAAATCTGCAGCTTCATTCGCAGCCGACGATAAAGCGCAGAAAGTCGACACATTGAAGCAACCCCGCGCAAAATAATTGACACCTCTTATTCCGACGCAAGTTATTGAGGTGAACTTTTTGTGACTGGGAGCACTTTCGCAGCCTCTGCAATCACGGAAATTCCTGAGAACGACACTCGAGAGCCCCAAGAATTAGCCAAATTGTTTTTCTTTGATTCATTGTTTATGCGCTCGTCAAACATGTTGGTGGTACTTACAGTCGTCAGAATTGGAGAAACGTATGAGTTGTTATTGTAAACAGGGCAAGAGCCACTTTGTATATCTGTTCGCTAAATCTAGATCCACCCGGCTTGTTTCCTTGACGCGCTCGCATTTTTTTGTGGAGATCTACAGGGTACATGCATTTTCAGCTGCTTTTTGGTGAACGAGTTTTCACAAGGAAAATTACTTGTCTTCCGGATGTTTCCTACCAACTGTTTGTCTTGCGGTAAAATTTCCTCAAAATCTGCAGGACTCTTCACGCACTAAAGTCGGCACATGGAGCCTGGAAGCACAGTTTGCAAAAACAAGCAACCGCGTGCACGTACGGAAAAGCAATACCTGAGTGCAAATGCTGAGGGGTGGAAAGGGGAAAGAAGTTGATTCGAGGTTGTGAGCGGAAATGTCAGGGCATTACTCGTGAGGACCACCGATCGCGCACTTGACCTCAACACAGCTCCATTGATCTCATCCGCCATAGCTCATTAAACAAGTGTCCAATCGTGAAATCCTCAACCAACCACGCAACAAACAACCAGGGTTCACGAGTGCTGAGAAATTGAAAGCGACGTGGTTTCACGGGGAAACTTCGAACGCGTGTTTCCCGATTTCGTGCATCTTGTTTAACAAAACGCACTCTCTACTCTCTCGGCCTGAGGCGGTGCAGTTTGATCTCTGGTTCCCTGGAACCAACATTGTTTAACATGGTTCTGGTGCGTCGTCGTGACAAAACAATGAAAGTTCCAACAGCTTTTGTGTTTTCATGCTGCGTGTAGGTGTGAAAAAGAACGTTCGGTTTCGATTCCGTGGGCTGAAGTTTGCGGAGTTGTGGTTCTTTGTTGAAAGACTGGCGAACTATCTCGCATGGGGCAGAGCTGAACACCAGCAGGTTATCTGCCGTGTGCGTGATCTTCGTGTTGTGTTGTGGTGTATGTTTTGTGAATCCCAGTCGTTGTATCAATGATTCGCAATCTGGTGTTCAAGTGTGTGACACTTTTGATCAATCAAAGCCTCAATCAGAAGAGCAACCATCCAGGTACATGCAGACGATGGAGAATCTCGTGGTATGTGAAATCTGGCAATACTTTATTGCAATCCAGGTGTTGTGACGTCGAAGGCGGGAAGATCAACAAACTAAAATTGGAGAAACGAAATGGCAAAAAAATGAGCAAAGAATGTCTTGATCCAGGTGTATTCAACAAACTTGAAAAGCATCACACATTTGGGACTGGCATTGATACTTGCTTCAAAGCACAAGAAAAGCAAAAGAGTATTTCAAGGCAAATCTTTCAACAGAAAAGCCGGAGAGACGGAAACACTTTGGTGCTTCTGTTTGCACGAAGCTGAAGGTGGATGAATGTGTTGAGGATGACTGACGAAGCGGCTTCCACGCATCTGCCGTTCAGTTCTGTGGGCTGCACCAGTACTTCCTGCACAAAAGCACATAACACGACTGTTTGCACTTTTGCTGTTCAAATTTCTCACCGAGCACCCCGAAACCAAATGTCTTCTCACTTCCAGTCTGTGTTGGTGAAGTTGAATTTTGAACGGCATCCTTGGTGTGTAGACATCGAAAAAAGAAAAACACAAACGGGCGGTACCAGTTGCTTTTGAGACAATCAACCCAGAGCTCTTGCTCCCATGACGGACACACTGCATCATGATGTTGTTTTCATCGCGACGCTTTTGTCTGATTGCAGACGCTACTGGAGCGGCTGGACGACCAGATGCGCGCCGGAGACTCACGCGACGAGACGCGCGACGTGCGCACGCAGCTCGAGACGTGGATGCGGCGTCTCCAGCAGATGGCGCGCGACGACGCGTACGACTGCGAGGCGGCACAGCGCGACATTACGGCGCTCAAGAGCAAAGTGGACTACGTGGAGCGGCTCATCGTGCACCAGGGTCGCCCCGCCTCCCGCGGTGGCCAGTACCGTCGCTCCACTACCCCGCGGCCCCCGACTGTCCCCGACAACACTGCTGGCGGTGACGGAGCAAAGGGAGAAGGAAGTGTCCAGCGGCCCCCGGCTCCGGTCACCCTGCAGCGACCGTACAGTGAGAATGAGAACGAGGTCGCAGCCGCTGCCGAGAGGCGTCGACAGTGGCAACAGCAGTCGTGGGAGTACAGTCAAAGGTCGCGGGGTAACAGCCAAGTGGACAAGTGGTTACCGGCTACCCAGGAGCGCTACACGACCCAGATGGCCGCCAACAAATATCGCGAACGTCACATGAACCAGAGGAGCCATGAGAGTCAGCGGAAAGCGGACGAGGTTGTGCGAGGTCTGGTCGAGGCGAACAAGAAGCCGTGGAAGCCGAGGCGTGACCGCCGGCCCTCGTCCGGACTGACGGGTCTCTTGGACCACAGGGTCGTAGACCGAGCCGAGAAGGACAGAACACGAAGAATTGAGCCTGTTTGGGTCCAGGAACACTCTGCTCGCAGAACCATAGTGGTGGACACCCCAGGTATCGCACAACCAGACTGGCTGATCCGCCAGGGACAGCGCCAGGGCAGCTCGAGGAGGAAAGACCTGAAGGAGATAAACGTGTACCACCGCACAAACGGCTTCAGGCGCACACACAGTCAGGGAGACCCGGGCCTCCTGGGAGAAGAGGACTCTGAGGTGAACGTCATTGACTTTGAGACGCCCCCCAGCAGGGAAGACCCCAACTCCGGGAGAACCTTCGACTCGTCAGGTAAAAACGACACATCTAATTCATGAATGAATCAAATTGCACGCCAAAGAACGGCAAGCAGAAACTGACACGCATACACAAACAAGAATGGTGCACGTTTGGAGCAAGAATCACGTCCAGATGATGTTTTCCCTTCTGTTTCTGAAGTTGGATGCCCTGTATCATGTACAAAGTTCCCATCAAGAATAGTTTCAAGTAAAGGACCTTTGTTTCACACCCTTAATTCGTACTTCTGGTAGACTGTTGCGGGAGTCAGTCAGACATCAAAGTTTTCCCTTTCACTGGAAACAATAGTTCTGCAGGTCGTGACTTTACTCGAAATAAAATTGTACCAACTATCTCTCTGTTTCTCTGCGTCAGAAGTGTCTCAAGTTTCTGTCTCACTTGAACAGATTCTCGCAGCAAAGATTGAATTGTGCTGGAAGCAAAGGTTAACGTGTTGTGTGGTACTAATCCATTGCAAAGATTTCCCCCTTTTTCCATCGACCTGCAAACAATGGTCTGTGGCTTGGTCTGTGGCTTCGTATTGCTCCAAGGTCGAAGTGAATGGGTAAAGAATCGAACTAGTCGTGAATCAGCCTCAGACTCATGCTTTGTATCTGCAAGTTCCGTGCAGTGTTTTAACCACCTGTCTTCGCCTGTGTGCTCTTCACCATGAGAACTCACACACGGCCCAAACTCAGAACTCCGCATTTGAGACAAATGCAACCTGTGAGGTTCGTTGTTCTGTTCGTATTTGAATGAAGTCTTGGTGTAAGACATTTGTTATGACGGCGTCAACGTCAGTGTTTTGGAGTGAGTTGAATTGACGGGGAGCAGTCGCGTTGTGTCCATAAATCGGAAGGAAATTCAACAGAAACCGACTTTCGAAATTCTTGGCTTTGCCGACCCCAATTTGTCAAAAGTTTCATTCCAAAGTAGCCTGGGCGTGCTTTCTTCACCCTGCTGATGTTCTTCAAGGGAATTTCCTGATGGTCTTGAAATACCGACAGTTGCATGGATGGGCCTCCTTTGCACGGCATCATCTGGAGTAGCGTACTGAGGAGGCAGGTGCTGAAGAGGAAATACCCTCCAAGCAGTTGTTCAGTCAGATGATTCAAATCAATTGGTTGATTAAGTAGCAGTACGCGCCAGTCAGTCGAATGCTTCGGGTTCACTTGTGACACGAGTCTGATCTGTTCAGAAAACAGGAATCTCCATCGACGTATCTGGGTTTTGTAGCAAGTCTGTTTTCTGCCGTTGAACAAGCAAATGTCAATTTCTTCTCTGGCGAGGGTCTGACACCACTCAAGAAACTTGTCAACTCATTCCAAACCGAGGAGGGCCCGAAAGCTGTGGGAAAGCCACAAACATTTGCACATACAGCTGAGGCAATAAGAATTTCCTGCAACTTCGTGTTTTTGTACCCTCTGCAGCAGCATTCGTTGCTATCAACAACAACGTAGATTTAGATTAGGATTTCATCAGAAATACTACGGACAACAATCATTTATTTTCGTATATAACACAAGGATTTGTTCTTGAACGCCACAACCATTGTTCTCGAGACCCATTACTATTTTGTAATGAATGCTTGTTGAAGACTGACAAAAGTTAATGAGGCATCAAC
>JAAUXT010054616.1_pt1 | contig 13506 bp, 10 predicted proteins | sample 7278171 | NCBI WGS metagenome assembly JAAUXT01 (sample SAMN14350112, study PRJNA611818) | marine sediment metagenome | isolation source: surface marine sediment (1.8m) | place: French Polynesia: Moorea | collected 2018-08
TACCAACCAAACACACACACACACACACACACACACACACACACACACACACACACACACACGCTTTTGATACTCAACGGGACGGAACTTCGGTGCGCGCTGTTCGCAGGTCAGTGCGATGTTTTGTTGGTTCGGCGAACACCGAACTGTTCTGGGCTGTTCAGTCAGTGTGCTGGCATTCATGTTCAACGATCGGGGCTGGAGAAAATTTTGTGCAACTCTGTGGGGACACAACTAAGTTCAATTATGTGGTGTGAAAATTTTGAATAGTTGCCCGATTCTTCGCCCATTATGCAAAAATCACTAGTTTTATGTTATTTTATTACGAAACAAAATCACGTAAACACGTTCAGCAATCTAGTCGACAAGCGAAGAACGCCGTCGTTTTTGTGCGCGATATTCACGCAGTCATCTGCAGTGATATGAGTGTAATTTCTTGAATGACGTGTTCACTGTTGCGAAGCAGGAAACTTCAGCGTGGGGTTGTCGTACAATACTTAGATGGACGAACGAAATACACTTGTAAGTAGGAATGGCGGTGGTTGTTTCGGTGCGAAGAAACACTAACGCCAGGGCGCCTTGCACCTTGTAGAGGAAGCTTTTCGGACGCCAACAAAGACGAGAGAACATTTCCAGGCCTGTTTCACACTGGACGCGCCCCGTGCCCTCGATCCGCCCTGAGCTGTGCAGACCAGAACCCACAGATGTGTGACGCACTGACTTGGGAGGCGAGGGCCGAGCCGCCCCCTGTCGGGAGTCAGCGCGAGGTGGGCAGACCCGGCGGCGGGTGCGCGCGCACCTGCTGAATCACGTGCATCACGAAGTGCTCCTCGTCTGCCAGCGTCTGCAGCAGACACTGTCTCCACCTGGCAGAGCTGTTCGTGCGCCGATATCACAGCGCTCTGACAAAGCGTGGGGGACGAGTCGGTGTTTCGGGACACTTGGTGCAGAGGCCCTCGAATTGATCTCGGGCAGCGTCCCTCACGCTCCTCGCGGAAACTCTCGAGCTCCATCGTCTCCTCGAACTCAAACCGCATAAATGTTCGGGTCTGACAGTCATGTGTGCGACAGCAGCCACACGTGTGCAGTGAGGCGTGCACGTGTTGGCACCATCACTCTCAGTGATCCGATGTTCACCAAGAACACGAACCATGCTGTGCAACGGATGGAAGACTTTCCCTTTGCCAGAATTGACGGGGGCGCCACTGCAGCAGTTGGCTGAACGTGCTTCGTCCTGAAAGTGTTTTCCCATAGATGTACCGGTACACTGTACATGCAGATTGCGTTTCGCAGGAAATTTTTTTAGATAAATCCCGGACCTGCCGCCGTCTGCGTCGCGACGTGTCGACGGTCCGTCTGACGCCATTCATCTGAGCATTGCGACTGCGGCGGAGCCTGAACCGTCACCACTTTTTACGCCTCTGCGTCCAGACAGACTTGTGTGACAACGATGGCTTGCAACATAAATAGTGAAGCTTGTGTTCTTGCGAACCATAAAGCAGTTCAGCAACATGTACATGTACGCGGAAAAACAACTCGAGGAACTTTCTGTGATGTTCAGGAAGCTTCCTCGTCGAGGTGCCAAGAGACGGGCGCCGCTCCCTGCACGAGTCCCGGAGGTGCAGGCGGAAACCCGGGTTCACAGGGACGTGTGTGACGCGCGCGCTGACGCAATGCCCACACCCTCTGGTGGATCCCCGATTTGGTCAGGAGGGGGGCACATCTCGGGGACGGGGCGGGCGAACTTTGAAACATTTCTTAGGAAAAAAGAGAACATTTTACACGATGTCTGCGTGTATTCCCCACAAGGGAAGTGATTTTCATGGTTTTTGTGCCCCTGGATCCACCTCGAATTGAAACGTGTCAAAGTACTCGTCAGATCAGAACTCCAACAAGCGTTTCGTTCTGCTTTTATTTCGTTCTCATTTTTAGCTGTCAAAAATATAAATGCACAAAAATAAATGCAACGGACAAGTAAGCCAGGCGCGGTGCCTGCGTGCAGTGTTGGCTCCTGCACATCGTGTTTCCTGAACAACAGCCGTGTCTCCTGCGCGTATTTTCTGTCACTGTCGTACCAGACGTGGGTCCGGGATTGGTTGGTGAGCCCCGTACACACACACACACACACACACACCAGTTGGACACGTGTGCGGAAAGCTCTTCGCGCCTTTTTAATCTGAACAAGGGCCGCCAATTGAAGCAAAACCTAGACCCCCCCCCACCGTCAAGATGTACCCTCGGAATCCCCAGACTTGCCCTTGGACCAGCCCCAGGAACTGCCCAGGATCCTGCCCGGGATCCGTCCCAGGGTCCACCCTGGGTCCGCCCCAGGGTCCACCCCAGGATCTACCCCAGGGTCCACCCCAGGGTCCGCCCCAGGGTCCACCCCAGGGTCTGTCCCAGGGTCCGTCCCAGGGTCTGTCCCAGGGTCCGTCCCAGGGTCCGCCCCAGGGTCCACCCCAGGGTCTGCCCCAGGGTCTGCCCCAGGGTCTGTCCCAGGGTCCACCCCAGGGTCCGTCCCAGGGTCCGTCCCAGGGTCTGCCCCAGGGTCCACCCCAGGGTCCGTCCCAGGGTCTGCCGCAGGGTCCACCCCAGGGTCCACCCCAGGGTCTGCCCCAGGGTCCGTCCCAGGGTCTGCCCCAGGGTCTGCCCCAGGGTCCACCCCAGGGTCCACCCCAGGGTCCACCCCAGGGTCCACCCCAGGGTCCACCCCAGGGTCCGCTTCAGAAGAAACCATGGAAGTCGACGATGGTGGACGAGCCTGTGTGTGGCTTGATAAACGTACTGCATTCATATAGGGGAGAGAAGTCGCGTTCTCCTGGCGTGAGAATCGCCTCTGCCGACACCGGACCGCTGTCGTCGCGGTCCCCTGCTGCTGCTGCTGCTGCTGCTGCTGCTGCTGCTGCTGCTGCTTCTGCTGCGGGTCGTGTATCGTCAGCGCTGATGCCTGTGCGAAGCTGTTCCGGAGTCCGCAAGTCAATTGGAGGAGTCCCAGAACAGCCGTCAGAGTCAACCGAGCCTTCAGCAGATTCATCTGTCATAAAAGCTGGGTCAGCAGGAGCTAGACATGTCTGATCTGAATCGAGGGGGTCAGCCTCACCCGATGAATCTGGGTCAGCAGGGTCATCCATCGAGGTCGAGGTCATGCGGAGCGGTTCCGGGGTCACCGTGTCCATCTCAGCTGCAGCGATCGCGTCGGCCGCGGAGACCGGGCGGGTCGGTGCGACCACCAGAGGGTACCGCTGTTCCACGGGGCCCTCGCCGCCTGTGGGTGAGGGAGGAGGGTGCGACTTTACTGGAACAGCCACACCCTCTGCTGTCACTGTTTCCAGGGGTTCCACGGGGCCGCAGATCCTGACGAGATCGTATCGACGTATGGCGGTCAGGGCGTGAACGAGACTCGCTTTGGTGCACGGCAGTTTGAGCGGATACGGCGGGTACGGCGGGTGCGGCTGCTCCCAGGTGTGGACGCCCTCCCCCTGCTCCTCCTGCACGTCGTCCCTGTGCGCCCGCGCGCGCAGCAGGTCCCTCTGGTGGCGGTTGTGGAGGAACTGCCAGTAGCGCAGCACGAGCTCAGCAGCGCTCCCGCAGAACACCTGGTTGAAGCAGATGCCCTGGATGATGCTGACCGCAACTCGGCGCAGACCTGCAACACCAAGAGACGGGCCTGATCAGGAGCGGAACCAATGGCGGAGCCAGGGCGGGCCCGGGGACCGGCCCGAAATCAGGGGCAGACCACGTGGTGAAGCCACAGGCACGTCCAGTGGCGGACAGAGGGTTTGGTCGAGGGGCCAACCCCGTCGGAACAGCCAGCGATCTATCTACTTTCAAAAATTTTGAAAAAACCCCTGCAAAATGGAAGCAAATATTTGGGCGAGAACACACAACCTTTTCTGCCACTGAGGCAGAAACACTGTGTCAACTGATCTGAATGTGTGAATGGAGTGGCCAGACATTAAAATTTTGAGCCTCCGACTGGCCTGTGTCAACTAATATATTTCGTGTCTCGTACTCGTACATGCAAGCACCTGTTTGACACCAACAAGAGTAAAACCAATGATGATCAACCTTCCACGGGGACCACTGTCGTCCTTCCTCATCAGAAGAAAACAATGCGACTGGGCGGTTCCAAGATCGGGTCGATAGGGCCGCCCAAGGTCGCGCCTTGGCACTTGGAGCAAGGATAGAATTGGCACACATCGCTATCGCAGGGCTGATCAGGCGGGGTGCACCATGGGTGGCTGAGTCGTACCTATCACGTCGGCGAGCGCGGTCCAGTCGGACAGGGTCTCGGTGGGGCTCACGGCGTACAGCCGCAGGCACAGGTCGTCCCTGACGCCCGGCGGGAGCTGCAGGGTGTCCGCGGCGGGGTCGGCGTGCTCCCCCGGGGCGGCGTGCAGCACGTGCGCGATCACCTCCCCGTCCCGCAGCACCCGGCTCTGCGCAGGCGTGAAGTCCCTGCGCTCGTCCTTCATCTTCCTGAAGATCTGACAAGTGATGTCTCGGATCTGGTCCTCTGACAGCAGAGTCTCGGCAGGCCCTGGCGCCGCCGCCTCGGGTGGCGGGGTCACCCCAGGGACCTTGTCGTCGTCGCTCGTCCCCGGCAGAACCTCGTACACAGGCTCTTGTCCCCGACGCTTCGGGATCCCATCATAGTTTCTGACCCTCGCGAACCACGAGTACATGACGAAGTCTTCCAGTGAACGCTTGAACGCTCGCACTGTTTCCTCGCGGTCCAGGACCCTTCCGTCCTCCCCCTGCTGGAGGCGGTCGCACCGCAGGTAGACCTTGACCTTGCCGTCGGCGGCGCAGCTCGCTGGGGGAGTCGCGGTGTTCATCACGAGCACCAGGGATCCGTCGCCCGTGCCCGGGACCTCACAGTCGTAGAACTGGTCCTTGGGCCAGGCGCACCTGTGCAGCATGCCGGGCTCCTCGTCCCCGCGCTGCGCCCGTGCGATGCTGATGACGTCACGACCCGCGTGCAGGAAGACCGGGGTCGCCTCGCCCGTCTCCTGCGACAGGTGGAGCAGGCGCTGCCGCAGGTACGTGCGCGTCCCGTAGAGCCGCGCGCGCAGCCCGTCCCGCCACTCCTTCATCTGGCTGTTCGTCTTGAACAGCAGTGTGATGGTCACGCGCCTCGTGATCACCGCGGCGAAGAAGTACCGCGTCGGGGGCAGGTACACCCAGCAGAAGCGGGGTCTCAGCACGTACTCGCCCCAGTCGAGCCCGCACACGTCGTCACCACGGAAACGCGTGCTCTTGGACGGGGTCCAGAACGTCGCGTCCTTGTAGAAGTTGAAGCGATATTCGTCGTCGCCATCCGACCCCTGGAACTCGACGAACCAGGGGCGGGCTCTACTCAGCTTCCCCAGAGTCAGCGCCACCTGGTTGTGAGAGCGCTTAGCGCCGGGGAGGGCGCTGGGGTCAGTCCTGGGAAACATCGCGCTGCCGCTCCGACAAAATCAGCTGACCGGGCAGCGGGCCCCGTCACCACGTCACCACGTCACCACGTCACCACGTCACCACGCTTCTGAGCGCTGCGTCCTCGTGAGCCTGCCGGCCATCGGACACTCGTACATCCTGTCTTGAGAAGGCCAGATCGCTCCTCAGATTTCCCCTGACTCAAATTTCCCCTGCCACCTTCCCCCGACGCCGTCCTTGAGTCAACGCCGTCCGTCAGTCTACCTGACCACAGTGGCGCCACCCGGTGTCGCCCCGCGACGCGTACCTTCTCCTTCTCCGTAAAGTCGCTCAGATATTCGCAGACAGGTCCGCCGCGGGGGGGAACAAACCCAAGTTCCTCCCGATGTCTACGAGAACATTCCTTCTGCACACACTGAACTCGAGGCCCTTTGAGACAAAGCGCAGTCTCCCTGCGTGGTGAGATCCTGAACCGTCAAAGGGCTCATGACTGAACTCGCTCTTTTGTTTCCCTTCTTGTGTTGAACACGATACTCGTGATTTCCTGCAGTTTCTAATCACTTCCTCAGAACTTCTCAGAAAAACGTTGTATGTGTGCCACAGTGTTCGAGTCTTGGATGCTTCGTGTGACACGTTGAGCCGTGACTCAGGGAAAGTAGGCTTCGTCTTGTTGTGCTGCGCCTGCTGCAAATAGAACATGTCGTCACGAGGCACGAATGCTGAGCACAGTGAGCGCATTGAGACCCACTGATGCGAGGCCGGGCTCCCGCGGCTACATACACGGGCACCGTGACGAAACGACTTCTCTGATGAGCTTTCTGCCAAGCAAAGTCTCGAGCCATGCCAAACTGAGGGGCGGTCGCATCCCGGGGATCCAGCGGGACGTGGGCCTCACCCTGACCTTGCAAAAAGTACAACATTTCCCCTCCCCCAAAATCGTATTCTTTTCCTCTTTGAGTGCCGTCTGCCCTGACCACACTTTTTAGGTGACTTGAGGAGGGTTGCGCAAATTGGGCTCGCTTGAAAAAGTGGCCCAAATCAAAGCAACCCATATCAAAGCATCTGTAGGCAGGGTTTATGAAAAGTATGTGTACACCTGTTTGGTGATGATCAATTTTAAGTCTTTTGGGCTCTTTTGGTTCAATTTGGGTTGGGGATAATGTGCCAGGAAGGATTTTAGGAACTTTGAATTTTGGGGTTCTTTGGGTCAAAAAGTTCAAATTTGAAAGTACACAAAATATGGGGTATAAATGTAGAAATGGCTCCATATCTCAGAAAGTACAAATATTTGACAAAATGTAGTCTATTGTATGGGGGCTTGAGTAGTAGCATTCAATTTTTTTTTCTTTTTGAAAATTTTTAGATGGTTTTCTGGTGGGGCTAAAGGTGGGGTGGAAAAGTCATTTTTGATGCAATATTGGGCAATTCTTCTTGTTAATATGTGGATATATTGATGTGAAACAATGTCAAAAAAGTTAAGTTTTGTCAATTTCATTCCATTCAGGTGTGTGCTAAATGAGTTCCCAAGTTGTGAATGTTGAGTAAAAAGTAAGAATTTTGATGAAAACAAGTTACCCAAATCAGAGATGTGTAATGTACAGCATTGCCATCTCCATTGCCATTTTGTATTGCCATGATTTTGTATCTCTGACATGTTTCTTGCAGGAAACCCTTCCCACATGCACAATTCTGTGTCCTGTTACTTGCAAGAAACACTGCTGAAACTGAATATTCCTAAAATCACCGCGAGCTCCAGAGCTATTTTTGAGTACCGCCTGCCCTGACCACACTTGCGGATTGTTTGGAGAACACGGAAACAACACAAGGATCTCGCACTCAGATCAGTGCCCTTCCTCCCGCAGAGTTGGTACACAGGTTGCGTTTCCACCTGCTCCGATCCGCTAATTGAAATCACCTGGCAGCATCAGCAGCGATCTGAGCTCATGTAAACAGAGATACACATGTGGAGTCCTGCAGGCCACAACTGCTGCGGCTGCAGCGCCCTGCTCCTCTTCACACACCCGAACCATGGCGGCCGCAGAATCTCGCAAACTGTGTTCACTGTTGATTTTGTGCGCAATGACCTGTGGTCAATTTATGGATGTTCGAAGCAACAGCAACACCCGCAGCAGCAGCAGCAGCAGCAGCAGCAGCAGCAGCAGCAGCAGCAGCAGCAGCAGCAGCAGCAGCAGCAGCAGCAGCACTCGCAGCGGCGGCGGCGGCGGCGGCGGGCGCCCCGTCCCCGGCAGCGACTGCAACACACGGCTCGGGGGTTCGCGCCCTGGCGTCAAGGCGCCCGTCTACTGGCTGTACGCGTCCGACGGCTGGGCGTCCCGGGCGCGACTCGACAGCGCCGCCGCCTGGGTCTCACAGCTGCCCATCTACGAGGGCGACCACCAGCCGTACTACGCGTGGATCCAGGTGAACCCGAACAGAATGAGACCAGTCAGGACGGAGGGCCCGGGGCGAGTTTGGGATCCGTTCATGTTTGAGAGTGTTTCGAGAAAATGGTTTGTACGGTTCGTTTTTGTGCCAAAACAGTGGGGAAAACACACCACAAACAGCACGAACAGCTGTGTGTCGTGGAGATTGATCGTGTCGTGGTGTTTTCTCGTGCGCAGCGCGGTCATGCACGAAGAAGACACCTGCTGTTCATGCAGCTGTTGTTGTTGCTGACGTGTTCTTCGCCCCACAGTGACACATGCGGTGGATGCGGGGCTGCGCGGGAAACTCAGAGGCCAATTCAATCCTGGGGTTCTGGGGAGTTCGTGCCCTGCCAGGACAAGAAGGAACAACACGAACGTCACTCAAACTGCTGAGTCAAGTGCACGTGCACTTTTCAAGACCTCACCAGGGCCCCCTGGGCCTGAGCCTTCAGAGCTCGTGTGACCAACACGTCACGTCTCCCTGCAGGTAGACCTGCAGCGCGACACGGTGCTGACTGGGATGCTCACCCAGGGCGACCCCGCCTCCGACTCGTGGGTCACGGCGCTCCACCTGTGGACGTCCGCCGACTGCGAAAACTTCTCCCCGATCCTCAATCGCTTCGGCCTCAAGGCCTCCTTCAACGGAAACTACGACCGCAACAACACCGTCACCACCATCTTCGATGACGTCATCATCAGCAGGTGAGTCACGTGGGACGTCGGCGTGAGCGAGCAGGGCAGATTCAGGGGCTCTGGTCCCATGCCCCTGCAATCGCCTCCCTTGGATTTGCTGATTTACTCATCAGGTTTCTTTCAATGCCTTAATTGTCATGTATTTAAAGTCAAAAAGTGTGAAAGGCAAATTGGGTCGCCCCGCAGGGAATCGTCGTCCGACCTGGTCCTGGTTAGACTACTCCCTGTGTCACAAATGACGCCAGACCAGTGTTCGTGGGCTCGAGGTGCGAGCGTTTCTTCCCCAACAGGTGCGTGCGCCTCGTGCCCACGTCGTACCACGGGTCGCACCCAGCGCTGCGCTTCGAGATGCTCGGCTGCGACGTCGACTACTGCCGTCAGTCGCTCACGTACCACCTGGACGCCGAGCTCACCAACGTGTCGCTGTCCCACAACCTGAGCGCCGAGCAGCATCCCGCCTCGGGCAGCAGTCAGCCCACCATCACAACCAAGAGCTACAGCGAGTTCAAGTTCGCGGCGGAGCACGTCTTCTTCGGGCTCGTCGTGTACATGCGCGGCGGCTTCCGCAACGACCGCGTCATCGTCACCTTCAGCCGCAACTGCCACGCGTGGAGACCCGTGCGCGAGAAGCAGGGCTACGGGGACCCCAAGGTCTTCAGGTTCAAGTCCGCCAAGTACCAGTCGCAGCTGCTGTCGCTGGGGTACGTGTGTGTGTGTGTGTGTGTGTGTGTGTGTGTGTTTGTGTGTGTGTGTGTGTGTGTGCAAGTGTGTACAATTCGCATTCATTGCGCTCATTGCAATCCAAGCCTCGGTTCGGTTCGAGACCCATTGAGACAGGACTCGGTTCCACGTCGCTGCAGGTACCCGGTGCGCGCGCAGTGCCTGCGCCTCATCCCGATCAGCAGCAGCTCGGCGCGCTGGGACGTGGCCGCGCACTTCCTGGGCTGCGGCACGGGGCGCGGCATCCTGCGGCGGTGTGGGCAGCAGAAGGCGGCGCTGCCCCGCCGCCGGAAGCGCGTCGTCGGCGGGCGGCCGGCCGACGTCGGCTGGTGGCCATGGCTGGCGTCGCTCCAGGTCAAACTGCCCGGGGAGAGGGACTTCCGGCACGCGTGCGGCGCCTCCGTCATACACCCGATGTACGTCATGACGGCAGCGCACTGCGTCAACGTCATCTACTCGCTCATAGAGGGCGCTCACACGACGGACTACAGTCTGTGGAACAGCCCGCGGCTCCGAGACGTGTTGCGGATCCAGGTGGGCGATAATGGGGGCTCCGTGCTCCACGCGACGCGCGTGTTCGCTGACGTGTCGGCCGTGCGCGCACACCCGTACTACGACGCGAGCGAGTATCAGTTCGACGCGGCGATCCTGGAGCTGGTGCGGCCGCTGCGGCTCACGGACCACGTGAACACGGTGTGTCTGCGGGACGAGGAGGCGACCGACCCGCCGGGAGAGGAGGCGCCCGACCCGCCGGGGGAGGAGGCGCCCGACCCGCCGGGGAAGGAGGCGCCCGACCCGCCGGGGGAGGAACAGGAGCCATGCGTCGTTGTCGGCTGGGGCGCCGTGGGCCACCACGACACGGGCGAAATCAGGCCGCACCACGCGCAGGTGAGAGCGACCGCGGGAAGGAACTGCCCAGGGGAGGGGCTGGGCTCAGGGGAGGGGCTGGGCCCAAGGAAGGGGCTGGGCCGATGGGGAAGGGGCTACCCGCAGTACGGGCAGGTGGCCCACAGGGGAAGGGCTCGACCCGTGGGGGAGGAGCTCGATGTGTCGGGGCAGATCAGACCGCTCGGTCAGCACGACTCGAACCCCAATGATTCATGACTGTGACTGTGCGGCCCGAACGGCCTGATTCCAATTTGAAAATTTTGGGGTGACACAAAAACTTTGAGTGTTTGACACCTGACACAGAGCGTACTGCTGAACGTCCCTGTCTTCGCGGCCCGCCCAGCCCCGCCCATGTTTGTTGGGAGTGAGATTGGAGCGCGCCCGCCCGGTGTTTCTGCGGCAGATCCCGCTCGTGTCGACGGAGGCGTGCCGCGCTGTCTACGGGAACGACAGCATCACGGACGACATGCTGTGCGCCGCGCCGCCCGACGGCTCCGCCGACGCCTGCGCCGGCGACTCGGGCGCGCCGCTGCTGTGCGAGGGCGCCGCCGGGCAGTGGTTCCAGGTGAGGCAGGGGGCAGCACGGTGAGGCAGGGGGCACCACAGTGAGGCAGGAGGCATCATGGTGAGGCAGGGGGCACCACTGTGAGGCAGGGGGCGCCACGGTGAGGCAGGGGGCACCACAGTGAGACATGGGGCATCATGGTGAGGCAGGGGGCGCCACTGTGAGGCAGGGGGCGCCACGGTGAGGCAGGGGGCGCCACTGTGAGGCAGGGGGCGCCACGGTGAGGCAGGGGGCAGCACGGCTGGTTGACGGGGCCACCAGACTGTGGTTCCAGGTGGGAGTACGAGAAGGCAGCTGCCGAACATGCAGTGGTTCCACGACAAGAAAACAACGTGCAACGACAGGCTTGATGTTTCGACTGACGTTCCACGTGCAGGATACAAGAGACGTGCCATGGCGGTGCACCTTGCTTAACTCCAAGGCTTTTCCTTCGCAGGTGGGGATCGTGTCGTGGAACATGGGCTGCGCCGTCCCGGGCTACCCGACCGTCTACGCGCGCGTGTCGGCCTTCATGCCCTGGATCCGTCACGTGATCACCGGGTCCCCGCTGCCGACCACGCCCCCGCCCCCGACCACCGCCCCGCCCACAAACGAGACGACGCATGGCAACGGCACGGCAACGTGGGGGGATGTCGGGAACAGCACGGAGACGCTCGGCGTCCCCCTGGGGGGTGGAGACAACAGCACGGAGACGTTCCTGGACGCAACAACGCACGCGTCGGAAAACTCGACGGAAGCTCGGTGGACCACGGACGCCGCGACACTCAACTCGACGTCGGTTCCGGAAGGCACTGGCTCCAACACGACACATCTCCCCTGACCAATGCGGTTTATTGGCAAAGACTGTGTGACTTTCAATCGCGTGAACGTCGTGGGGAGGGAGGGATCCAGAGAAACCCCAGGGGCCTCCTGACCTTCGTCCACCCTCCCTTCGAAGCCCCTGCCCTTCCAGTGATGCGCCCCAGGGGGCAACATTCGAACTTCAGACGGCCCCACGCACCCCAACTCGCGTGAAGGTCACGACCCCCCTGACGACCCCCTGGATCCGCTCCTGAAACCCCGAGAGACGAACAAACTGTTGGTGTTTAACTGGACTCTTCGTCCCTCAACAAGAGCTCTGCACACACTTCGTGCTCAGCGAATCTGCCGCGGTTCAGTCTTTTCTGCTCGCGCTCCCGTCGGTTCGCTGCCTGCGGTGTGAACGACGTTGCTCGCTCCTGTCTCAGCTGCTCCCGCCTTCTGCAGCAAGAACCGAATATCAGATCCACCGTGGCACTGGATGCGTCTTGCGTTTCTGGGAGAGAAACGCGTGGCGCGTGCACCCCACGCGACACACACGACACACACACACACACACACACACACACACACACACACACACACAGGGCCCTTCGCGTCCTCACCTGATAGGTGGCACCACAGGTAGAGCGCCCCGAAGGAGACGGCTGCGGCCGTCAGGGCGAACACGGCGAGCACGGCGCACACGTCGAGGCAGAGGCGGCGCCGCCGCCGCCCCGCGCCCGCGTCCTGCAAGTGGGCGTGTTCCACGTGAACGGGGAGCTATTGATGCCTTCAACGCCGTCAGACGGCGGTGCTGTGCCTCCCCGTGCGCCGTGCCTCACCTTGACGAGCAGGGCGTGTCTCGGCAGCGCGAGACCGTCGCTCAAGCTCCGCGGACTCTCGCTCTTCGCGCTCAGGTCCATCTCGACGTTTCTCGCACTTCTGCGTCGACGGAGAAGACGTGGAATGTTGATCTGGCTTTGTCGGTGGTCACCTTGGAGTCACAAGTGTGTGTGTGTGTGTATGTGTGTGTGTTTGTTTGTGCTTGTGGAATATCAGTCCAGAAGAGGATTTTGAGCTGCAGGCCTCAGGTTCTCCAGGCGACTCTCGACGTTCGCACCAGGCCAAAAATATCACTGTGTTGCCTTTTGCATGTTGTCATTTCAAATGCTAGAATTGTCCTGGGCTCAAGCTGCGGATAAAATTTACTTCAGTACAGAAGAAATTTGGAGGAGCTGGCGCAATTTTGTGACGTTTGCCGGTTTGTTTTCAACAGAGTGAATGGTCACTCTGCGGTGATTGATCAGCCCGCACAGCGGGGAGTGGGACCTCAACAAACCACTCCGGTCGCTCAGCGGATCGAGTGACGCCGCTCCTGTTCCCAGAGACGTCTCGGGTTCCGCGTGCTCCTCACGTGGAGCCAACAGCGCCGCTCTCAGCGCCGCCCACTGTCAAGAGACGACCACCGAGTTCCGGTCTGTCGCAGAGAGGATCCGGGCTCGTTCAGCCTGTTTCATGCTGGACGCGTCGTGCGTCGCGTACGAGCATACACGCACTGAAACACATCCGTCCGACAGGTCGCTCTGTGAGCGTCGTGCGTGTGGTCTCTGAATGTAAATGTAACAGCCTGATGCACTGCGCAGGGAAGCAGCACCCATTGGCTGAACACACCAGGGATGCAAGGCGATCGAGACGGCATGTGTGGGGACGTCGTGTGGATGTGGCACCCATTGACTTGCACAGGGATGTAGTTCCCATTGACGTGTTCAGCTCGCGCGACGCAACGCGTGACGCTTCCAGTGGAGAACAGGCCTCAGCTCCAGGCTGCATAACGATGTCAGGTATCGACTGGTGCTCGATTTACGCGAGTCGTACGAGGATCGTCTCAAAATAAACCGATCATAGTCGGGCAAACGGCAAGAAAAGAAGTCATTTGATGCTGCCAACATTTGATGCCAACATGAAAACATGCCAACCATGCAATGCCAACAAGAATAACATGCAAAGACAACA
>JAAUXT010033884.1_pt1 | contig 13505 bp, 13 predicted proteins | sample 7278171 | NCBI WGS metagenome assembly JAAUXT01 (sample SAMN14350112, study PRJNA611818) | marine sediment metagenome | isolation source: surface marine sediment (1.8m) | place: French Polynesia: Moorea | collected 2018-08
CCCCCACCTCGCCCAACAGTTGCGCCCTGTCGGCACTCCCCCCACCTCGCCCAACAGTCAAGCCCTGTCAGCACTCCCCACCCCGCCCTTGCGCGCGCAACGTCGTGACGCAACAAAGAAACGCAACGTCGCACCTATCTCCGTTACATGCGTCATGAACTTTTATTTACCAGCAAAACACAAAAATGTCTCAGGTTTCGGTTCCTGGCTGGACACGACGAATTCTTCTTGTGAGAAATTTTCTTTGTACACTCATTTACATTCGACACGAGAAAACTTTATGCTACACATGTCCAAGTTTTGTTTGTCTTTATCCGCCAAACCTACACAAAATCTACATCTGGGTGCATATGGTACAATAGATACACTGACAGAAGAAGACGACAGGATATAAGTAGAACAGCGCTGTATCTAAATCTTGTAGTTACCATGACAACAACGTGTAGCCGGTCGCTACTCTTCCTCCACCGTGCGAAGAAATAAAAAACGTTGGTTCCCCGACCAAAGATGGCGGAAAATATCGCAAAAATACTCTGAAAATCCAAAAACTTCACGAACGGCAAAAAATGCCAAGAATTACAAAATTGCGAATGAGAAACAGAAATTGGTGATGATTAATTGAACAGAAATCGGTAACGACTCATCGGTGACGATCAATCGAACCAAATCAATTCTCAAAATCCCAAATCTGAACATCGCGTCAAAATGTTGCGTCGAAGAACGAAAACTGGTTGAAAGCGTCACGAACCAATCAGTGTCGGGGGCGGGACGCGAAACGCGCGTTTGTCTTGACAACAACATTCATTACATTTCAACATGTGAGGATTGCAGAAGGTCACTCAACGCGTGCGGCTCCCAAAAATAAACCAACCGAGCCGCACCACGTGACGTGACGCCCCCTGGTGGCAAAAAACAGCAGATGATCGCTTCGTCAAGAATGTCACAAGATTTCATTGTACAATTCCAACTTACACGCAAAAAAATGCTTCCAAATTTACATTTTTACACTTTTAAAAAATCTTTTCTTCGTGTCTGGAAAAGAGCGTTTCTTGAGATACCCGTCACGTGTTTCGTCACGTGACGCGGGTTTCCTTCCTGTGTACAGCTGTTTTACATTATGGTACAGATCCCATTTACAATCCATTTCAATGATACACTATAGCTACAATGATAAAATTACAAATCTACACCAAACGTATATATTCAGTACAATCCTACGGGTACAGATGCGCTAAGCCACGAACACCATGATGCGAAGGCCTTTAATCGATTGAGATACCAACTCTACTCTACCACGAATACCAAAAGAACAACAAACCAATACAAGAAGCATCCAAGGCTTCAATTCAAGTCAACTCCTCCTTCTCCTCCTCACGTCCAGCCAAACAAAATATTCAATAGCAAGAATTGAACATACGAGGCAAAATCAACATCAAACCAAACCACCACAAAAACCGACTATTTCTTCGCTATATCGATACAAAAACCCGACATATCTTTCTCATTATATATCTAATGCATCTAAATTTACAAACACCGCACGGTACATATTTTTATAGCTCAATTTTCAAATGCAAGTGAACAAACAATGAATTGCTCCCTCAAACAGGTTCTCATTCACACCCAACAAACTTTCCCGCCAATTTCCGTCGTCTTTTCCCGCGTAAATCACTTCACGCATGCGCATCGGACACTCACTACCGGGGTTAGGGCGGGAAAATGGAGAGAGACGGCCAATCAGCACACATTTCACGGCTTGTCGCAAACGACTTGAAAAACACCGAAGTATGTCTCTTATTTTTGTACATGGTATGTGTCTGTGTTGTGTGTAAACTTGGAGTAAAAACCTGGCAGACTATATAACATAGAACACAGTAAAAACGTGTCAATTTACAGCAAATGTTACAACGCTATGACACAGGGGCGTTTGTACAAGGGCGCCACGGCGTCCAACGCCAGCGGCGTCCGTGGGCGCGTTCGACATGACGGCGTCACGCCTTCAGAAGACGCCGTTTTCCACGGCGCGGTCTGAACACCGCGACGCCAAGTTGAACACGCCCCATGCTAGTGACGCAATCTGGAATTTTTTGCAAACCACCCTTCGAGACATCCGAAAAACCATTTTTGACACCAACATACTTTCCAAACAGGAAACGTCATTTTTGAGTGGCCTACCACAACCAAAGTCAAGAGCGTCACAAAACACGTCGGACGTCGCGACGTTGCGCGCGGCGACGCCCATGTATTTGACGTCGTCTGCTCGATCGATACAGGGTTCGCCAAACACTCGATATGAAGCACCATGAGAAGAAGGAAATTCAAGTTCTCCGGAGCCTGGAGCCCATCTTCGAACAGACCGGAAGGAGGCAGAGAAGCGTTTCGCGGCAACCTCAACCCCGGCAGGGGGGAGGCGGGTCGCTCAAACCTTTTCCCGCCCCCTGGTGCCCGCAGAAGAAAAGGCCTGATATTCCAAGCGGCTCTCACAAGGAAACAATTCGTGTTGCTATGGATACCATCAGCGCGTTGCTATGGATACCATCAGCCGTGTTCCGGATTCTCAGCTTTTTTCTTACACTTCAGAAATTTACACTCCTCAATTTTTACAATTTTCAAAATTTGCTTTACAGATATATGTACAACTCCTGATTTCCTTTCCTTGTACAACTTTTCAACAATCATGACACAAACTAAACACGGGAATTGACACGTTGTGGGTCGATTGGGGGGAGGGGGTTGGGGGGGAGGAGGGTGAAATGAACCGGTCCAGGGCAGGACCGCGTTCTCTCTGTTGGCATGGTGATCACTCCCAACGTCACCGCTGACCACTGGGCGGCGCCACCGTCTCACGTGACGCTTCTCTGTACAAACTGCTATGATACACACCTTGGAGACTCGAATGTTCAATTCTTCGGGTGGACCCCTTGACAAAATGGAACGGATTTGAATCTTTTCTCAAAAATTTCCTCGTGATTTCTATTTACAATTTTCGATATTTATAGTCGTGGCAGCAACTCTTTATGTACACGCGTCGTTTCCACGCTTCTGGAATTTTCAATTTCAACTATTGTACACGGCTTTTTGAGCGGCGTGCAGCAAGGAGCAGACTGGGTCCTGCTCCACCAGGCGCGTCTCCCTCCGCGTCCTTCACCCCTCAATGGACGCTGCCCCCCTCACAGGGAACGCAGCGTCCATTCACCAACGTAAAGCGAGACGCGTCCAGTGCGGAAAAGACCTTCAGAATCAGAGCAGTTGGCGGGAAAAATCAGAGCTTTTGGCGGGAAAAGCTAGAAGCGGCGCAGTTGCGTCACCAGACCGGACCTGACGTTGTTCGTGACCGCGCATGCGTCACGATGACGTCACTTCCGGTCCAGATGGCGAGATAGACAGCAGAACCTATTGCAGAAATCATTGTATCTTGGACCCGACGATAAGACTGAACCTCGATGTGAACGACTATTTGAAATCTTCAGAACGTCCGGTCCAAATCATAAATACAGCAGTATCAACGAACTACATTTACACCGCGGAAAAAATAGTTCCCAGAAAAATAAATACTCGTTTTCCTTATGTACAGAGAATTCAATCGAAATTGGAGATCATTTCATAATTGCAAATTCCATTGGTTTAGTTCACACACGGCAAAATTCCTGCCATTTGATTCTTTACAGAAACAGTGAAGTCTTCGTTTTACAGAAATGTCGGAATTTTTGTACAGACTGCGTTTGTGTTCTTGTTTTTTTTTACAAATGTTCAAGGCTATAAACAGATATTTTCAACGGTACTGACTGATGGCAATACGCGTGTAGAATTTGATATGTGTAAGTTTGTTTTCGTTTTCAACAGAAAAAGTGACAGAGGCCACACGAGTCGCAAACAAGATCTCTACTCCTCAACAACAATCAATACTGAACCAACAAGATTACAAAATCCAAGATGGCGGCCATCCAAGATGGCGCCTGCGTGAGTACAGAGCTGGAATGAATGAATGAAACTGCTGAGGATACGGGGAGATGTCGCTGTCTTGGCGTCGTTGACTTGGATCCAGGGCGTCGCGCACGGTCATGCGCAGTTTTGACGGCAGAGGGCGCTGCGATGCGTCGAAACCCAATCCCGGGCCTGGATCACATCACGTGACCCGCAGCCGTGCGCACGTGACCGCGCGCGGCGCCCCCTGACGGTTAAATCGTGTGTCGGTTGGGAGGGAGATGCGCGGGGGCTTCAGTCGGTGAGGACCAGCAACCAACAGGAAGTGCGCCCTGCGCATGCGCAGACGCCGCCTGCGTAAGTCACGTGATTCCGCTACTGCCAGGTTGTTGCGTCCATGGTTACAGCTCAAATACACTTCACAGTGCCTCGTCAAGGTGTGTGAGGGAAATTTTCAAACGGATTTTCGAGGTGTGAGGAAGTTAGTATGAAACACCACACAGGAACACAGACTATTCCCAAAACATAGATCTACTTTCGCGCTCTCAAGAGTCAGCCTCGATCCGAATTCATCCGACCGTCTTGTTCGCTTACAAATCGCCAAGTCAAACAACACACACATGGAGTCCACCAAGTGACCCTTCTGCACCCAAAGATCCGACCCAATTTGGTTGTCATGGAGAATTCACAAATGAGTTGTTAGTTTTGTGGTACAAAACGTCGCTGTTGAGCGTAGCGTAGCGCGCATGCGTGTTCTTTACAGTATCTACACGTGACTTGACTGATGGATGGATGGGTGTAAAAAGTATCAAAATATGTTCATCTGTGTACAACGGGCGATTTGGCGCGCGCGCGAGCGTGGAACGTCGTGTGGACTCGGAACACACGTGTTGGTCACGTGTCTTTCACCACGTGATAACGAATCGGGGCCACGATGAAAACAACATGTACAGGATGTGTGTGTATGTACAGGACCAACGGATCGGCGGTACAGAAGGGTCTCCATGGCAACTCCAATCACTGGCGTCCACACATGCGCACTTGCTCTGTCACGTAATGCGATTTCATACCCTATGTTTCACAACAAGCAGTTTCCAAAAAGTGTTTTAACAACCATTTCCACAATATTCACCCTAGAAACGGAAAAGACACACCTAAATTTGACAATGCATTTGAGAACACACGACGAAATCTAGTCAAAACTTTTCTAACAGTCCATTTTGCATGCAAATCCTTCAGTGGGGACAAAACGTTCCCTCACTGTTCAACTCTCGTTTCCAGGGCAACGCCCTTTACTTTTTCTTCTGAAGCGCGTCCAAGTGACGCATGCGCAAACCACCACCACCACCAAGAAACAAGTTTACTCAACAACCTTCCCATCGTAAAGCTTTCAAAACGTTTTTTCTGGGGCGTGACGTTTCTTGACGTGACGTCAACGTGACAAAAATCTCACGTCAGTGCAGTGGCGCCCCCTTGCGACAAAGTCGCTGCCTCGCTTTCGTTCCAATCTGCACTCGCTTCAGTTCATTGAGCCCCCTCTGGCGTCGGTAACAGTATAAATCGCCGCATCATGCGCGACGTTGTAGCCAGTTCCAGGGGGCGCATGCGTAGTCAACATTTCCACATCCCGCGTATTCAAAATTCCATTGCTCACAATACATTTGATTCTCAGTGTAAATCGCCTTTTTTATGCTCTTTGAGCACATTCCATAATTGCATTATTGTGATGATTCTGACGACCATAGCGTCTGGAGAGGATGAGCCTGCTGGTAGCTGTTTTATGTCGCTGTTGCTATGGTAACGGCCGCGGTCGGTGGGCGGGGCGGCGCTCAGGGAAGCGCCCCGTTGGGCGACATGCCGAGTCCGGTGCCGATGGGCCCCAGGTCCGAGTTCTTCATGTAGTACTTCTCGAGCTTCGCCAGGATGTGTTTGCCGTACGTGAATTTGCGCAGCGTCGCCACGTGAGGTCGAATCTGCCAATCAAATCACCCACCAAGTTCGTCAGTCAATTCGTTGCCCCTGGGCCACACCGCGTGCGCCAGGGCGTCAAACACAGCGTTTACGACATTCCGCACCACGCGCCAGTGCATATTTGGGGTTGCACCCCATCCGAGATCATGGTGGCACACATGTATGTCAGTGTGAACACACCCATGCACACCCCATTGCTACATTACTTTGCAAATGTGGTGCGCTGTGACCTTGGCGTGCCTGTGGGCTGGCGCACGTGGTGTGGCGCAGGGGTCACTCACTGCTGCTACATGTCAACGAACGCAGCCACCAACTAAGTGGAGCATCAGCTGCGCACCACTCGCTCGTGTGTTCCAAAGATACAGTCCCGTTTAGTTGGCAGGTTCAGTGATAAAACCAGCCTGGAAAATGATCAAACTTTGGTGTTGATCCAGCCTGGTTTAGTTGCCCCCCCCCCTAGCCCCGCGAGTTGGATACCCAGTCAGAAAGCCCACGGATACCTGGGTAAACCATTATCATCTTCGCGGCTGATTATCACACGCACACACACACACGCAGACACACACAGAGGTATCGATCGCTCTGCCGTTGCTGCTTCCTCTGTGCTGCCCCGGACCACTGCCACCGCCCGCCCACTCCCGCCTTGAACACGCACACACACACACACACGCACAGTGTTCCCTGGATGACTCCCCCAACACACACACACGCACACACACCAAACTCTCTTCTCTCGCACACACACACACACACACTCGCAGCACACACTCACACACACACACCTTGTGCATGAGCAGCTTCCGCTGCGTCGGCTCCGCGACGTCGATCATCTTCTGCACGACGTAGTTGGCGAACTGGTCCTTCATCATCGTGTAGAGGGCGCTGTGGGGCCTGCAACACATCACGTGTTCAGGTCACGTGTTCAGGGCGCGCAGCTACGCAAAGAAACCATCGTGGTGTTCCTGCTGCGCACGCGCTCAGAGTCGCTCCCGTCGCCAAGGAAACGACGTGCTCAATTCGCAACGATGATGACGACACGCTCCCTGTTCGCGTGGCACGACGTATTCAAGTTGCCATGACAACGACACGCTCACGACGCTACACAGATAACGTTCTTCCGTTGCCACGACAACAGTGTGCCCTCTTCGCTATGACGACGACGACGCTGACGTCACTCACCCGTCGTTGAGGCTGCACACCTCGTCGATGAACATGGCGCGCTCCTGGCGCGACGAAAACGCGACGCACTTCTCCACGACGTTGCTATGGAAACAAGAAAACGCGCAATCAACTCCAGGCCGTCTCAGCGCACGCCACGTTCACGCAACTATTCATGCTGACTCAGGAATAAGTGTTGCGCAATCGATTCATCTGACAAACTGCTGACTCAGCAATCTTACCTGGCAAATTTGTGCTGACTCAGCGCGAGCACCTTTCCGCGCAGCTCGGCGACGATCTTGCTCTTGTCCTCGGGGCGGCCGTGCTCGAGCACGTGTTGGATGACGTAATTCCCGTACTGGTCCTGCACGAGGCGCTCCGTCTGCGCGTGCAGCTCCTCCTGGATGGGCGCCGTCTGCTCCAGCGTGCAGTGCTCCAGGATGCGCTGGATCACGCGGCAACCGTACGGGTGCGTCGACAGCGCGAACACCTGAAAACACCCCATTATCGCTCAGCAACGTGAACAGCTCATTATCGCTCAGCAACGTGAACAGCTTATTATCGCTCAGAAACACGTGGGTGCGGGGTGAGGAGGACCTCATTAAATTACACATGCTCATTCCAAAAGCAAACGGAGAAACTTTCAACAAATTGCACGCACGCACACACACACACACACGCACGCACCTGTCCCTTGAAGGCGTCGATGATGAACTGAAGATGCTTCGAGTCGACGCACTCGATGCACTTCTGCACCACGTGGTTTCCGTTCTGGTCCTTGACGCACTTCAACACGTGACCGTCCAGCTCCTTGACGATCTCAACCTGCAACCACAGCGCCACCTCGCGTCAGTAGCTGCAGGTCACATCACGTGGCTCCACCGGCTCCACGTTTCGCCTTCTACACCCCCCTTGCCTCCGCCTCACCAGCGCCCAATCCTGACCGGTGGAACGAAATGATGAGACACCCTAATTTTTGACAGGGATGTTTGGCAATTTCAGGTTGAAGCCTGAAATAGCCAAACACATGTCTCCCCATTTCACTTTCCCACGCCCCACCCTCGCCTGCCGCGCCACCCACGCCCTCACTTGCCACCCCGTCCACTGTGCCGCCCACGCCCTCACCCACTGCGCTGCCCATGTGCCGCCGCCCTCACCTGCCGCGCCGCCCCGCCCTCACTTGCCGCCCCGCCCACGCCCTCACCTGCCGCCCCGCCCACGCCCACCGACCCGCCCACGCCCTCACCTGCATGTCTGGCGGGATCGACTCGAGCGCCTTCTGGATGACGCGGCAGCCGTACATCTGGAGCGCGAGCGGAAGCACGTGACCGCGCACGCGCTGCGCCAGCGTCTGCTTTTGCTCCGTCGTGCCGAACTCGAAAAACTTCTGAATCACGTAGTTGCCGAACACGTCCGTCATCAAACTGCAAACACACGGGCCAATACTTAGTGTGCGTGTGTGATGTGTCATGTGTGCGTGTAATGTGCGTGGAATGAGTGGAAGTGGGGTACGTGTGTCTTTACATCCCGGCGGCCTGTATGTTCCTGTACGTGTGTGTGCGTGCGCGAAAACAACGACCTGAACACAGTGTCTCTCTCTCTGTGTATGGGTGAGTGTGTGTGTGCATGTTTGCGCGAGTGTGCGTGCATGTGTAGAACTCACCCTGAAGGTGGCCTGTATATTTTCGCGTCGTCGTGTGTATGTATGTGTGTATGTGTGTGTGTGTGTGTGTGTGTGCGTGCAGCACTGACCTGTAGGCAGCCTGTATGATCTCGTTGAAGACCATCGCTTTCTCGGCGGGCGTGGCGCGCTCCAGCTTCTGTTGGATGAACCTGCGGAGATAACGACGTCACATGTAGAACGCGCGACGCTGCGTCTGTCTCGTCCCAAGACTCACAGACCGGAAGCGTGGCGTCAGGGGCGCCTCCAGGGAGGGTCTCCAACCCCAGAAAATATCCGTAATTTTGCACAAGCGCACGGGTTTTTTCTTTCTTTTCATCAGTGTTGTTTCTCGAGGGCGGCCACCATCAACCAGATCCTAAACACACGCCCTTTGTGTGTGTGTGTGTGTGTGTGCGCGTGTGTGTGTGTGCATGTGTGTGTGTGTGTGTGTGTGCGCGTGTGTGTGTGCATGTGTGTGTGTGTGTGTGCGTGTGTGTGTGTGCACGTGTGTGTGTGTGCGTGTGTGAGTGTGTGTGCGTGTGTGTGTGCGTGTGTGTGTGTGCGTGTGTGCGCGTGTGTGTGTGTGCGTGTGTGTGTGTGTGTGTGTGCGTGTGTGTGTGTGTGCGTGTGTCGCACCTGGACCCGTGCTGGTCCTGGGAGAACTCGACCACGTGGTTGACGAGGTCCTTGAGCTGCAGACTCGGGATGCGGTTGTTCCGGAAGTCCTCCAGGAGGCGCGACCGTCCCGTCACCTCCTTCGACAAACTCGCGCTGTGGCAAACAAGAACTCTGCTCAGTGTTGCGTCGCGCGAACCAGAATCGCTCTTGCTGCGGCCAAAGTTTACATGAAAGGAAAAGGCAACGCCCTGGACACGTACTCGCAGGATCTGGTCCTTCCCAACACATTCTCACGCACCGCTTATTCTGACGCAGACGCCACACACGCATGCGCAGATACACGCATGCGCAGACGGACTCACCTCTTCTGGAGAATGCGCGAAGGGAAGAGAGAGCTGCCGAACAGGCCGTTCGTTCCCGTCAGAGATCCGTTCCGGAACTTGGCCTCTGCGCCTGCGCGAAATGCGTCTCTATGACAACAGTCTCCATGACAACATGAAATTCACAACCGCCTCATCCTCATCTTATTTTGTTCCAAGGAAGCGAACAAGAGCATCTGAGGCACAGGGGGGGGGGGAGGCAACAGGACAAACAACGCCATCTGGTCCGACCTGGGTGCTCGCAGCCCAGGACCCTCTCGCTGTGGTCACTTTGCCCTCGAGACCCCGCCCTGGCCCCATCAGACCCACTTTCGCATCACACTCCACCCCAACCTGCTCCCCAACCCACCCACCCTCCTCTCTCCATGCCCTCTTCCCACCCATACCCAACCCTCCCCACCCACCCTCCTCTCCATGCCCTCTTCCCACCCATACCCAACCCTCCCCACCCACCCTCCACTCACCTGGCACTGCCCAGTAGAGCCCAGTCCTGCTCCCCTGCCCCTCTCCCATGCCTTCTTCCCCTGTACCCAACCCTCCCCCTCCCCACCCACCCTCCTCACCCCTCCCCACTCACCAGGCGCCGCCGAGTAAAGCCCGGTCCTTCCTCCCAGGTAGTCGTATCCGTAGCTTCCGGTCAGCGCCAGGTTCGAGTTGGACCCGGAGAGGGACGGCGGCGGCGTCAGACTCTGCCCCGTCTGCACGAGGCCCATGGGCCCCGCGGGCGACGCCGACGCCGACCCGAGCGGCCCGTAGTACTGGTTGAGCTGCGGCAGCCCGCCGCGCTTGTAGTCGCCCAGGGAGTCGCGCCGTCCGGTCGTCATGCCGCCTGTTGTCATGGAAACAACGTCATGGTCACGTGATTTGGGCGTAGTTTCGGGGCGTGGTTCACACTGGGTGCGTCACGAGTAGCGTGGAAAGGGCAGCCCTCGTTGACGTGTGGAAACACATGACGCACCCAGTGTGAACTCTTCCCAACGCGAGTGATTGTAATGGTGACGTCATCAAGGCAATGCTGGTCACAACCGGAAGTGGCCGAACCCGGTCATGCGCGTGCCCTACATCCCTCCTGACGGGACGCTTGTGCAGAAGGGTGAAGCTACAGTCGTTACAACATACACCAAACAGAGAACACACGGCAAGCACGTTCTGTACACGAATCTACAGCAGGTCCACAAGAACTACAAACGTAGAGAAAAGTGTGAGAGGGCCCAAAGATGTGGAGGCACACCTTATTGCCGCAACGCACGACGCTTTCATTGCAAAACTGACCAAGTACGGCACGGGATCTCACGTGGTGCCATGCATCATTTTCTGCGCAATCTCAGGCACCACGTGACCTTCTTACGTCATGGAGAGGCGTGGTCATGTGACATCGAGTCCAGTTGCCTCTTCACCAAATGTGACCACCAATCTCAACCCCAACCAACTGGAACGAAGCTCTCGAACTGGGTTCACACTGGCTGCGTTGTGCTGTGTCCCTGCACAAGTCCGTGGGGTTCGCATCGTCTCTTGCGACTCAGGGCCCCTTGACTTGCACAGAATACCACGTGACGCAGGCAACGTGAAACCCAAACTCAACTCTCCAACAGCAACTCATGGCACCAGAAAACACAGATACAAACTTACAGATTCGTACTTGGACTGCAAACAACGACAGTGCAGAAAACTATAAATCACCACGAACCAGCGGAGACGCACCAGAGCGGGACGATCAACAAGAATACTTGACAGTGCAGCCACGCGCGCTGCTCAAACATGCCTCGTGTGCCACCAACAACATTGGGGGGACTGGGCGCGTTCTATGCACACCCCGCGGTGCGCCGAATCGAACACGGCCTCGTGGTCAAAACGAACATGCATCGCCCCGACTCACCACCTTTTCACACAGCTGGAAACGAGCTTTGAAAAGTAAAACAAGACAACACAAATCTCCAAAGAAACGAACAAGAGTGCGCGCGACCAGTCGTCGCAGAAAAGGTGAAGAAACACAGCGGAAGCAACAAAACCCACGCTAGAACCCAAGCGCAGACGCGTGCGCATGCGCACAAGCTAACCACGTGTTACCACCATTCCGTACTGCACAGCACGCCCCGTCATCACCACGTTAGAGAACACGCCACCAGAGGGAGTCCCAGAGTTAGCGAGTAGTTGGGAGGCGGAAGGGAAAGGGGTGCGTACCCTCACCGAATCCGGAGTTGTGGGGCGTGTTACTGGCGCTCGAGTACGCCACCTGACCGGCGGCGCCCGGCGCCATCTGTCCGGCGCCCGCCGGCTGCGTCGTCGTGAGCAGGCGCAGGTTAGGCCCCAGCCCATTGGCCGCTCCTGCCAAGCCCAGCCCAGCAGCCAATCAGCGGCGAGAAGAGCGTGAGCGAGAGCGAGGCCGTGATGGGTTGTGGTGAAGTGTAGAGAGGAGCAGAGTGAGAGAGAAACGTCGTGTATTATACATCGGTGGTTAAAAACGAACGGCTCAGGCGCGTCACGTGGGGGGGGGGGCGTCAAAACAAAAGCCACCCCTGCTGGGGCGGGGACTCATGGGTGGGGGGGCAGGTCCCAATTTTGCTCCATTCAACGCGCCCCTCCCGGAACGGGGAGTCGGGCCCCACCCCAAAGCGAGGCTCCCGCGACGCGCCTGCGCAGAACAAACTGATGCGAAACGCAAACAAAACGTCCAATCAGAGCCGTAGAAACTGTGAACAAGTGTGTGGAACGCAGTTGTATGTACAGCTTCAGTCAGCTTGAGGAGAACCGTAGAAAGACGCTCGGTTGCCCGGGTGATGATACACGGCTGGGTCACGTGGGACGCCGTGACCTCGGTATGTACAGCCGATCATGGAAGCGGGAGAGGCAGAGTACTTGCATCACTCAACCACACAACGCACTCAGTACCTCTCCCACTCTCACACCAACATTCTCACACACAAACATAAACACACGCACACACAACGCACGCTTTTCAATCACTATCCTGTACCAGCTTTTCTCTTGCTCTTTCAATTTGCACGCACCCGTCTCTTGCAAACACACACACACACACACACACACACACACACACACACACACACACACGCGCGCGCGCGCGCACCGCTCACCTTGCTGGCCCGTGCTCACGAGGATGGGCGCGGGCGACACGAGACGAACGGGGCCGATGCCGCGCCCGTTGCCCATCACCAGCTGCCCGCTCTGGTCGTAGTACGCAGGCGCGAGGATCTGGTACCCGGCCGCTCCACCTGCGCATGCGCGAGATACGTCACGTCAATGCTGCACTTTAGTTGCGTTTGCACACCAAGCTCACAGCGGAGTGTCACTCAGGCAGGGAAAGACGAGGTGACTTCTACAAATGGACACTGGCAGCGTTCGATTTGTCGCTCCAAGCCAAAACGCGTTTGGACCCGTGGAAACAGGAACGTAAAATCGAACGCGCGAGAATAACGCACGTGATCCACAGTGTCACATGACTCCCCCACGGCATTGTGGGATGGGCTCATTCAAAGTCCACCCACTTCACCGGGTGACAGTTGGGTGTGGGTGGGGGGCTCGCCCAAGGTCCGCCCAATTCACCGCGGACTGTGGGTGGGGGGCTCGCCCAGGGGTCCGTGCAATTCACCACGGACTGTGGGTGGGGGGTCACCCAAGGTCCGCCCAATTCACCACGGACTGTGGGTGGGGGGCTCGCCCAGGGGTCCGATCAATTCACCACGGACTGGGGGTGGGGGGGGGGCGCTCGGGCCGGGGTACGTGCAAATCACCAGGGACTGGGGGGGGGGGGGGGGGGCTAGCGGAGGGGGCCG
>JAAUXT010075139.1_pt1 | contig 13505 bp, 19 predicted proteins | sample 7278171 | NCBI WGS metagenome assembly JAAUXT01 (sample SAMN14350112, study PRJNA611818) | marine sediment metagenome | isolation source: surface marine sediment (1.8m) | place: French Polynesia: Moorea | collected 2018-08
CTCTCTCTCTCTCTCTCTCTCTCTCTCTCTCTCTCTCTCTCTCTCTCTCTCTCTCTCTCTCTCCCTCTCTCTCTCTCTCTCTCTCTCTCTCTCTCACACACACAAACACACACACACAGTTGATGCGTCCTGCATTTGCTCTTGATGACAATGGGCGCTGCTGTGCAGCCCACGTGGTTGTGTTGACACGTGCGTGACACATCCAGTGTGAACCAGGCCTCAAGGCAGCTATCAGAACGGCTTCACATGGCCATTTATTCCATGTCTGCAGACACCGCCCCAGAAGCCAGAGAGAAAAGGCAATGCAGACCGTGGCTGGACGTTTCCAAGGGGATTGAAGTTACGCTGGATACGTCACGCGTTGCGTAGCGTCGCGTCGCTGAGATTCGTGATGCACAACTCACGGACGCGTGAAGCGTAGTGAACGTGTGAATGCTACATCTACAGCGTCAGGTCTGGTGCACGCCGCTTGCGTCACGCAGTTGAACGTCACGCGTTGAGTTTCTTTGACGTGCACACGTGTGATTGGCACGGCTTGTTGCATAAACTCCCTAACTCACTGGCACTGCGTCCCTGAATCAACACAGCTCTGCAGCGATACAGCACAGTGCAGGGACGCAGCGTCCAGGGACGTGACGTCACAGCGCGTTCAGAACGCCTGCAACCCTCAGCTCCCTGACCGCTATGTAAACACTGGAGATTTTCTGTTCTGGGTCCCGGCGATCAAAGGAAAGAATTTCAATGCATCAAATTGTCCGGCCTCGCGGCCCATCGCATGTCGCGGACCCTCGTACATCATGAGGGAACTGGCCCTGACCCGGTGTAACGAAATGGGGAGACACGGGCCTACCCAGACACTACTGTCTGGTTATTTCTGGTCCATGAAAAAGATGCCACCTGAAAATGCCACTCAGAGCCTTGTTGAGTGTTTGGCCATTTCAGGTGAGACTTGAAATAGCCAGACACCTGTGCCTCTTCATTTGGGGTGTCTGGCCATTTCGTTACACCGGTGAGTGAAGCCCAAGCCCTCTCTGCTATCTGGATAGGAATGGCTCCCCAGGGAGGAGGGTGGCTCCTCAGAGCGTTCTGTTCTGGCTGTCCCTGTTCTCTCTGTTGTTCGTCTCACTCGGCTCTGGAGCGACGGGGTGGGGCTGGAGGCAGAGGGACTCCTGGAATCCGTCCCCGTGTCATCTGCATCCGTTGCCCTTTGTTCCCTCTGCTTCTACTCTTCCACTGACGTTTGGTGTTTTCGTGTGTTTGGAGATTCACACACACACACACACACACACACACACACACACACACACACACCTTGTCCACTCTCTTGCATTGACGGCCGGTGTTTTCGTGTGTTTGCCGAGTTACACACACGCACATACACGTTCAGAAACACACACACACACACACCTACCTTCTCCACTCCTCCACTGACGTCCGCTATTTTCCTCTGTTTACAGGACGACTTCGACTCACTACGGCCGCTCTGCTACCCGGGCACCGACGTGTTCCTCGTCTGCTTCAGCGTCGTCTCCCCGACGTCCTTCCACAACGTGCGCGAGAAGTGGCTTCCGGAGATCCACGCGCACGCGCCTGCGCATGCGCACGCGTCATCACCGCAGCGACGGGTCCCCGTCGTCCTCATCGGGACCCAGTGCGACCTGCGCAATGACGTCAAAGTTTTGATCGAACTCGCGCACTACAACGAACGTCCCGTGACTGAAAACGAGGCTAAGACGCTCGCGTCGCGCGCCAACGCAGAGTACATCGAGTGTTCAGCCTTGACCCAGAAAAACCTCAAGGAAGTGTTTGACGCCGCCATCTTGGCTGCTGTGAGACACAAGGGCATGCTGGATGAAAACTGTAACAGCAGCCCGGATACCCCCATGAAACGTAGCGGCAAGAAGTGCAAAAAGGTGAAGCCCAAGAAAATGGCCAGTAAGGACCGAGAGCAGCTGGCGCATGCGCGTGGGGAGCACACGACGACGACGGCGCCGCGCACGCCCCCGTGTGGGAAACGTCTCATTCCAGCCGAGAGCAAAGAACTGATGAAACCGAGCAAAGGGTGGAAGAAGTTCTGTTGCATGGTGTGAAGGTCAGCACCATATTGCAAGGGTGGATCCAGCATCGTCCAGGACAATGAGAGGAACCAGGTGGCGCCTCCAGGGGTGGATCTAGGCACAGCAGGGAAGGACCCACACGTGTGATAGTTCCGGATTGTGAGGAAACAAGAGGCAGAGAGACTCTTCAGTTGAGCTGCCAGGGACTGCAGGAGTGGATCCGCTCTCGGGGCTGCAGTGACTGCCACATCTGCTTCACATTCGACAAACTTTTGTTCCAATGGTGGACGGAACTGACTCCACAAATTGTGTCTGTTCCAAGTTTTTGACACTTTTTTTTCCAGGAGCGTTTTGTGCTGAGAGACGCTGCGTCCAACGCAGACAAGTGGCGTAGGCGCGAGTCACCCCCCCCCAAAGGGCAGATCCAGGGTCTGTGGTTCCATCAGGCCCCAAAAACATCAAGCTGCCCTCAAACTTGTGCAGCAGGTGCAAAAACTTGTTGAATTCGTACCTTGGGTCTTGAATCTGCCCCTGCTTGAACCCCACCCAAGATGGCCGCTGTGCCCAAGGTACAACCAAAAGAGGGCGCCGCGCATGACACCCCCAGCGTGAAGCAGGCCCTAGACGTATGTGAGGGGCTGTGTGACAGACAGAAGCGTTCTAGTCAAGTGAGAGTCGAACACTGATTCACTCCAGATCCAGTCGTGATGTCGCAATCCAGTCTGTTGACCCGTTGTCGCTCGGGATGCGTCGCGCGTTGCGTCTCTGCGCAGGTCAGTTTGTGCGCATGTCAGTCACGTGGTTGGTGCGTTGTCAACACGTGACGCACAGGGTGACCTGTTTCTGAAAAGCAACGCGTGGCGCATTCAGTGTGAATCATGCCCGAAAGCATGTTGGTGCAAGGACCACGCCCATCTACATTCTGCGTCGTGTTTGGTTCGATCGTGTCACACGAAGTTCAGAATTCACCTCTGCCATTGTCACTCTAAAATTCCAACCTCGGCCAAAAACGAACGATTTCGCTTTGAAGTTAGCGGGTCTCGTAGAACACGTCGCGTCTCGTAATGCGTGACGTCATGCGCGTCACGTCAAACATGGCGTCTCGAAACAACGTCGTGACACGTGACCGCGTCGCGTCATGAAGCACGTGACGTCATTCCTGTGGGAAACACCGTGTCCGTTGTACAGAGAACACATATCTTGGGACCTTTCACGGAACGAAATCAACTTGTACATGCCATGGATGTATTTTTAATAAACTTTCTCGTGAATTCCATTCACTCGCGTCTCTCTTCTTCGTGTCTGGGCGGCTTTCACGTCAAGTCACGATTTTGACGTGCGGAACGCCAAGGATGAAAGTGACCTTCGGAAACGCGTGATGTACGTGGACGTACACGTGGGATTTCCACAGCACACCACGCTGCTGCAGGACTCAGCGTTTCACGTTCAGACACAGCGTGCACCACGTGCGTCGTGTCCACGAGAACGTGGGATTTTCGTTCACAGTGCGCATGCGTGTGTCGCTGCAGTTACACGCCACCCTGCACCATAGGGCGGGCTGAGAACGCCTGATTTCGGCGTCCCACACTCAGACGCAGCGTGCGCTGTGCGCGCGCATCCAAGTTTACGTCCACGTCTACGCACGTACGTTTGTATTTGCCAAAAGCCATTCAATGTGAAACTGCCAATTCCCATTACAAGCAGCTGTTTTTGCCCTCTTTGGCCTTCAACCCAAGATCTGATGGCACAACATTGAGGAGATTATGCACGGCCATCAAATGAACGTCGCGCCAATACCAACGTCGAAAAGAGCAGATAAATTGGTGATATTGTGCACTGTTTCCAAGGCACTGGCCAATCACCACACACTTCTTCACGTTGGCGTTGACGCGGCGTTCAGCAAAACGTCGTTGCAAAATCCCATATTGAAACGTGTAGACATGCGTCGCGTCTATACAGCTGTTCAGTCTGCTTTCCAAATCCGATGCCCATGTTCGCCACAAAAGTTGAGTGCGTTCCATAAAAGTGCAGCTAATAGGGCAATTAGAGCCATGATTCTCGGTCAAACGTGTTTGCGGAGCTGTTGACGGATGATTTATCGTGTAAAGACAAGCACCATGGCTATGCATGGAGCCAGTCGGGGGTTTGTGTGCAGTCGCTCCGTGTGTGTGTTCCGTCTGCGTTGAAAGTTAGGGGTGTCGTGCACTGCGCAACATGCCATAAAGGGTTGACACAAAAAATACTGTTTGAACTTTGAGGTTTACCCAAACCTGAACAAAGCAAATGACAAGAAAACTAAGAGAGAAGATCTCTTTTGCATTTGTTCTTTTGAATAACACATTTACTTTCCAAAAATTGATTGGTTTGTATTGAGATGTCATGAGAATCCTAATGACACGTCATTCAGGGTCAACATTTTCCCCTCAACGCTCTGTGTGCGACCCGCCCCGGGGGAACGCTGTGTCTGATTGGACGAACTCATCCCATGACGTTTTCAGTGTGTCGCAGGCCTTTTGGCTCTGACGCTGTCTCGCTCGGTGTGAACCAGCCCTGTGCCACTCACAGCCCTGACGTCCCCTCGCCCAGTGTGAATCTGCCTTGACGCTGCACCATACAGGTCGCCCACGTAAAGCCTCGGTTACTCGCAAAGCGCACAGAGAGATAGGACATGTACAGATAAGGCAAACGGTTCACAAAGCCTGCACCGTCCGTATAATGGATCACTTCCGGGGTCCCACGGGGGATCCACGTGCGATGCGTCACGTGTCGCGTCCTGGAGCAGCCAGTGAGCATTGGGCCGTGGCATCTCTGTGCAAGTCAATGGGTGCTGCATCCCTGCACAAGTCAATAGGTGCTGCATCCCTGCACAAGTCAATGGGTGCTGCAGCCCTGCACAAGTCAATGGCTGCTGCAGCCCTGCACAAGTCAATGGGTGCTGCAGCCCTGCACAAGTCAATGGGTGCTGCAGCCCTGCACAAGTCAATGGGAGCTGCATCTATGCAGAAGTCCATGGGTGCTGCATCCCTGTACAAGTCAATGGCTGCTGCATCCCTGCACAAGTCAATCACAAGTCAATGGATGCTGCATCCCTGCACAAGTCAATGGGTGCTGCATCCCTACACAAGTCAATGGGTGCTGCATCCCTGTACAAATCAATGGGTGCCGCAACCCTCAAAGTCTTTCAGGGCTGTCCCTGTAATACGGTGGGCAATCTTTGTTGTATCGAGAACGGGTTGTCTCGGTCGGCTTGGTGGGTGGGTGCGGTGTCATCTCCCGCGCTGCGTCGTTGCGTCGTCCTACGAACCTCGCACAGACACGTGGTTCACGCACACGTTAAGACCCACCCGAAGCGAGTGGCTGCAGTATGTAGACTCGAGTCCATGGCCGTGTGATAACGCAGCGCCTGTCTGCGTCGTAGGCCATGACGTTATCTCCACACGTGGTGAATTGCAAAACAGGGTTTATCCTCTGTCATATTTCAACAGGGGATAATGACGTTTTGCGAGCGGGATGTTGTGCTCTCTGTGCACGTTTTGTGTTGAAGCCAAAATGGAAACGAAACGACCAAGTCATTTTGTGTTGAGGGGGGATGGAGGTTAGGCGTGGCCTGGTAGGTGTCTCCATCATTTCTCTCTGGTGCACGTGACGTCTACTGCGAAGTTTTTCTGCTGGGGCCGTGTATAAACCTGCAAATTGGGGTGCCTTGACTAGGATAATTTTTTAGTGGCATACTTCTGTCCAAGTTCTGATGCTGAGTGTCAAGGCATCACAAATTACAAAAAGGGGCGATGGTGGGAAACGCGCATAAACACTGGGTTGTTCCTTTCCTAACGGAGTGGAACGGCCCAGCCTATGAACGCTGCAGGAGCATCTGCCTCGACGGGACGAATCCTCAACTTGACGGGTACCTCATGGCATCACACAATACAGTGAACCGGCGTCTCCAAGAAGAAATCGTTCAAAACCACATGGCTCGAGGCCACGAAAAATTTCTCTTCAGTGAGCGCCAGGAAGGTGCGTGTTTTGAGGCAGCTTGGCGGAAATTGTAGATCTACGTCAGTCCACTTTCAACGCAGACTTGCGGTCACTTTTCAGAGCCAGCAGATCGAGTACCACTTCTGCGCTTCGGGTCCCACACGGGGGCGGTCGGTGCTTTCCTCTAGGCGGAGCGTCCGTGAATCGGTTTCAAAAGGAGCAGCTGCTGCACAGATTTCTACCACCACCACCAACAGCTCAATTTATTGTACATTTCTGATCGAAATGCTCAATTTTCACGATGTCATCAACACAAATTATGCAACTGTTGAAGTTTGCAAGTCTTGTCATTTTGACTGTTGCCTTGGGAAACACAAGTTTGGCGGTTGGTTTGGGACGACATGATGTAAATGTGCGTGAAATGGTCCCAATAAAGTTCTCACAAAAACAAAGCTCCAAAAAAGTTCTCGCAAAAAACACTGACATATTGGTCGATTCGAACAGATCACGGGACGATGTCCACAGTGTGACAGTTTTTCGCAAATGCGTTCAGAGAAAAAGACTGCAGTTGGACAAAGACACACCAACAAAGACTCATCATCATTCGTCTGAATGAACTTCGACATGACAGAAAGCACACAACTTCGTGTCATTTGCTTTGCGCCACACTTCGCATCGCTGGATCTTTTGGACGCAAAGGACGCGCCTGAAATATCTCGCGTCGACACACTGCACTGTTTCCACCATTTCAGAAGTTCACGCCGCGCTGAGACACATCAACCAAAACAGGCCGGGTTTCGGCAAAATAAACAAGCCAGGCTCACAGAATGCCCCAAGTACGTCTGCAAGGCACGCACTAATCAACGGTAATCGTTGCCCAATCACTTTCAACGCTGAAATGACATAATTCAGTTCATTGGGCTCACGGATTCGTCCTTTCAAAGGCAACATGGGTTCAATGCCCGTCTGTAAGTCTTCTGAACAACGGGTCGGTGCAGACTGAGGCACCAAAGAAACGAAGGCTCACAACAGAGACACGACTCTGGTCGCGCGAATCATCAGCTGTCCGACTTTTCGGACTCTGTCATTTTCAAACTGTCATCATCCGAATCGCGCGTGCGCGGACAGACGTCGCCGCCGGACTCGTCCCCACCAGGGGGCCCCACCTCCTCCTCCGTGTCTCGCGTCGGGATGGGCGACGACTGGAGCTGCTCGTCTCCCGCGCCGTCGCGCGTCGGGATGGGCGAGATGACGCGCGAAATGGTCTTCAGTTCGTGCAGCTGTTGCCGCTGCGCTCCGTCCAGAATATCCAGCCGCTCCTTGATGTACTCCAGGTCCTTTTCGTTTTGCTGAAAGAGACATTTTAGGCTTCAAGTAGTGTCCGGTCGGAGTACGCCGCAGGCTTCCCACTCTGCCAGAAAAGTACAGTCACTGGAAAGGTAACAAACTGGTTCCAAAGCGTTTTCGAGTCTTCAAAAGTGACTGCGACGTGTTGGAATTGTGAAGTTTGCGCGCTCTGACTCACCACGTTGACGGCGGAGAAGCCCAGGGTGTCGTTGAGATTGAGGGTCAGGTTGGCGGGCGTCAGGTCCGCAGGAGGCGCCCCCGGGTGGTTGACGGAGGAAAAGGAGAGGTCGCCGATCTTGACCTCGCGCAGTTCGCCGCCCAGCAGCACGGAGCGGAAGTCTCGGTGGCGCCGCAGCAGCTCGTCCCAGCGCTTCTTCAGCTGGTTGTACTGGTCCGGCGGAACGCACTTCCTGCACCGTACAGTAGATAGGATACGTTTCCCAGTTGCAGGTCAAAGGAAGTTGGGAACAAAGTAAGACAATAATTCCTGCGGAAATGAGATCAAGCGAAAGAGCACAGCAATTCTCCCTGAACAAGGGGTCAAAGATCAACGAGCCCGCGGCCATCACAAACAGGCAGCGAGATTGGAAACGAAACAAGTTGAAAATTTTGTCCACATTATTTTTGGTGAACCAAGTTGGTTTCCACAAGGGGTGGGGGCAAAACCAACCAGGAGCAAACCAACTTGGTTGATTTACCCGCCCGCTCCCTCCGCGGGCTCAAATTTGAGATTGCTGGCGGGAAGAAGCATCGTCATCGGTCACTGGCTTCACCGAGTTTCGAACTTCAATCATCAGTGCGACAGTTGTTCGAACTCACTTGAGATAGTCTTTCTCGATGTTGAGTTCCTCCACCTTGGCGGACAGCAGCGTGTTGCGGTCTTTCAATTTGCTTATGAGCTGGTTGTACTTGTTTTTCTTCTGCAAAGCCAAACATATTGCATCCTTCAATTGATCTGCTTGTGAATGTTCGAGACAAGTTGTGAATTGACAGGAGTTCCCAAGCTTTGCCATGAACAGACATTTTTGCAGCTGTCTTCCGAAAATGCAGCCGGGATTACCGGCAGATCAAATCAGTTCTTAACCTCCACAGCCCAGCAAGCTGGCGAGTTCGCACCTTTTTGTACGAGCCGATCATGGCGACGACTTTTTGGTGCAGTTTCTCGAGCTCGCGCTCGAGCTCGTCGACGCGCAGCTGCATGTTTGTCTTCTCCTCGAGCCAGAGCGCCCTCTGCTCCGCCACCTGGTGCTCGACGGCGTCGCGGCTGCGCGCGGCGTCGCTGCGGTGGCGTCGCATCTCCTCCTGCAGCGCGTCGTTCTCCGCCTTCAGACTCGTCACCTTCTCAATCAACTCCTGCGATAAGAGGCACACAAGGAATCACTGCAGGAAAATTTACCTGAAAGAAAGCTGGAATGCGGAAGTCAAAGTCTGTGCGTGAGAGAGAGAGACAGAGACAGACAGACAGAGTCGGCGCCGAGACGTACCCGCTCGCTGGAGACGTAGCTGTTGAACTCGGTCTCGACGCGGTGGATGCGCACCTTGAGGTCGGCGTTCTCGCTGCGCTCCCGCTCCACCTGCTCCTGCAGCGCCTCCTGGTTACTCAGCTTCGTTCTGAAACCACCAGAGGCCAGTCGATTCCTTCAACATACACACGATGCGAAACAGGTTCTTCCAGTTGTGCCGACAGGTGGTTTGCTCACAAAGCTTCGTGTCCGTGGAGCTCCAAACCACTTGCCCACTCACTTGTCAATCATCCTCTTTCAGCCGTGGATCGTCCTCAACGCTCACTACGTGCCGCCTCTGGAGGTGGCGCACCACGTGCCGCACCCACCTGAAGACGAGCGCCTCCTTCTCGGCGGCGTCGCGCGCCTCCTGCGCCGCCCGCACCGTCTCCTCGGTGCGCTCCTTCTCCTGCTGCCGCTGCGTCTCCTCGTCGATGCGCCGCCGCTCCAGCTCCTGTAGCCGCGTCTCCAACTCCATCCTGCGCGGACAGAGAGTTCAGCTGCAGTCGAAAAGTTTTTTCAAAGACAGCCACACGAATCAAGACGAACCTCGTCCTCAACATCTGCAGTCCCGACACGCTCGACCTGTACTACTTCACTCTGTTGCGATTCGAGCATGATGAGAGGTGCTCACTTGTCTGTCTCGACCTGGTTGAGGCGCGCCCACTCCTCCTCGCGCGCCGCCTGCACGCGCTTCACGGCGTCGCGCTCCTTCTCGGCGGCGAGTCCGGCCTGCTGCTCCACCGCGTGCTGGGACAGCTCCAGCTGCGCTGTCAACTCTATGAAAGAACGAGCGGACCGACTGCGTCGTGAATATGAGAAGGCAACAGAAGTTATGTCCTCAGGAGAAACAGGTTTGAGGATCAACGGGTACTCAGAAACTTTTGACCACATCGGAATTGCCTGACGCGTTTTTGAAAGGTGACCTTCGATGCTGTTCCTGAGCTGGTCCCGCTCCCTCTCGAGCTGGCCGCGCTCCTTCAGCATCCCCATCTTCACGTTCGTCATGTCCACTTTGCTCTTGTGCATCACCTACAGCAAACTTGCTCGTTTGTGAACATGCAAATCTTGTCATTGTTCCAACACGACAAAGAAAGGGCACGTTTGCTGTGCATTTCACTGTTTCCCCATCGCGACTGTCACTGAGCGCCACACAAACCTCATCTGCCCTATTTTTGAGCACCAAGTTCTCTTTCTCAAGTTCATGCACTTTGGCCGTCATTTGGGTTTGCTGATCGGCAGTGGTCGCCAGTTCCCGAGTCAAGTTGTCCACTTGCATCCGCAGCGAGCCCTTCTCCGTCTGAAAGTAAGTTTCTTTTCCGCTGGAAAAATGTTGGCGTGCAGTGATACTTGCTTCATCAGGCAAAAGGCAAAACTGGTTGTTTGGTCTCACAGTTGGCGACGTTGCTTTGCGGTGCCATTGCGGACACATCGACGCTGTGACCACTCACTTCGAGCGCCTTGATGTTGGCGGCGTGCTCAGCGAGCTGCTTGGTTTGGAGCCGGTTCACGCTGTCTGACTGGATCCCCGTGTACTCGCTCTGCGCGCGAATCTCTTGCAGCTCCGTCAACAATCCTGCATCAGCCCACAAGGAGAAGCGCAATGACGCTTTGGTGTGCGCCACACTGACGTGCGTGCTGAGGCTAATCGTGCAAGAATGTCGGCCGCGGAAACAAAAGCGTCTGTACCTTTGACCTTGAGGTGCAGCTGCGCGTTCTCTCGCTGCAGTGTGCGCACGCGCTGCTGGTCGTGCCCGCCCTCCGCCTGCGTGCGCGTCAACACGCTCTCCCGCTCCGCGCGCACGTTGCTCAACTGTGCGGACAGAAAACGTGGGGAACCCCGGTGCGTTCAACCTCAAGGAAGGGGAACTCGAGTGTGCTTTGATTGGCTTTCCTGAATCTGCTATGTTGACAAACGCACACGACACTCAATGACGTGATTTTCCTGCTCAAGAAGCAGGTTGCCAAAAAGACAGGTTTGCGATAGCTTGCTCGGAAACAGCACGAACAAACTCACCTCGGATTCGTATCTGAGCTTCATTTCGTCTGTGACCTGCTGGTGCTGAGTGCGCTCGTGCTGATACTCCTGCTGCAGGAACGAGTGTTCGTAGCGAAGCTTGTTCAGCTCCCCGCGCAGTTCCTCAATCTGTGAAGCCAACAGAAAGCGAAGACAATCTGAGCACTGTACCACTACTCGACAAAAGTTACTGATTGCTGAGGTGGGCGACAACGAAAACAGTGACCCACATGAGAACGCGTCTACAGCGCAGTGTTCCTCGTTCGTGAGACAGACCGTACCCAGCTCTGCACCACGGTCGGCTCACCTCGGCCTCGGCGGCGTGCAGCTTGGCGCGGAACGGGTCCTCCACTTCCTCCTGCAGCTGCAGCTTCAGAACCTCGAGCCTCTGCTCGCTCATCACCTGTCGAGCAGTTTCAACGATGAAAAACAGCAAGGGGTGGTCAAAACTTGCGAGTCTTGACAAAGGTGAAACATGATCTCCTTGAAGATTTCATGGCATTTCACGCAGAACAGTACCTGCAGTCGGAGCTCCTCGCACTCCTTGTGTTTGGCAGTCACTTCCCTGCGCGCCTGTTCGAGCAGCTGGCGGTACTTCTCCTGCACCAGTTTACTCTCCTCGATCGTCGCTTTCAGCTCCTCTTGCAACGCTACATATTCGTCCTGCAGCCTGCAAAGATGAAACATGGAAGGATCTGGGTTTTGTTCAAAACTGTCACAAACGGCTGGTGACAGCAACTGGAAACTGAAATCCAAACGGGCAACGTCGGCCATTGAAACAAGATATTCAAGATGAACAAGCCCGCGGCTCCTCACAGCAGGCATTTTGCTCACAACAGGCAACAGGCCACAGCTGTCTGACTGCTGGAGCAAAAAGAAAACCGGGTTGGAAGTGAAGAGGGGGCCTTGGATTTCTCAAACCAACCACGGCTGTTCTTTCCTGGCAGTGGTGGTGGTGGTGGTGGTGGGTGAACCAGCTGTTGGTCTGTTACCATTTGCCACAGCAGAAAAGAAAATGCGTGGTTGGTTTGCCCCCTACCCTCCCACAGCAAACCAACTGTTCACTCACACACACACACACACACACACACACACACAATATACTTCTGACAATGCGTAAAATGACCAATATTACCTGGTGTGCTGTGTTTTCAGTGTTGTGTAGTTGGTCCTGTGCTGCTCGGATCTCATCTTCTCGTCAGTGAGCATCTTCTGCAGCTCTGTCTCTGTGCTCAGTCGTGTCGGGCTTCCCCCGCCCTCTCCCACTCCCGCCATCTTCTGGTGACAAACCGAAGATCGAACGGTCTCTTGGATTTCACAGCATCTCAATGGTCACTTGGAGGATATCGCGACGTTCTCGGCTGAATTCCAGCACAACTCCTGACGAGCACCTGTCAGAGAAAGGTGTGCAACGTTGTGCCTGCTGGAATGCTGTGCCGATCATCCTGAAGCGGTTCAGGACGAATGATTCACCGTTTGCCCCGGGTGCTTCATTGTTCTTCAAACTTCAAAGGCTTCCGATCGAAAGCGAAGACAATTCAAACGTGACCTTTGTATATTTGCTTCTGAATGTGCAAGTTCTACATCAGCGGTTGGATCGGATTTGCGATTTGCTTCGTTCTGATGTGGTTTATCATTGCCAACTCATCCACATTTGTCCTTGACGAGAACCCTTGATCTGGTACAATTCTTTTCAATCAGGGATTCACTTGAATCTGCCTGAGGATGCATAATCTACATCTTCATCAACTTATCGACCATTTGTGTCAGATGACAAGTCAGGACTGGCAACCCGCGAAACTTGAAAGCAGCTGCTGTAAAAAATGTACCTGTTCCGACTCGCAATTTCCACTCCACAACAATCAAATTTGTTCACAGATGTATTTTCTGCGGAAGCTCCAGTACAATTTCTTCCTTTGTAACAAAGATCTGTGAAATGAATGACATAGTTCCTCTTTGATGCAGTATTTTTCTTCACTTTCAAATCTTCCACCCCGACCAAAACAAATCTTGCGCATGCGCACCACAACCACCGCTTCACCTACCGCAGCAGATGCCGACTCACAAGTCAGTGGCGCCGTCGAGAAATACGGCGAAATTTTTCTTCTTTTTTGTATGTGGAGCTCTGGTGGATTCAACCCTGAACAAGTTGATCTAATTGCCGCCCCTTCCCAAAAAGGTACGTCTTAAATGGATGTCACGGTGATTTGAGGACCTTTCCTGTTTCCCTATGACGTCAAAATGTTGTGTCGTGTGTTTTGCCTCCATTGCACTGTGTGGAGTGACTGTAGAACCACTTACCCCTTTATTGGCCGGTGGCCACCGACCACACGAGACGGTCAAAGGCTCGGTGCGAGGTGGACCCCAAGTTGAAATACGCCCGAACAGCCTGGATCACTCTCAGGTGTGTTTGAGGCAAGCGCTGAACGGACGTCTCGTAGGCAAGGCAATGGGCGATGTTTTGCTTCAAGAAAGCAATGATATCCCATTCTTCTTGGCCAAGGTTCTGAGGATATATCCCTCCGGTAGCCATGACAGTCAAAGAGAGCGCAAAACCACAAGGGGTCATGTGATCAGCCCCTGGGGGGAGGGATGCTGGGTAATTTC
>JAAUXT010021065.1_pt1 | contig 13504 bp, 6 predicted proteins | sample 7278171 | NCBI WGS metagenome assembly JAAUXT01 (sample SAMN14350112, study PRJNA611818) | marine sediment metagenome | isolation source: surface marine sediment (1.8m) | place: French Polynesia: Moorea | collected 2018-08
AGCATGTTCCCTGAAACACGTTCAGCATGTTCAGCACATTCCCTGAAACATGTTCAGCACATTCCATGAAACACATTCAGCATGTTCAGCACATTCCCTGAAACACGTTCAGCACATTCCCTGAAACACGTTCAGCACGTTCCCTGAAACACGTTCAGGATGCTCCCTGAAACACGTTCAGCACATTCCCTGAAACATGTTCAGCATGTTCCCTGAAACACATTAAGCACGTTCAGCATGTTCCCTGAAACACGTTCAGCATGTTCAGCATGTTCCCTGAAACACGTTCAGCACGTTCCCTGAAACACGTTAAGCACGTTCAGCACGTTCCCTGAAACACATTCAGCAGGTTCCCTGAAACACGTTCAGCATGTTCAGCATGTTCCCTGAAACACATTCAGCATGTTCAGCACGTTCCCTGAAACACATTCAGCACATTCCCTGAAACACGTTCAGCATGTTTCCTGAAACAAGTTCAGCATGTTCAGCATGTTCCCTGAAACATGTTCAGCACATTCCCTGAAACACATTAAGCATGTTCAGCACGTTCCCTGAAACACGTTCAGCACGTTCCCTGAAACACGTCAGCATGTTCAGCACGTTCCCTGAAACACGTTCAGCACATTCAGCATGTTCCCTGAAACACGTTCAGCATGTTCCCTGAAACACGTTCAGCATGTTCAGCATGTTCCCTGAAACACATTCAGCATGTTCTCTGAAACACGTTCAGCACGTTCAGCACGTTCCCTGAAACACATTCAGCATGTTCAGCATGTTCCCTGAAACATGTTCAGCACATTCAGCACGTTTGCTGAAACACATTCAGCATGTTCCCTGAAACACGTTCAGCATGTTCCCTGAAACACGTTCAGCATGTTCCCTGAAACACATTCAGCATGTTCAGCATGTTCCCTGAAACACGTTCAGCACATTCAGCACGTTCCCTGAAACACATTCAGCATGTTCCCTGAAACATGTTCAGCACATTCAGCACGTTCCCTGAAACACGTTCAGCATGTTCCCTGAAACATGTTCAACATGTTCAGCATGTTCCCTGAAACATGTTCAGCATGTTCCCTGAAACATGTTCAGCATGTTCCCTGAAACACGTTCAGCATGTTCAGCACATTCCCTGAAACACGTTCAGCACGTTCCCTGAAACACGTTCAGCACGTTCCCTGAAACACATTCAGCACGTTCAGCACATTCCCTGAAACCCGTTCAGCACATTCCCTGAAACACATTCAGCATGTTCCCTGAAACACATTCAGCATGTTCCCTGAAACACGTTCAGCATGTTCCCTGAAACACGTTCAGCACGTTCCCTGAAACATGTTCAGCATGTTCCCTGAAACATGTTCAGCATGTTCTCTGAAACACGTTCAGCATGTTCCCTGAAACACGTTCAGCACATTCCCTGAAACATGTTCAGCATGTTCCCTGAAACACATTCAACATGTTCCCTGAAACACGTTCAGCACGTTCCCTGAAACACATTCAGCATGTTCCCTGAAACACGGTCAACATGTTTCCCATGGTCAGATTCTGCCTTGAGACACAAACAGAACCCAGAAACACACTTTGGTTCCTGAGACAGACACCGTCAGCGACTTTTCGGAGCACCAAGCTTCACCACCCAACATGAAAACAGCATTGAGGAGGACGTACCGCAGATGATCATGAGGCTGACGGTTGTGATGACGAGGGTGGAGACTGCGCGGGGCACGCGGGACGCCCCCTCGCCCGCCGCCCCCGCCGCCTCCCCCGCCCCGGACGGCGCCCAGGCGATGTTCCACACGTCCAGCGTACTCGTGCTCCAGCTCTCCCTCTGTGCAGTGCTGCTCGAGTCATTCATGGTCACATGACGTCTTTATCCACTTGAGCACAAAAATGACACTGACAAACAACACCACCTGATCTATGTCCCGAAATGGACCCATCTCCTCTTGCTGTTTGTCAAGACACATCTCGGTTGTGTTCCTCACTTCCTGTGAGCTTCACGTCTCAGTTTTGTGCACTCTGCATTTTCTGAATCCACATCGCACGCAAGTCCACGTGTGGGTCCGGTTGTGTGTCCCACAGTCCTGAGGAAAGCACTCGCAGATGCGCGCGGTCCGACTGCGTTGTGAATGAAGCGGATCGGCGCTGTTGCCTCACTGTGCAGTTTTCTGCAACAGCTTCTCTGAACCACTCCTTCTTCTCTGCGTTGTTGGTTCCCGAGGGTCTCGCAGCGCGACCCCTGACAAAATTGATCCTTGAGCCTCGCGATGATATGAAAATTTCATTCGGGTCGTTCATTCTGGTCACCCACTTGTGCCACTTGTTTGGATTCCTTTGCATCCAAATTGAGCCAATGCTCAAAAGTTTTGATTTTGTGATGGTATTGGGTGCCTGCTGATTGCCAGCATGGAGATGATGATCCAAAACCTTCAACCTCAATTTTCTTGTGCTAAGTGATAGACCCCTTGTTGTGATATTGTGTGCATTGGTCTTGCTTGAAGCTTTCTTTTCTTCAACCTCAAATTCTTTACTTACGCTATGAGATGGTCACAAGTGTATTGTGTAAATTTCTTTGACCAAGAGCTTTCTTTTGAGCTACTACTCAACAATTTTGAATTGTTGGAGGTACAGGGCACTCGACCTATTGGCCATGGTTTACCCTCCAGAGGCCATCAAAATTGTTGTGTTCCAGTCCCCTTCAGGGTTCCAAAGCTGATGCAGACCTGTGTGACATGATGGACACATTGGACAATGCACAACTGAACCTAACATCTCTTGAGAAAAACATGAGTTCTATCAGTGCAGGATGCATTGAAATGAATCAGCAGTTTACTTCTGGACCCATTTGGGCTTTTTTGCCTGGGTCAGTGGAGTCAATGATACCCTCAGGAGTATGCTCAAACCATTCCTGAAAAGGAGAAAAGGGTCTTTTGACAGAAATACACAACCCACTGGGCTAGCCGTATGATGATCCATCAGTACCATGCCAAAGTAAAAGACAAATTCAAATGCTACCAAAGCCACTTGATTGATGATGTGATTTTGTTTCTTCTTCAACCCAAAACTAGAAACCCAACACGTCACACAATTTTGACAAAATAGACTGGGATTACACTTGAGCCAGAACTATATTGAGTGCTTGAAAATGAATCCCCATATGCTCATGACACCTTGCACAAGCACAATTTAAATTACTTTTGATCATGTTAACTGGCAAGTGAGGGATGTGAGTTTAAAATGATTCTATCAGTATCGGCAAAAAGTTGGCTTTTGTCCATAATTTGGACACACAATGCCATTGCTTTGGAACAATTCCTCTCCCTGCCTGGCTACTCCCAGATGAAACAAAGGGAAAGTGGTGTAAATTGGTTCAGCACACTCAAACTGAAGCTGGGATTTTCAACAAGAACAATTCTAAAGGTCAGAAACATAAGTCAAAGAAGCATCTTGAAACTTTTCCACAACATTTATTTATATTTTGATTCTGTTCTGCATGAGCAGACATCATGCCAGAAACATTTGAAGTCAGTTCATCCAGGCCACAGGCTCCGACAGTGGGCACCATGTTGGGAAAATAAGCCATTGACATACAATGTGCCTGTCAATCAGATGGTGGATACCTGTGGACTCCTGTGTTTGTCTGATGATTCAGCAACTGCCTTCAGCAGACACAAACAACTTTTACAAATAGACATCAGGCAGCACAAACTCTTTCATCTCAATTTTTCCTTTCATGAATTTAGATTCACTCCACATAAAAGATGCAAAGTAGACTTTCTGTACATCAGGCCTACTCCTGGAAAATATTTCACCCAAAGCAAACACCATGTCTACTGTGGACTCAGACATCCATGGACAATGATTCACATTTACAGCACTGCATCTGTGCACATACTGAGTCATGCCAACTCCAGACTCAGAGTACAGCATCAAATTATTGATTCTACTGTTTTCCAGGATTTTGATTTGTGTCCATTTACCAAGTGCAAAACATCAGGATATTGTTCTGTTTATCACAACAAGGTTTTTCTGAAGCTTGAGCTTCCATATTTCAAGTACTACACACATTACATATCATTTCATCTTCAAAAGTTAAAATACCTCATTTTCAACCTGCAGACAGACAAGATTTACTGTCTGTCACTGATTTTGAATCTCCACAGGTTAACATCCACACTTCAGGTGTTTGATGGACCATCAGTGGAAAGCAAACAATTACAGAACAGTCACAAAACCAACAGGCTTGTTCAATTATCTTCTTTTCAAGCAACAATAGCTATGAAGCCAAGAACCAATGAGTTTAATTATCCAAAACAGCAGACCTTTAGAATTCATTACTGTGGCAAACAACAAATTGTGACCACAAATAGAAACAGCATTGAGTTGCAACCAAAATATGCACAAAGTTTGTTCCAAACTTATTGGATTCCAAAACCTGGATTTTTGTCACATGTTAAGGTGTCAGTAGATTATGTGAATTACACAGGGCCAATGGAGCCCACTGGAAATTCAAAGTTTGGTGGAGTTTCATTTTGGCTGTTTACACAGCAGGAAAAGACAAAGCACATTTTTACTGTGAATCACAATTTCACTGTTGACTCTCATGATCAACAGACAAACAAGTACGTTGTTTTGGGTGAGTCAGACACCAAATTTGTTGTGGTAGTGTACTATTTCTATGAGAGACACAGCAAAGTGTCCGGTAGAGTCCTGGTGTCAAATTCGTCCTGTGTTGGAAAGTACCTGATCATTGACAGATGTAAATCTCACAATATCAACCTGACGGACATCAGTTTTCCTTTTGAAAAACAATATTCACCAGAAAAGAAAAATGTGGGTACAAACAAGTGTATTGTTGTTTCTCTGAGGGCAGACATGACCACAGTTCACTTTTTCAAATATGTCCACATGTGTGATTCCAGGCGTATCAGATATTTCCGAATTTTAGTCACCTACCCAAAGAACAACACATTGATGGAAATCCAGTACGAGTTCAACTCACTGTCCTTCTCCTTTTTCTGGCTGACGGACTCTTTACTGATAGAAACAGAGCGAAACAGAAAAGTTTCAATCTCTTTCAAAAGACAAAGTACAAGGAGATACAAAAAATACCCAAGGTTGAGTGATACCCTGATGAAACCAGAATCCCATATTAATTTTGTCCTGGTGCAGCAAAAGAAAGGGGCTTACCAATCATTTTCCACATTGTCACATTTACAGAGGAAAACTGAAGCAATACATGTTTTTGCTGATGACAAATATATGGAGGAGGATCCACAGGCATGGGCAAGATTTCATTGGCACCTAGTAACTTGTGACAACTTCAAAATTGCATCTTTGTCTGACAGACAGATATTCTTAGATTTTCTAAAAAGACAACATTGCCAAAATATGTCTTTCAAACAAACAAATATGTCATTTGAAAAAATGGCTCAGGCTTCAAGATTTGCACTTTTGCCCATTTCTGATGGTGCCTGGCAACATGCTCCACTGACAAAAACCTCACCAACTGCTGTTGTAGACAAATGGAATCAGATAGAACATCCTCTAAAACTTGGAATGGATGGAGTTTATGTTGACATAAATTTAACTCAAAGTAACATCAGTCCTGCTTTGCAGTTTAGAATGACTGATGATTTTTCACCCCTTCATTCATTTCAGTTCATGATTTCACAGTTAATGCCAGAGACATGTACAAGTTTATATATTCCTTCACCTCTGGCATCTCTTTGTTATTATTTTAATGGTCTTTGCAACTTCAATCTTCAAAGCACCATGCCAAGAGAAATAACATCTACATGGCTTAGCATTCACCACAAAAGCAGGAACAAAAAGGCCCAATATCACCTGAGAACCTTGTGCGACACAGAATCAAACACATGCTCTGGAACATTTCTCAGCTGGCTTGGGACAAAAAATCTGTGCACAAAGAAAGGAATGCAGCTTCCTGAAATGTTCAGTACAAGGGATATGAATCAAATATATGAAGAAGTAGAATATTTCAACAGACTGCAAAAGAACAAGTCACAAGGGTTTTTGTATGAACCAGTGTCTATTTACATCGGAATTGATAGAAAGGTGAGTCCAACTGATCCGAGGACACCAGCAAAAGTCTCCAACATTCACAAAAAAAATTAAAAAGGCAAGTTAATGCTTTGTGAGTCTGTTCCAGAAAAGTCGAGACCAATGGATGTCAGGCAGTCCACTTGCGGTAAAATTCTTTCAAAATCAAATGTCATCAAAGAGGAATTTTGCTTGGAAGATATTTTTCAAATTTACACAGTTCTGCCAAAAATCACTTGAGATGGCACATCAAGTTCCATCATTTTCAAGACCCACAGGTAATTTTGATACATTTGGAAAATATTTGTTCCATTCAAAAGCATACCTTACCAATCTACAATCACAAATGAAACACCAATGGGAGGTCAGCAGAAGCGCAATACATGCAGAACTTCTGCAAGTGAAACATATAAATGACAAGATAAACAACATCACATCTGAGATGTTCCAAACAACTGAAGCAAAATTTAGGACTTGTGCCATGTTGATGGTGTGGCACAAGGGATTTCTTCAGTGGATTCAGATTCCCTGTAAGGTTTCAATCCTTGATAAGAATACAGCTTTCTGCATGGTAAAAAATCTCTCCAATGAAACCAAAAACAGCACCACAATTTACTCGGCAGATTCTCTGTCCAACATCAACCAGGGAAATATATTTACTTGTACGGAAATGGTGTCTATATCTTCAAGAAGAGTTTGTGATTCACAAATTGACTGCCTCAATGCAGATGATGAGAAAATGTGCTCCACAAACATTTTCAATTTTTTATACAGAGATGTTGTTTCTTTGCAATGGATGATGACCACGCTGACAAATGTGCCTGAGGCCCCTCAGCATTTTTCAAAAATTACAAAACAATGGATGGTTTTGAAACCAGATTGCAAGTGTGAGAATGTCACTTGGTGCAATGAGTCCTCCACATGCATTTACAATGTTTCTCTTGGAACAAACAGCAGATTGCAGCGATGTGGCAATGGAAGTCACTTGGATCACTGTGAAACCTTTGTCTGCAGTGATTCTTTCAAATGCCCCAAATATTACTGCCTTCCTTTCAGATATGTTTGTGATGGATTCTGGGATTGCCCACATGGAATTGATGAAAATGATTGCACAACTGTGAAACAAGGATTTTATAAATGCCAAAAATCCTTGATATCAGTGTTACCATTGAGTTTGTGTGATGGCTTTTATGACTGTCCACTCATGGATGATGAGCAACTGTGTTCTGTGAATAAAACTTGTCCAAGTTTCTGTCAATGTATTGTACTCTCAGTGTTGTGCAATGTTTCTGCTGATTTCAGCGCCAAACTTGACACCAACTTTCTGCACCAATTTGCGTTCATTGGTTCACAGAAATTATTCCATGTTCACAGCCTACTCAAGTACTTTCACTTTCTTTCCTTCTTGCAATTGAAATTGAAAACAACTTCTCCATTTACGTTGCCTGGAAACAAAGGGTATTTTCTGAAATTGGTCGTCTTGGTTGCATCAGACAGCAGAATTTCTGGAGTCTTACCAAATGCTCTGACGAGTAGTCCCCAAATTTCCCTCGCAAACTTTTCACACAACAACATCTTCACCTTTAATTGCAAAGTGTTGAAAGACAGTGTTTTCATGAAAACTCTTGGTCTGGCAAACAATAAGCTCCGAACTATAAATTCTTGCCTGTTTAGCAACATGAAAAACCTTATATTTTTGGACTTGGCCGGAAATGATATTCACTTTATAGAGAACATTCGTGGATTCCAATTTGTCAATTCAAAGTTGCGAGTTCATTCGTCGAGTGGTGAATTGTGTTGTTTGGGAGACCCTTTCAAATGTGTTTCAGATTATGAAATACAATGCCAGGTTCGGCTTATGCCTTATTCCTACAAAACTGTCCTGTGTGTTGTGTGTGCTCTGTGCATCCTTGTGAATCTTGTCGGCTACAGAGAGACCCATGCTTCTGCCAAACAACCCCCAACCAGCTTTTCAAGTGTTCACAATGTGTTCAGGCTGCAATTGCTTGACATGTACACATCCAATTTTATGTATTGTATTATTTCTGCAGTTTTTGTTGGTGCTGATATCTTTTACAGCAATTCCTTTGTTTTTTTCAAGTATTTTTGGTGCAAAAATGTCATCTGTTATTGTTTGGGTTTCTTTTCACTTCTGTATATTCTGCTGAATGCAACGACACATTTTCTTGTAGCATTTTCTCGATTCATGATAGTTTTGTATCCATTGAAAAGTACATTCAAAGACAGTTTGGTTGTAAAAAGGATAATTTTGTTTCAATTTGTGGCCAGTGTTTTTGTATGTTCAACCATCTTTGGTCTGTATGTTGAGGAAACACAGTTTGTTATGCCAACTCCCTCATGCTTACCAGTTGGGAAAAGGGCCACCATTAATTTTCCTGTTTTGTACATTGTCCCTTTCCTTTTTGTTTGCCTGAGTTCAATGGCAGGTATTCCATCATTGTACATTGCCATTTTTATGAAACTAGAAGAGCACCAGCAGACTGTTGTTTCCAACCAATCCAAGAAGGAATCCCCCAAGAAGCTGAAAAGTGTGCTGATTTCTTTGGTGAACTTCATTTCTTGGGGTTCTTGCTCTGTGTTCTTTCTTGTGGCAGCAAGTCATGAAACTTCCCTGCCTCTGGTACATATTCTGTGCATCACTATTTTTATGCCTCTCAGTGCACTTATTCAACCTGTTCTGCTGCACATCAATGTGCCTGAAATTTGTGCGAGGCTCTTCCCACAAGGGCAAAGCCTTCTTTCGGGGAGGGTGCCAAAACATAAAGACACAAAGGTGTGTAGTGTCCGTGCCATTGAGCCGGATTCCTGCGGAGAGGTCAGTGAGATCATACTGTTCAAAATGTGACTTTCCACAGCTTGTGTGTGAAAGAGAAAATTTTGATTGATCTTGCTTGACCACTTGGAATTTTTCTTCGACGAACTGGAGAAAGCCCTCAAAGAATATCAGAGCTGCTTTGCTTGAGAATTTTTCAGCCTTGATTTTTGGTCCTGTTGTTTATCCTGTGGTTGTGGACTCCCTTTTTGTGGACACCAATGAACTAGAAATTTTTGGATGTTTCAATGGGAAATTACATGTTCACCTCAGTTACAAGTTTGCACCACAAAATCACCAGTGTTGTTTCTGTGTGCAGAACCAGAGATGATTGAGGACCAGTTTAGATTTTGGGGAGAAGGGGTGAATTGTCATGTTGGTGTGAAGCCAACCCACCTCACAAGCAGGCATGTCAAACTGTTGCTCCGCTCACCAACAGAAACTAACTGGGCCAAAAGTTTATGGACACTGAAGAAACACTGCAAAGGAAGACCCTCCCTCTCGCAAATGTTCCCGATGGTTCAGGGTGTGGGTCGCATTGTCTTTTTCTGTCCATCTCTTGTGAGTGCAGAGAATCAAAATCCCACCAACCAATACCATATTTGACCATGGCCTAACTCGACCGTTGACTGACTTCCCACTGTCCTCTCTTATGAACTTCACACACATTTTACACGAACAAAGGCAGAGTGCTAATCCTCATGTATCTTTCTCTTTGATAAACAACACCTCCCGCTGGCGCAGGGTGAATCCAGGATAAGGGGGGGGGGGGTTCGACGCTGTGAACCTGCATGTTCTGGCTTCATCCCACGTTCTTTCCTTCCCCCACCCCTCGCCTTTGTCTCACTCTTCAGCAACTCGCCACATCCTACGAAAGAAGCACAAAAGGCCCCACAATTTGGCATTTCCTGCCACACAATTGAAACCCCATGCAGTGGACATGTTGGGCAACCCAAAAACGCATAAAAGTGTGCAAGAGCGCACAAGCGTAAAAACTCAGATTTATTTACCACAATTTCAGTTTTTGTATCAAACAAGAAAGGAGACAATGATATCATCCACAATTTTACACAGAAGCAAAACACAACAAAAAAGATTTGTAAACTTGCCCTCTTTTCATTTATTCAACACGAAGATGCTTGAGTGAGGCTACAAATCCATTTTACTAAAACTTGAGTTGTCTGTACATTGTCGATGCAGGTCAAAAAGAATTAGGGTGAAAAAGATCAAAATTCCTCTTTGTTGCTTTCACACCAAATTGCCCAATGACGAAAAAAACTTGATTGAAATTTGGCAGTGGACGTACAATTTTTATTCTGTTTTCGCACCTGCAGAATTGCTTTGTTTCGAAGTCAAAGTTTTTTATGATAATCCCCGGTCAAAGTTTGTGGTCGCCACCTGTATGAACAAATAAAAACAAACAAACAATCACGTGCTTCAATCTGGCTACGCGGGGGACAAAGAGTGGTGTTTTCGTAATGACATTTTCCGGTTGCAATTGGCTTAATTGGCTGGCGGTCGAGGCGGGAATGCTCAACTGTTTGCACGCGCGTCGGGTAGATCTATTGCACTGGTGAGTGTGCATGCACGCGCACTGCCTAACGCGTTCTGCGTTTCGTCACACTACAAATTGGTGCGCACACCAACAGATGTAACTATTGCGCAAACGTCCACAGTACGTCAAGTCGTCATGCAGAAGTCGAAAACTATGAACAAGGAAGAGAAACCAGCAACGGGCAGCAGAATGGATAAACCCAAGGTGGATATCCTGCGAAGTCTGACTTCAATCCACTTGACTCTGGCTGGCATATTACAGGTCAGTGAAACTCTCACAATGTTTGTTTATGATGTTAAAAATTGTGCGCTGGTACTGCTCAATAGTGTGACAAGGTGACTGGAGACCACAGTTTGCATGGAGCGGAGGCGGACTGAACACGTCGCAGGGCAAGGTCACCCTGATGACCGACTGTTGGTAGCGAGGCTGCATCGCAGGAACCAAAATTTGAACACTTCTGCGTGTCAGAGACCTTCTCGGTGCCTGCTTGTACCTCGCTTTCGGTTCGCACCCCACGTCCCCAATGTTGGAGTTTTGTGGGGAAATAAAGACTTCCAACAGACCTGTTCTCCAAGTAAACAGTTTTCTTCGTCCCATCCAATCCACCCCCAGATGGCAAGATCTAATTAGGGTTTTCACATTGGTGACGCTGCGGCAAAATTTTGACGCCTGCGGCGACATTTCTTGACGCAGGTGTCAAATCATTTTCACATTGGGTTTGCCGAAAGGGTTTAGAAATTTTGACGCTTGTGGCAAAAAAACTAAATTGAGCATGGTACTTTGAATAAGGGTTTTTACATTGGTTTTGCCGCTTGCCGCAGTGATCAGTCTGAACTGATAATTTTACTGCTGCGGCAAAAAACATGACGCTTGACGCAGGCTTTTTTTTTGCCGCAGCGTCACCAATGTGAAAACCCTTATTTTTCCCATGAAATCCGTTTCTATGTCCCTTACAACTTTCTCACCAGTTGGTTTGTCGTTTGCAGGGACATGAGACGTTGGCTGCGTCACCGCTGACCAGGGTCCGCGCGGAGGTGGTCCGCCTCATCGCGCGCGGGGTCTGCGGGCGGGGGACGGCGGAGGACCGGGCGCGCCTGGGCGAGCTGCTGCCCTGGAGCGCCCCGAGCCGCACCGACTACGCCGTGACGGAGCTGATGCTGCTCGCCGGTGCCAGCCTCGTCCACACCCACTATTTTACGCTACTCTTCAACAAAGAGTGTCCGGTGACCTTCGAGACACTCAAAGAAGAGGAGACAATGCTCAAGCTCATGGTGGGAGCAGGGATGTTTGAACACCGTAATTGGAAGGAAGGGATAATGACCCAGAGTCTCCAGTCCTTTCATGGGTCGTGTCCGCCTATCCACGTGGCTGTGCACGTGGGGCATGCGCAATGCGTCGAGGTCGTCGCAGAGAACGGGATGGATGTGAACCACAAGTTCTGCGGAAGCACGCCCCTGGATATCGCGTTCTGGAATGGCGACGTCCCAGTTATCAAAGCGCTGCTCCGAAAAGGGGCCGAGCCCAGTCGAGAGCAGCGGGCACAACTCAGAGACCTCCAGGTGGAGCTGCCAGACTCCGACTCAGAAGGTCCTGATTCACTGCAAAAACAGTGCAGGAGGGTGCTGCGAAACTCACTGCTGAAGGCACGACCGGACTCCAACATTATCTATGGGGTGCAGCGGATGTGGGCCAGTATGGACTTCCGGTTGGGAGGACCACGCCTCTTCACCGATTGCCTCTCGCTCGACGTGAGTCTGTCTCAGGAAGCCAAGGAGGTCCTGGTGGACCTGATAAAGCCCCGCCCAGACCTCTCAAAGCTGAGGCGGCTCATTTCGAAGTCGACGCAACTGAAAACGACGGCGCGTGCTCCCGAGATGCTCCAAGAGAGGAAAAACTTCTGGAAAAACGACTCACGGTGAAAGAAGATTCTCTGGACACGTTTCTGGTGTAGAATCCGAAGCACTTTGCTCTGGTGGATCTGGACGGCTGATGTACGCGTTTGTCAAGTTGTTCTTCCGGAAATTGAAGGAATACATGAATGTGTTGAACACTTGAGCTTTGCATTTCGTTGTCTGTTTCGCCTTGCGTCGCCGATACCTGGTTCAACTTCAGAAAGCATTCAATACACACAGGACAGGGTCAGGCTTTGAATGCCGATAAGAGGTGCACACGCGGGCCTTCAACGATCCATCATGGCAGCTGAGGCCCTGTCGGTCAAAAGCCATATTGTGGTGTGACAAGTGGGAAAGGGAGACGGGTGTCTGAGTTTATGGCGGCTTCATGCAGAAATTCCCATTTTGTGCGTTTTGCGGCAAAAGCTGGATGGCATCAAAATTAGACGCCTAATGTACCGCAGGTAGCTTGCCGCAGATAACCACTGGGAGTCGATTCTTGACGCAAAAATATTGTGGACATGACACTGAATGCATGGTGACCTCATTCCCCAGCTACCCTGAGCGGCCTTGCCCCGTCTTTTCCATCCGAGAGTCAACCGCTACAGAGATCAGCCGTTTTGAAATTCCATTTTGATGCCTGCAAACATGGACCCTTACAAAAACGATTTCGGCTTCAGGAAAGACACAGAAGTGCAAGTGTTGTTGGGGTTAATTTGAGGGTACCAAGGGGAGTCCTCCAAATTTGTCAAGAGAACAGCTTTCTGAAGACAAAGAATTTGGCTTGAGAAGAATACAGCGCATGGGAAGATCCAACACGCTGCCAATTTTTCAGCTCGTCTGATGGACGAACTCTCAAAATGTTTTGCTGCAAACGAAACAATGCTATTTATTGTGCGAAGTCCCTTCAGGGCAAAGCACCATGTGGTAGTGCAGTATATGACAGGTGGAAGGAAATGTCCCCTGCCCCCCTCCCCACTAACCCCCTCCCCTTCCCCCAACCCCCTCCCTGCCTGAACCCCCATGCCCAACCCCCCCCCCCTGTGGCCAGACCCCCCCCCCCTTACGGACAGCATGACTGGTGGAAGACAAAGAGGCCCAGGACGAATTGCTGAACCAGGAAGAATTGGCGATATTACCGACACCACACGGGACTTCGCC
>JAAUXT010109586.1_pt1 | contig 13503 bp, 12 predicted proteins | sample 7278171 | NCBI WGS metagenome assembly JAAUXT01 (sample SAMN14350112, study PRJNA611818) | marine sediment metagenome | isolation source: surface marine sediment (1.8m) | place: French Polynesia: Moorea | collected 2018-08
GCACATTGTTTTTATATGTTCTCATTTCCGGACGCAAGGAAAGTTCACAACCGACTGCGATGGATCGGTAAGACACGAAAAATGGCAGGAACCAGCGGGAACTCTGTTGGTGGCTCTTACCGCGTACAGTCTCGGCTGTCTGCATCTCAACTCTTCCTCTGACACAACGGACATATCAACCCATGTTCATGCCAACCGAGTGGCCGAGTTCTGGCACACGGTGCCTTTCCAATCACACCGCTAACTTCTGTGAACTGCCCTGGAAATACTGGGTTCTCGGATCCTGCATTGGTTCGAATCCATTCACACAACTTTTCGACACCATTCGATCAAGAAGGAGCGTGATTCTGCAAAGTTTTCTTTGTTTACACAACACCTGCCGTACTTGTTGTAGAAAAACGGTGCTCTCTCAACAAAAAAGATTCCTGTTCAATCACACAACTCCTTTCTTGACCAAAGGTCTTGAAAAGCAATTGTGTGTGAGACCACTGTCCTGTACTGATACCATAAGGTGAGAACCCTTCTTGCCACCAACGACGACAGATGAAAAGCCCAGTTTGGAATTCGAATTGGGTTCACATTTTACGGCAGAGATGAACACTCCTTTAAACACGTACGAGGTGAAGTACAAACCTTCACTCTGTCCTTCCCGACGAACCTGTCCTTAATGGACCTGAAGAACTGCATCATGATGCCACCTTCATGACACCCAGGGTCGTCGCCTTGTTCACAAGCATCACTGCAGGCGACGAGCACAGCGAGCGCCACGAGCAGAATCAGAACCGTCTTTATCTCGAACCGTTGTCTCTCACGTCCATAAACAGTTTGGGCGATGCTGTGTCCTCAGTTGTGTCACATTGAGAATCAGACCAGAAAGGGATGATACAACTTTGTGCGTAGACACGTGAAGAAGCGCGATTCGAAAACAACAATTTTCTCAACGAAATTTGCAACAAAACAATCCACGGCGCGGTGCAAAGAACAGGACAAATCCAGCTTGGAAAACCTTGACCTCAGACAATTTTATTGAAGCGAGCTTTGCGGTGTTTTTTCTGCTTTGTACAAAATAGTTTGCCAGAGAAGAGGAATTTGAGCCAGTGCACAGACTGATCCCTTGTGGGATCTTGGCGATGTGTGCGTGTGTGAGTGAATTCATGTGCGTGGGTGGTGTGTGCGTGTCAGAAAACAGACGTGAACAGAGCTTCATATTTCACAGAACAAAAATTTCAACGGACGTTTGGCGATTGTAAACACAAGTACGAGAACATATTTAGAATCGGAAACGTAGTTGTCACAACAAACGCAAAGAACAATCAGGCACAGTTCAAAAAACCCATCGCAAGTGAAATAAATGCACTTGGCAAGTGTTCATTTTGACAAATTCAGTGATTGGACATGCATGATGGCTGCAGAGTAGAAGTGACGGGTGTTCGTGGATTGTGAGTTCATGTGGTTCTGGACCTTCGAAACTCCTCAAGAAGCGATCGTCTTCCGGTTCAGTCATTTCCTTCACTCCATCCCCTGGAAGCCGCCGCTCCTGTCCCTCTGAAAACACGCAGAGCGAGAGACAAGTGTGAGTTGATGCCTCCAGAAGCACGCAAGAAGTGCTTTGGGAACAAAAACACTCTCCATTTTACAAAGTGATGTGTTTGTCATCCCGGGACCTTTGCTTCAGCGACAATGCGTTTTGCTTTGTGATGCGCAGAAGATTGAAGCGTTCTGCGCAGAGCCACCGGTAGATCTAATTGACTAATTCAGAAGGTCACCACCGGCCTGACGTTTGCCATTGTGGCGATCTTCAGAGATTGACCACTGAGAGAACGAGAGAACTCACCTTGAACCTCGGGTTGGCCACGTCCCCACTGACCCACAACCCCAGCCTCTGGAACCACGTGATCGGACGAGAACCACCACGATCAACAGCATCCGAATCGGCATCAGTGACCGCCAGCAGACAGAGGCAGAGAGCCAGAAGCAGAATCACGGCTGTCTTCATCTCGAACTTCTCACCGTCTGAAACTCCACAAAGCATCAGGAACGGATCAGCTTCAGCAGGTTCTGTGTCTTGAAAAAGTTGAGACTACAGCATGTGATCCCGATCCTTTCCAGTTATTTTGCTTGTTGTGAAAGGAAGTCGAAACTCTTGTACTCAGAATCCTGGATTAAGGAAGCCACAAAAAATGCCTTCATGTCATGGACCAGTGACAATTTTCGTTGTGTTTTGCAATTCGCTTCAAAACAAGAGGGAATTCTCTTTCTCCGTCTCAACTCGTTTGGAACTGTTGAAGGAAACATTTCTGACTTGTGTTGTGATCACTGCGAATTTGTACTGCCACCCAACTTTTTTGCTTCTGGTCTTCTGCAAATAAATAGTATTATATTTCAGCAGCCCAAAAATCTGTGTATTGCAAGCGATTTTTACTCACCTGGATCTGGTGCGGAAACTTGGAAGTGTGTGGAGTCAGGTCTTTTGTTGCCCCACAGTCGCACGTCGCTGTCTAGACTTTTTAGGCAACCGGCGGCAATGAAAAGGTTACTCGAGGGGCGAAATAGCAGATTGCGCTGTACCGTGTAACCTGATTTGCGATTTGGCATAACTCGTGCATGTGGAGACGAAATTATCAGACGGGGCGCGGGATGGGGCCAAAGCCAAAATTTCACTTCGGTTGCCCCATTTCGATCAAGCGAAACGCTGCAAACGAAAAAGTCAACTTTGTTTTGGGGCCGTCCCAATGAGGGAGTCCAGATCTCGAAGCCCATTTGGTCAAAAGGACACTTGTCTGAAAAAGTTGTCAGTCAACACTCGCCGGTCGCAGTGGCGGCGACGTAAAATTCGCCTTTGATCGTTATTTTCTCTTCTTCGACTCGGGATTAACTTGATCGGTGTCTCTGGGGAGCTGCATTGATTTAACTCCCCAAACGTACCTCAACCAGCAGCGTTACGTACGACTGAATTTTTTTCCAACTCGAATATTTACAAACAGCACGTGATACAACTAGACCTCAAAAGACATGTTTCGTTCTCGCAACAGCACATTCTGCCAAAAGTTGACTCGGTCTGCAACAGAGTTTCTCCTCGTTTCCAGGAGAGTTTTCGCAAAAAAGCAGATTTATCGTCTTTTGCCAAACAGGGCTTTTTTTCCACAAAACATACGAGGTCAACCGAAAAAGCACCAGTGAGTTCGTTTCGTGTTTGGAACACTCGCTGGGAGAAGAACCCCGACCCGCCACGTATAGGATAACTCCCGAGCATGAGACTGATACCTGCAGATCCGAACCGCCCCTAACAGGATATTTTGGAAGATTCGTGGCCTGCAGAACGATGTGGTTACGAGGGGCGCCCACAGCTCATGCGGGATCCAAATTCAACTGAGAAGACTGCGGCTTCTGAACCATTTTCCCAGGCCCCACAAATGACCCAATGACAGGGCAGGCCCGATCGACACATCCACCATCCTCCCTCATCTTGGAAGTGTCGTCTTGCCTTTGAGCAGTGGTCACACAGCAGAAAAGTCGATGCTTGACCAGCATTTTTGAGAAACGTTTGCTGCAACGACAACCAATCGTTCCTCACAATGACGATTTCGATTGGTGGATGGGTGGGGCAAGGTCGAAACAGATCCTGTGTCTTTTGTTTGAAGTGGGGAGAATGTTTACAAGTCTGACTCGAATTGCGGCAAATTCAAAGAAATGTTTCAACAAAACATTCGACTGAGCTGTGACTCAGAGACAGGTCGCTGACTGGAACGTGGGCATTAAATGTGTACGAGCGTCACCGGAGACGATGACGGAACAACAGCCCCATGTGCACAGAACCTGAATTCAAAACATCAACACCTCGATGTGACAACTGCCTGCGCATCAATCATTGCAACACAATCTTGTCTCCCGGTGCATCAGAGTCATTGACTCCACTGAAAAGATCACAACATCAAGTTTCATGGCCTGGTTTGGCAACTATGAAACTGGGTTCCAAGTTCAGGTGTATCTGGGGCGAAACATCTTATTGAATGGGGCCTCAAATGTCATGGCGCTCTTTGTATCAAGTCGCACCACATTTTCCGCACGTAGGCGACACTTGACAACTTCAGCAAATCGTATTCTCGTGCTGTTCCTTGAGACCCAAGCGAGTCAAAATGGCAAGATTGGAATTTCGCCACACAGATACCAAAGTCCGACCCCGCAAAGACGAAAGATTTTGATTGAGACTTTATTGTTTGAATATTAGTGATTCACAATGGAAGAACCAGCAACTTGAACGAGAAAAAATAAGACGAACACCGCGGAACCAGATGCAGTCGGACGGTGCCATTTTATTCCAGGACACACGAAGACAATCCATGTCCGAGATCTAGTTCATCCAGCTTTACACAAGAGCCAGAGAAATCTCGCGACTTGCACCTTCCGTGCTTTGAGGTCACTTTTTGTCTCTCCACAACAAAACAACCCTTGAATTCCAGGAATGTTACGTACAATTCCGACTAAACGATCATGTTTCTGCGAAATGACGCAAACGATGGCCATAAAACTTGCCAAACAGGTTTCAGCTGGAATCTACGACGGCAGGTGAGGGCATTGCTTGTCGTGAATTTATGGTGAAGTGCGAATCAGCATTTTGGCGACAATTGTTCCCCTTGGTTGACGATCTCTGCGATCAGCAGCTCCAGAGACCACTGTCCATATCAACAGGCTCTCCATGGACCGGACACTCCATTTGGTCAATAGATGAGCCGAATAAGAGAACGGCTTTCTGTTGTGAAAGATCAAAAGAAAACAAATCTGCTGAGCAAAAAAATGTGTCGTCAGCTTGGAAATTGGTCGAATTGACAAAAATCGCACAAATGGAATCCTTGGAGTTTTTTGTGTTTGCGGTCCCCTTCAAAAAACAAGAGACAGATTTTGTTCGAAAGTTCCCAAGACGTTGATAAATTCGGTGTGGTAGAAGTTTCAACAGGTGCACAGCCGTGTTTCAAAGGTTGGACAATCCATCAGAACCTGTTCACGCAACAGCGAAGCGTATCGTGAGTCTCGCAAACAAAGTGCGCACAAAATTTTCCTCTGCCGGTTGAACTCGTTGGACGTTTTTTCACAGGTAAACTTGTCGATTTTTTTGTCTTTTTACACGGTAGTTATGTAACCACGCACGCCAGCACATGTAGTCCAGGCTGAGCGAAGCCCTTTTGCGATGTGTTGGTGATTTATGTTGGCAAAAGTCAAGGTTTCCAAGTTGTTTGCCATGAATAGGATGGGTTGCTTGGCTGAAGGAATTAACCCTTATTTGATCGTCATGGCAAGCTCCAAAGATGCGCCCCGCTTGGGGTTTTTCGCTGATGCCAGGCAATCGTTTTCACTGCGATACCAACGTGGTTCTGGAGGCAACGGACCGGTGTTTTGGTGCCTTGGACCATCACGTTGCGTTTGTGTGAAATTGAGCACATACACACACGCGCACACACCGCACACACACACACACGCACACACACGCACACACACACACACGCGCGCACACACACGCACACACACACACACACACGCACACACACACACACACACACACACACACACACTGATCTTTTCTGCAGCGGGTTCAGAACATCTGCATATTCTTTCTCGTGCTGCCCAGAATCAAAATTATTTCAACTCCGAAACAAATTTGTCAACCGACATCACGGACGATCATAAAATCCAGTTTCAGTTCAGAAACGAACTGATGAAGGGATGGCAGAAACATTGAGTCAACGTCACGACGTCTGTCTGTGACGTCCTGTTCTTTGTTTCGAAAACGGTGTGCAAAAAAAAAACCAAACATACGATACGTCTTCACTAGAGTTTGATTTCCTTTTGTCTCAGATTGAAAGAGGATCGAGATGAAGACGGCTCTGATTCTGGTGCTGGCGCTCGCTGTGCTCGTCGCCGGTAGTCCAAATAAATGCCAAAACCCTAACTGCAACCTCAAAAGCGTCATGCTGCAGGCGTTGGGGGGGATCGAAGACAGCGACATCGCGAAGGAGAGGGTCAAGGTGAGTGCGTCAATTAGTCATTCGTGGTTACAGATCTGATTGCTGTGCGTTTGGTCACTCATGGGTGCGGCTGTGATCCTCACCCTCAGCCTTTGAGACCACAAGGACAGAGTCAATGGGAACAAGGGATCCGGTTGGTGTTTTCTGCAAGTGTCTGATGGTCACCAGCGACACAGAACCGTTTTTGTGGCCCGAGAGGCGGGAACAAGAAAGAAGTTACGACATTGAGAAGTGCAGTGCAAGTGTGTGGAGAAGGAACCGTGGTCCGTCCACAGCCGTCAATCATCTTCAAATCCTGATTAGAGAGCCAATGATACGGCCCGATGAGATGTGTATCAGGGTGTCGCAGCATCTCACACAATTTCGTTGGGATTCATTCATACACCGTGAGCAAAGTGTGACTGGGAGATCGCACCACGCGAGACAGTACGCTGTTGACGTCTTTGTCTCTCTTTTCAGCCCTTTGTCTCTCTATTCAGCTCTTTGTCTCTCTGTTCAGCTCTTTGTGTCTCTATTCAGCTCTTTGTGTCTCTATTCAGCTCTTTGTCTCTCTATTCAGCTCTTTGTCTCTCTGTTCAGCTCTTTGCCTCTCTTTTCAGAGAGACGTGGACCCTGCGGCTGCCATAGTCGAATGATGCGCCATTCGTCCCGTCGCTGGAAGCTGAAAATGAAGCGGACGTCCAGCTGCTGACGCTCCCAGCACCCGACGAAAACGACTCACTTATCGAGGCACCTCCAAACTTACCTTGGCACCCAAATTAATACACGAAGGAATTGAAAATGAATGTCCTGCCTTTCACTCTGAACCGCTTTGGCTGTCTGCCAACATGCGCACAGCTGTTTTCCTTCTTGTAATGCATGTGTGACAAAGCAACCAACGCCCTGTTTACAAGTGTAGACCACATCCATATTTTTCAGAAATGTCAAGAAATCGTCGTTTTGGTGTCAGACAGACATTTCGGATTCACTGTCAAGTAACTTTTTTTGTATTCAGTTTCCTTTGTTTCGAAAAATCGGAAAATGATACGCGACATTTGAAACTTTGAACATTTTTCTGCTGCGTTCTCAAGTCGGTGCACATGTGCTCGTGCTTTTCTGTCGCTGAAGACTTGAACTGAACAATTTTGACAAAGATTGATGCAAACTGAATGTGTTGAAAATTTATTTGTCCATTCTTTCGTGTTCTGTTTTACGATTCAAGCATTTCAACTCTGGGACGCAGACGCGCATGTACGAGTCGTTCTCGTGTACGAGTTCGAGCACACACCCGCACTTACGCACACACACACACACGCACGCACACACACACACGTTCTGAATACTCAGATGATCAAGTGTCTCACGCGTCACTGTAAATTAACATTCCGTGTCAACAGTAACTTTCTGACCCTGTGTATCAGGCCGACTTCTTGCATGGCTGCTTTCTACAATGGGCTTGCACAGGCTGCGAACATGTGACTTGCACCTTTAGTAAATAAAGTCAAGTTAATTCCGGTGAATGTTCCTTTTTCTTATATACTGCGGCTGTAAAACAAACCGACAAAACAACAAAATTCGGACACACGCTCAGGATGGCGCTTCAACATCTTCAGTCGACGCGAAGATCGCCACAGGTCAGCAGAGTCGTCAGCTGACTTGCACAGTACGACTCGTACATAAAAAAACGGGAACATGCGTGTGAGGACAGGTCCCAGCAGCCTGTCTTCTACAGGGGCGACCGGCTGATCAGGTCGCAACTTCACGAAATTCAGCAACAGCAAAGGACCATGATAAATGACGAGGAAAAACTGAGCTGAAGTCAAATTGAAACTGTCTGCGATTGTCTCTCAATCTGGAAACGAGAACAAAAGGAAAACATCGCTTTTCTCTTTGAAAACACAGACGATGTCTTCAGGCCTGGTTTTGGTTGTGGCGCTCGGTGTGCTGGTCGCCTGCATCACTGCAGCCAGTGGAGACTGCGAACGTGATGCTCATGACTGTCGTCCGAGGCGTCTGAAAAACATGGTGATGGAGGTGTTGAGGCAGATCGTGAACCGGGACATAGCGAAGGATGTGAGTGAGGTGCCTCAGTGCTTTCTTTGTGCTGTCAATTTGACGGTGAAAATTGCCCGAATTATTTGACGCAGCTCAATGGGAGTTTTATAACAGCAACGCTGTTGAACTGAACTTGTGGAACAAGAATCAAGAATGTTGCTTGCGGCATTGCAGTGCTACAGAAACTGAGATTCCGTTGAAAATGTGTCCACATCAGAGAACAAGCAAGGGCTTTTGCGACCAGACACTTAGGTTTCTCACCGACTGTTCTGTCTTTTCTTGTTTCAGAGAAGCAGAGACCTATGTGGACACTGCCTGGACTATTTCTGTGTTCCAGACATCTGCAAGGGAGAGAGCTGTTGTGTGGGCAAATAAATGGGGTGTTCACGCAGCTTCTGCAGGCAAAAGAACCTAGACCAGCTTCGATCACGTGCAAACCGTTGCGACAGGAACATCTGTGCAGAGAAACAAAGATGTGTGGGGTCCGAGCAACATTTTTCCTGCAAAACTCTTGGATTGAACATGTCAATGTCAACCACATTGTTCGTTCTGCTTTCGTCTGATCATATGGATACATTGCTGAAGCTGGTTCGTTCTTGTGACTGTTGAAAACTTTTCACGCAAACAAATCGCAATCGTCACTTCACATAGTTGATTTGTGCTGTTCCAAGCAGTCATGTACATCAGAGACAAACTGCCTGTGTCTCAAGAAATTCGCACCAAAAAGCTTTGTGAACACAAAAATTCTGCTGAAGTGACTTGTTTTCTCACAGTGGGTTCGTGCTCAGTAAAAGTTGAACGCGAGCACAAAAGGCTGTGGAAAATTCCTCAGATGTGCTCCCTGAGTTGAACTCTCGCAGCGACACGCAACAGCGGCGCTGACATTCCGTGAGAAGACCCGTGTGCAAGGAGCGCAGTATCGCTCAGCTGGGGGAAAGAGACACGTCAACAAATCAAACTTTTTGCGCAGGTAAAATTCTTCCATCTTGTTGTTATAAAATGCGGTTTTGCGATTGTTGTTGTTGTGTCACAACGGTAGGATGCACACACGCACACATGCACACACACACACACACACACACACACACATGAGTGAGTGCACCAAAAATATTGGCTCGGCGTGGTTTGCTTCAGCTGAAGATCACTGTGGTCTCATTCTGGACGTCAAAATTTTTCTGACACGCCGTGACAAATTTTTGCTGAACATTTGTTCTTGTGATTTGTGCTGGAGCTCAGCAATTGTTGTTGTCAGTGTAACACGAACGTGACAATCGCTGGTGAGACACGGGAGAGAGACCCTGTTTTGGGACACATCTGAACGATAGATCATTCTTCACACTTGCGTGCACGTACACATCGTGTCGCCGGCTTCACGAAAACATTCCAAAGAAGAACAAAGAATTTGCCTCGACGTCAGTTGTTTCTACATACGTTCCTCTTCTTTTTTGTAGATTGAGAGAAGTTGGAGATGAAGACGGCTCTGATTCTGCTTGTGGCGCTTGGTGTACTCGTCGCCAGCGTCAGCGCTGGCAGCATCCTGCAGGCGCTGGGAGAGGTGGAGCAGCAGGACATTGCCAAGGACAGGGTCAAGGTGAGTGTTTCACACAGCGAGGAGAATGTCAACCGTGTTGTGGTTGTTGTATGAATGTTGGATCCTCGTGTCAGGTACGCGCTATTGTTCAGGCATTAAAACTTCTGCCACCAGGGCAGAGCAAAGGTGAGAGGAAGGAATGAACACTACCATCGTGTTTGGTGTGTGTAAAGATTTTGCTGGTGACCACCGACACAGTTGTTTTTCCTGGCAATGAAGACCGAGGCTGTGACTGTCAGAACTCACCATTGCATGTCATGCGAAGGACACACGAGTTTCAGGTGATCCTTTGGCAAAACCGTCACTTGGAAACCAAATCGTAAGACACCCAGGAGAAGACACATGTTTGTGACGTGGCCGTACGAAGTCATCTCATGCAGTTTTCTTTGTTTTTGTTTTGTTGTCAGAGATCGATTGCTGCACAATCTCGACCCAAATAGTGAGTACTCGTCTTTCACACAGCGTTCAATATCCCTCACTTCTACGGTATTCCCGGATGAGCCCGCTGTCAAGCACAGGCCCACTCACACACGCACACACATATCTCAAAAGTCGGTTTCACTGTTGATCGCGAAGACAAAACAAGCGTGTTTCTCGAAGAATATTCTGACCCGGATTGATTGGTTTTGAAACGAACCGTAATTTGTTCGCTTTTCTTTTGTTTGGGACAAAGCGTGAGCCACTGTGATTCGACTTCTCTTGCACAGTAACTTGCACCTCCTGCAAATAAAAAATGAATTCAAAATGGATTTGCGTTTCTTATTGCTGCGGCTGCAAAATAACAAATCTCCGGAGATACGTCTTGAAGGACGGGGCTTCAAACACCTGTCATCGCACGGCACGGAAGACTCACGTTGTGAAGAAGACGGCCACAGACATAGGATTGGTCACCAGTGTTGAATCTTGCGACCAACCTTGCCCTTGTTCACACTGGTTCCGTGACCGTGACTGAACACCGTGCACAACATTTCTGCTGTTTGTGCGTGAAATGACGCACATACGTACGTTTGCCCTGGTCCCGTGAATCTGTGCGCGAAACATTTGGCTCCAAGAGGCTAAACCTTTCTGTCATGGATTCACGGAACCAGGTGTGCACAACGTGTCCCTGTCCAAGACCAAGGCATTGGGATAGATTGTTAGGACCGTGCAGCGAATGAGAAGAGTCGACACACGGTGAAGACACTCGCCTCCAAAGTTCTGGTTGGTTGTTTTCAGTCGTGCTTCTGGCTGCTGTGCTTTGAAAGTTGTGTTGCTCAACGAAGTACCGTATGTTACCTCAACCGTGGACTACATAACAGGGCAGAATGCGCTCCGAACCTTCGAGATAGAAACGGCTCTGATTCTGCGGCGCTCGCTGTGGTCTTTGCGGTGACGCCTCCGCTGGTCGCTCCCTTCGTGGTCGACGGTTTCAACACAGCGTATGAACCCTCCCAACTCGAGATCTGAACTCACACACTGACTGACTGACTGACTGACTGACTGACTCACTCACTCACTCACTCACTCACTCACTCACTCACTCACTCACACATCTTGTGACGAAACAAAGAAACAGTGTCGTCGTTTGCCATTTATAGCGAAGAAAAACCAAAAAATGTTGTTCTTTGGATCATATTTCTCATCCAGATTGATTGATTGCTTTTCACATTTGAGTCGTTCGTTTTGATTGTTTTCGACGATGGACAAACCAAGCAGAGGAACTTGCACCTCCTCCAAATATAGTGTGACTTCAAAACGGATGATTTGTGTTCCTTTTTGCTGCGGACTGCAATGCAAATACTAGAAACTGTGGGAGAAGGCTTCGAACAAAGATCAAAACGCTATCGCGTCGCGCAGTACGACTGCAACCACGGTGTGACGAAGATGGACACAGGCGTGCTTCTGGTCGGTGTTGACGAACCCACAACCGGTTCCGTTTTCCGTGGTGCAACACCTTACGCAATGTATGCGCAGATTGTGCCCCAAAATGCACACAGCTTGCAATGGCTCTGTTGACACTGGTCCCGTGAATCAGTGGTGGAAAGCTTTTGGTTTCAAGAGGCAAAACGTTTCGGGTTTACAGAACCAGTGTGTAGAACCGCATCCCTGTCGGAGACCGACCAGCGCGTGAGCGAGTCTCACAGTCACCACCAAAGTTCTGGTTGGTGCTCCCTGAAGTGTTGCGCAACGGCGCACATTACCTCAACATTGGCCATACGAGGAAGCCGGTGCCAGGCTCCTTCAGACTGCGCGAAGAACGTTCAAGATGAAGACGACTCTGATTCTGGTTGTGGCGCTCGCTGTGCTCGTCGCCGGTGCCCAATGCAACGACGGTTCAAAGGCAGAAGGTGGAGCGGGAAACATCATCCTGCAGGCGTTGGGGGAGATCGAGGACCGGGACATCGCGAAGGAGAGAGTCAAGGTGAGCTGAGATAGCCAGTCGTGAGCAGATCTACACGAGTACTGGGTCCTTACTTGTGGTTGTGATGAATCCTACTGCGTTGCTTTGTTCAGACGTTGGGCCCAAAAAGACAAGGAGATTGCGTGTTTCAGAGGGTTACAGTGTTTGATAGTGTGGTGTCAGTCACAGCTCTGTTTCTGGTGTCAAAACTTTAACACTACACGCCGTGCCAATGCCAGTGTGGCACTGGGATGTTCCTTTGGCACTTTGTGGTCACTTTCGAGTCAATCCAAAGAGAAAAAACAACCATCCCAGCAGCTTGATCGTGCGGAAAAATCTCAGGCTGTCATCTTTGCGTTTTTCCAGAGGGATATTTGTTTAGGTTGCAACGTGTCGGTGTGCGGTGTGATCACGTGGTGCACGGTTCACACTTGCTGCTTCAAGAAGAAGTAGCCGTCCAACTGCTGACGCTGGACACCAGACGAAATCGACGCAGGACATTTTGAAAAAGACTTTGTTTCTTCATTCATTCGTGTGGTCTTCAAGACTGCGACACTGAACTTGGTTCGAAGTGATGTTCTTCTGTCGACCGCTGTGCTTCTTTTGTTTGTGCACGTGACAAGTGACAAAAAATGCTGACCACGAACAAGCGCTTATTGTTTATTACCCGCAGATTGTTATTAACCGGCCGTTTGGGGTGTGTCCCTTTGTGGCGTGACTGTGACCTATCAAAACCTCAAGTGTGTTTTTCACTCTTTCTGTGTGGTGTGACGCACCAATCCATTCATTCTTAGAAAACATGTTCCGTTGTCCAGGGCAAATGTGTTCATTGTTTCGTGTTCTTCTGTTTGATAAATACAACATTTTGCAGCACAGTGCCCGTTCTGACCTGAAGCTATTCATTTGACCGAAACAAACTAGATTTGGATTTTTAAATGGTAGACTTGTTTGTACCTTATACAATAAACTCACACGTCCAGTGAACTTAGTCTGTTTTAGACTCAACACGGAAATGTATCACTTTCTTGCGCGGCTACAAATGCAAAAATCCGGGAAACGGCGTGAAAATGAAGGCTTTGAACAAAACAAATACGTGTCATTGCGAGGCGCAATTTCCTTGAGAACGTCGCACTGAAGACGGCTCGGGCTCGAAAAAAGTTGTCGCGCTCGGTGAAAACTGCGCACCCGATTCCTGACTGCTACAGACACCAAGGCATCGTGTCCGTGAATCAGATCGTGGAGCCATACATCACGGAGGAGAGAGGTGAAGGTACGGTGAAAACAGGTCCCATGGGTGCACAGGCTGTGCTTCTGGTTGGTGCGCCACAAGTGTTGGTTGCGCAACGATGCATATTGCCTCATTGCACATAAGGCCCCGTCAGTGCCATTCTCTTTGTTCTTTACATTAGATTCCACTTGAATAATTCTACTGTTAGCCCAGTGCACCCACGTCAAAGTATTTAACACAAAAGAGTTAA
>JAAUXT010023845.1_pt1 | contig 13502 bp, 16 predicted proteins | sample 7278171 | NCBI WGS metagenome assembly JAAUXT01 (sample SAMN14350112, study PRJNA611818) | marine sediment metagenome | isolation source: surface marine sediment (1.8m) | place: French Polynesia: Moorea | collected 2018-08
AAGTATGAAGATCATGATGCAAAGTACTTGCAGACTTATTTTTGTTCAATTTTGCTGACCGGTTTTGAAATGACGAAGGGACGAACCGGACTTTGTGGATCTCCCTCGTATGTGTGTGTCTATGCAATGGTGTGACCCAGTCATGGTCGTGCCCCCCCCCCCCAGGTGAGCACATAGCACGGCTCAGACAGAGGTGGTCCAGTCCCCTTCTCTGGTGCTGAATCCCGCAGGTTCCAAACACGGGTCGTTGTGCATCTTCTGACATGATAGATCTAAATTGTTGTTTTCTCGCTTGGTCGGAGCTGAGGGTTGTTACACAAGACGGTGCGAAGCATCTCTTACGAGAGCAAACCTGAGCAGGCACGAACTCAACTCAACTCTATAAACTTGTCTCGTTTTCTCGTGTTCGGCTTGATCACCATGGGTGACGTAGGTCAGTCGGAATGCGGTTTTCACATTGGTGACGCGCGTCATTTTTCTTGACGTCGGCGTCAAAGTTAACACCGCATCCAATGACGGAATCTTGACGCCTCACACACAACCAGGGTCAGGTGTAGCGGGCTGTGCTGGTCTGCAGGACGAAAAGCACCCAATCACGCACAACCAGGGTCAGGTGTGCCGCTGACACGCAGACCACACACACTGACATCAGCGTTGGAAACGACCGCGCGTCGCCCAATGGGAAAACCCCTGAAGAAAAACAGGCACATATGTCATTTGAAAGTTTCAAAAACATGTCACCGCCGTTGACACCAAATACTTTAGGCGACTGTTCTTCAAGCATGAAGTGGTGGCGCAACAACCCATCAAGGGAGCGACAAAGCTGTCACGCACAAAATCACACGAAACACGTCGTCTTCACGTGTGAACCCTTTCTGGACGGGCAGGGAAGTCACATAAATGTTGGGTTTTTTTTGTACTTTTTGAGTGCCTCTCACGGATTGATCTTCGGTGTCTGGGTTTCTTGTAGAACGCAGGTTTGCACACACACACACACACACACACACACACACACACACACGTAAACACACACGCACGCAGACTGCACAGATCAATCCGTGAGAGGCACTCAAAAAATACAGACAAAAACCTATCAAGAGTTTTGTTGGAGCATTTGTACGCCGCGTTCTCTGCAATTAGTGTTTTTGTCTGTTTCAGTCTCTGGCTGGTGGGGCATTCTTGGCAACATGTTACGTGGAGGACCGAAGGAGCGTCCGGTTGAGTAGACAGCGCTCGTGCGCGTGAGTTGGTTCTCTGTCCCTCCATAGTGTTGTTTGCGGGTAGCCTGGGTTCCAAAAGAAAATAACCTGTAGGTGAGAACACCAGTTTATTGCTTGGTCTGGGCAAAGTGCAAGATCTGCAGGGTGAGTGTCATCTTGTGGCTTTTGTGCATTGCTCATGGCATGTTCAGGCAACGTGTTCATAGCATTCAATCTTCTTGCGCAATGTGTGGTGTCTCTCGCTTGGGTTGTTACGCAAGTTGAGGGTCGGTCGTTACGCTAGTTGCGGTGCGGGGCTCCTCCTTGTACCACAGTCGACACAGAGCGCAAACCTGAAGCACGAAGCGAAGCGACAGCGTCTCCGACTCAAGTCAACAAAGTTCTCTCGTTTTTTCGTCTTTTGAAGACCGGATCACCATGGACGGAGGTCAGTGTACAAGGTTTTGACATTGAAGCTGAATCGTGCTTGTCGTTTTACAAACATCAGCTGGAGTTGGTTGAACAGACAAACACATGAACATTTCGTCAGCAACAGATTCTTAAACCAGAGCCAAATTAAAACGTTTCTGTGGTGTCGTCTCGACATCGTTTCTGGAAGTCCTGCTTGAGCTGGGGAAAACGGAAGATGCGTGCAAGCACGCAGTGAGGTTCTGCCATGGCGAGTTTGAGGAAACAGCCCGCAACCTGAAAACGCGTTTGCGTTTCCAGGGTTACGGGTTTGCTCTGACTCCCATCTGCAACTTGACCACGTAGACGTCCCTTGGGGTTGTGCAGTGTTCCTCTGAAATTTAATTGCTGTCACCACGTCTGTGGTTTTCAAATTTCTTTCGAAAAACACAGTGAAGAAAGAAGGGAGGAAAGAAAGGAAAGTGAGGCAAGTGAAGATCACAAAATTTGTTGCTTTGTGGTATCGGTTGAGTCAGATTTTATGTCAACGTTCACGCAAACGTAAACACATGTGCAGGTTCGACAAAGCAGAGCTCTCGTGCGTCCACATTCACTTTCCAATGTCGTGCATGAAAAACACGTTGTGCAGTGAAACTGATGTTTTTATTGTGGCTGTTTTCACGCCAGTACGTGGCGTGGAACCCAACATTCCTACGTCCACGGGCGCTCTCAATTTGCCAAACTTCCCTGCATGGAGAAGCCATGCAGAACCTGCCTGTTGTATCTCTTGCTGATACTGTAGATCGGGGCTTCAGGTTGGGGGGACCAGCAGGGATCAAGCTCTGAGGCTGAAAATACCAACTCACACAAAAGTACAAAAGAAATTACACCTGCAGCATGAAAGGTTTGCGGAATGAAGACGAATGGAGTTTTGAGGCCTCGCCACAAGAAACTGCGACACAGAAAAACAAGCCCATAAACTTACGAGTAAAGTTACAAAAACATGTCACCGCCGTTGATACCAAATAAGGCGATTGTTCTTCATGCGTGAAGTGGTGGCGCAACAACATTTTCTTTGGAGCAAAAAGCTGTCACGCAAAACTTCACACGCATCACGTGGCGTCCATCTGTGAGCCTTTTCTACAACAGATGTTCACACACACACACACAAACACACACACACACACACACACACACAAACACGATGTTGCACTGAAAACAAATCCAAACAAAAACTCACATGGCGTTGTTGTTGGAGTCCTCGTGGGCTGTATTCTCCGCATGCACTTGTCTGTTTCTGTTCCAGCCCCAGGATTCCTTGCGCATGGGCCTAAAGTGGGAGGAGGACCAAAGGAGCTCCCCATTGAGTAGACAGCGTTCGTGCGTCGTAAGTTTATTCTCCGTACCTGGTTTCTGGTCCTGCAGCCTTGAGCTGAGCCTCGCGAAGGGTTTCGTGAGCGGGAGTGGGACACTCCCTCAACGTGCTCAAAACCACGCTTCCTGGTGGCGAAAACTTTGACCACAGCGTTGGACTCAACAAACACGTTGTATTCTTGGTGACCCTCATGCACCCAGTGACCTTCATACACCCAGTGACTCGTGAAATCTTGTTTCTGCAAATGGATCCTCAAATTTTTGCTTTCATCTTCAGGAATCCCAGACTGCGCGTCTGCAATGAAGACGGATTCGGCGGTCACGTGGCACCCGCATGCGCAACGCTTACAACTTCCGCTTCCTGTTCAGCCATCGAAACTCAACTAGAAACGAAGAAGTGAACCCAGCGGAGCCTGGTCCTTGGGATCCCTCCTCTGCACATCATTTTGCGAAAAAAAAACCATCAAAATTCAGAATTTTTTGCTAGCCCCGCCCCCTTTGGCCACCGTCAACGTGTATTCTTCTGCAGGGGCAACATGACAATCTGAAGCGTGCGTGACCTGTTCTTGTCCGTTTTTCGCACCAAATGGGTTTGATTCGTAAAAATTGTAATTTTCACAGAATTTTTTTCACCGAATTGGTTGAATCAATTGCACTATCGAAACGTTCGAACTTAACTGTCCCAAGTGTCTGAGATCTTCAATTGTTTAACCAACCTGGACCGGCAGTAGATACCCTGTAACAAGGCACCGCTTTGCCGCATCACACGTTGGCGAGTTTTAGCACGACGCTTCGCAGCCGTATAACGTACACGCAACACGTAGCTCACAGCTCCCCCCCCCCCCATTTGGAAGGGTCCACAATCAATCTGAAACAACGACTTTTTATTTTCAAAGTGTTTAGTTTGCAAGTGGCTCACAAACCATATGATGAGGGTGAAGAAGGAGTGTGTATTTTTTTCTGTTTTCCTTTCTGTGGACTCTTCCAGAACAGGGAAGTTGCATCTGTGAGCTACTTGTTTCGTGTTCGTTTTGCGGCTGGGGAGTATTCTGCTAAAACAGCCAAAAGTTTTTGGAAGTATATGTAATCCGTATAGACCAACACAGACCAAACGAAATTTGTGAAAAGCTGTTCTTCAACCGAACTGGAATTTCAAAAAACAGTCAATTTGTCCTGAAAGTCCATCTGATTTATCTTCACTTTGTTTTTATTTTGAGCAAAACGAGAAACGAAAAAGATTCCGATTTCGACCGTCTTTTATCCACACGATTAACACTACAAAGTTGTGAATGAGAGCTTTGCTTTGGAAAAAAAGATAACAACAAAAGTTGCGTATTTCTTGGGTTTTTTCTTCGATGCGCAAAGTGGCGCGCCGTTGCGGTGTTCCGTTCAGTGGACGAACACGGGAGGTTTCAGAGCGGAGTCGCAATCTGAGTGCAGATGGGTCATCCAGGGTCGGCAGGGGGCAGCAGCAGGCCTGAACCCCTGCCCAGCCTGTCACGCACGACCACAATGCGTGTATGCGTGGGCAGGAGACGAGAAAAAGAATTTCTGCACGACCTGAAAAGGGACGTTCATTGTACGTCAGAGCGTAAGCTCGTACGCTCGAAAGAAGCGTCAGACAATTCGACGACGAAAGGCCACGTTCGATCCACGCACGCGGGTGACCGAGACTTCGCTGTCTCTCAAGGGGTGGCCACACTGGCCAAGCGTCAATTCCACCCTTTGACGTGGGAGTTCATAGAGGCAGAATAAACGCACGGAAAGCGTGTCAAAAAATACCCAGTGAGATGATTTTCCTGGGCAAAGTCAACCTCAGCCTCCAGTAACATTGGGTTTTAACCACGCGTTGAAACACGGAATTGAGGCGCGTCAAAAAAATAAAACGCGCCCTGTGTGGGCACCCCTTCACCCACGCAGAGGCAATGTGCGCGCTGCAACTGCGCTGGCGATGAGCCGCACGCGCAACAATCGAACGTGCACACTTCGTGTCGCACCGATTCGCGCCCGACCGGGAGATCTAGTCAGCAAACAGACGAGCGTGCAGCGCCGTCCCTGCAGACGAGGGTGCAGCGCCGTCCCTGAAGCTCCAACAACTGACGCCCCCATCGCTGGATGAAGGGATCCAGTCAGATGGGTCTCGGACACCCCGTCTACTCGGAGAGCTCGATCTGTTCAGGGACCCGGCCCCCTGAGGCACCCCCAGACAAGAAATTTGTGCTGCAGACCCAAACTATTTTCTTTGTCAAATATTGAGGAAGTAACCCCTCCCCCCCACATCTGAAACAAAGGAACAAAGCCCGCAGGGATTTGACCTGCATTTCTGCCCAACAGCAGTTGCACTGACCCCGTTCCGCATTGACGGGACGCGACGTGCGTGATCTGCAAGGACGGCGCGGCAGCCTCGATGTGAGATCGCCTCGGTCGCTTCGGCAGGTTCCGGCTGATCTCGATTACGTTGTTTGGACGAAGTTTTCTCTGTTTAACGTTTTTGTGCAATTCGTCAGACTTTTGGAAAATAATGGATTTGACACAGATCTTCGTGATTTTAGGTGAGACTGGCCTTTCTTTGAAGGGTTTGAATTGAGCCGTTCAGCGAACATGTCGAGACATCGCACGGCGATTGCGAAGACGGAGATCGCCAACATGTGCGATCAACGCACTGGCGCTTTGTGTCTTGACAAATTCAGCGTGTTGTGAAATGGGACACCTGCATTTTGCTTGCACCTGCAGCGTAAACTGAAGGGGGGGGGGGCAAACAAATTTTCAAATTTGGGGAAGGCGGCTCAACCAAGCTGTAGCAAAAATACTGTGTATGGCTCTGGCTTGGTTGTGTTGGTCGTTTTGGCAACGATTGCATGCTTTGCGGACCGTGGTCTTCAAAGTTCCACAGCCCCAATCCCGTCCAGTCTTTCAAAAATTATATCCAGGACAGTTTGTCCTCCCTCCGCCAATGAAATGAGTGAACTGTTCAGACAAAACGAGTCCTGTCTGCACCTTTGTCGCAGAACCGCAAGTCATACGGGATCATGTTTTCGGCAATGCGGCATGCCAAGTCACCTCGGCTGGTTCCCTTTCCCCAGTGGGGTATGAATCCTGCCCCGCAGACCAATCTTCTGCAGCCTCGTGACACGCCTGTGTTCAAAGCTCTGTTTATTTGTTTTGCGTGGAGCCCTTGGGCGGGTGATTCCAACTCAAGCCACACCCCTTTTGGGTGGCGGGTGCGAGGGGCAAATCTTTCTGTGGAGAGAGGTGATCAAATCGAAAGTACGTGTCGAAGAGTTGAGGACGACATGGCCCCCTCACCGATGGCCACACAAATCATGCTGTACTACAGTTCAGTCAGAAACGAACTGCCCCTCATGGTTTTTAGTGATTTGCACCAGTACTGGTCGAGCGCGAAGCACTATAGGCAGCCTCTTCCAAAAGTATGTGTACAGCAGTTTCTCCATGAATAGAGTACTCAATTGTGTTCATATTTGGTCTGTAGATTTGTTCTTAGTTGAGGATAAGGCACCAGAAAGAGTTTTTGTTGGAATGCAGCAACAAAAAGTTGGCACCATGCCAACTGGTCTTGTCTGGAACTGTTAACCAGTGCAAATCATGTGAGGCCAGTGGGCCTATCTTTTTTTTTTTTGGGGGGGGGGGGGGACAAACCCCACACCTTCCCCCCGCCTTCTTGTCCCCAGGACCCGCCCCTGGACCCGAGACTGGGAATCAGTGACCCAGGGTTCTGACAACAACAACGCGTGTGAATACGAGGGGACTACAAGTTCTGCCAGATGCCTCACATGCTCTTATGGTTCATCCTCAGGACAGATACACAAATCTCTCTGTCGGGACAAAATGGCGACATGCTTTGGTGTCACAACGTTATTCATGTTATCATGCTCGCCGCAAACATTTTGGCAGAACTTGAAATGCCCTCGTACGAGTTTGCGCCGTTAATTGCAGGTGCCTTCTTGGCGGTAGATCTGGCGTCAGGACGATCACAACGACAATGCGAAGTGAGCATTTGAAACGTTGTGTTTTCCCGTGCTTTGTCCAGTGGAATTCCGAGCGAAATTGCCGTGACCCTGAACCAGTTTCGTCCTTCCGTTCGCTTCTTTTGGTTGCACAAAGTTCTCGCCTGAACGTGCCCATCTCCTGAGTACAAAGAGGTCACTGACCTGCAAGAACGTGTTCAGCTTGTCCAGGCTGTGCAAACCTTCTCGAGGAAACCCCTTCAGGGTGCACACGGGATGCGCCTCATGGTTGGCGCTGTGTGTGTGTGTGTGTGTGTGTGTGTGTGTGTGTGTGTGTGTGTGTGCGTGTGTGTGTGTGTGTGTGTGGGTGGATGGGTGTGTGTGTGTGCGCGCACGCATGCATGTGTGGGTGCGTGCGTGTGGGTGGGTGCGTGCGTGCGTGTGCGCGTGCGTGTGTGGGTGCGTGCGTGTGGGTGGGTGGGTGGGTGCGTGCGTGTGTGCGTGTGTGTGTGTGCGTTTTTCTCAGGCTGCGGCATCTGTTCCGTTCCTGCACAGAAAGTTCGGGTGTTGTCAGAGGGGGACTCCAATGATCAGGGCGCGAAAGGTGGCATTGGAACTGAAAACCCTCTTGAACCAGATTCGGTAAACAGACTCTGACTAATTGCGTGCCCAAAGAACTCCAGGGGTGGGGCCCATTCAGTCGGGAAGCTGGATTACAGTGTAAAAATGGAAACTTGTACTCGGTAATGAGGGGTGGATTGTCTTGGATCAGCGTGCCGAATTCACCCGTGAAAATGCACACGTTTTTGCACCCATAATTGACGTCAAAAGGTGTGGCGCGCCTGAGACGTGGACCTTGATGCCCAAATTCAAGGGTAAATTTTTGGTGCGCACTGCACATGCGAGGATGTTCTCAATGCTGGCGTTCCAGCAAGGCATTTTGTATCACCTTCAGAAATCAGGGCACCTGTTGTGCGCCAATTTGTCCACACGGATGATCATCCTGATATTTGCACGCAAAGGGACATAAGGATTGAGATCCCCCTCGTAGGTGCGCGTCATGTTTGTGTGATCACGTTGACTGCCCTCTGGTGTCGCCCGTCAGGTCGCGAAGTGCCTGGAGCATCTCCCGAAGGGCTACAAGGTGATCCCGGAGGTGGAGCTCATCTCAGGGCTGGTCATCGACGGCAGCTACTCCCGGGACACTCACGAAACGTTCTGCAGGTCAGTGCCATACCACAGCAGGTTCTGCAGGTCAGTGCCATACCACAGCAGGTTCTGCAGGTCAGTACCATACCACAGCAGGTTCTGCAGGTCAGTGCCGTACGACAGCAGGTTATGCAGGTCAGTGCCATACCACAGCAGGCTCTGCAGGTCAGTGCCATACCACGACATGTTCTGCAGAGGTCAGTACCATACCTGGTGGTAAGCTCTGCAGGTCAGTACCATACCACAGCCGGCTCTGTAGGTCAGTGTCATACCACAGCAGGTTCTGCAGGTCAGTGTCATACCACAGCAGGTTCTGCAGGTCAGTGCCGTACCACAGCAGGTTCTGGAGGTCAGTACCTCACTGCGACAGGTTCTGCAGGTCAGTACCGTACCACAACAGGTTCTGCAGGTCAGCACCGTACCACAACAGGTTCTGCAGGTCAGCACCGTACCACAACAGGTTCTGCAGGTCAGTGCCATACCACAGCAGACTGTACAGGTCAGTGCCATACCACAGCAGGTTCTGCAGGTCAGTGCCGTACCACAGCAGGCTCTGCAGATCAGTGTCACACCACAGCAGGTTCTGCAGGTCAGTGCCATGCCACAGCAGGCTCTGCAGGTCAGTGTCACACCACAGCAGGTTCTGCAGGTCAGTGCCGTACCACAGCAGGCTCTGCAGGTCAGTGGTAGTGTCTTGTCAGAGGAGGGTGCACTCGAAGAGTCAGGGGCTGAGCACTGAAACTTAGACTTTGAAACGGGTGGAGGTCACCTTTTTGTACCGAATACCTTCATTGTGTTCCACTAGCTGCAAAGAGTAACCGTTAGACCACGTGGTTCGTCTTGCCCTTGCAGCTCCATGTATGCCTACATGGACTGCCTGGAGGCGCAGGTGTTCGGCTGCGTCGCCACGGTTCACCGCCAGCTCGAGATGGTGCACGATGTGCACGAGTTCATCTGCTTCACGGCCAAAAAAGGTAGCGCCACCGTGGAACCAGGGGGCGCCTCCATCGAATCTACAAATAACCGTGTCTGTCCGTACGTGAGACGCACCTTTTTTGCCACAAAACCAGCCCTGCAACAAATTAACTTGCCAAGAACAAACATGAATTCAAATAGTCCAAACAAGTACTTTCCCAAAAATTTGTGTGAATTAACTTTGAGATCACTCAACTGAGGTTCAACAAAAATTGTAGAGTTGGGGAAACATTTTGAAATTTTCTCTTGATTGTTCCGTCTTCCATCCGAAATGTCACTGGCCCATCCAGATTTTCCCGTGTGCATTTTTGCGAGCCTTGGTGTTACACACACACACACACACACACACACACACACTCACACACACACACACACACACTCACACACACACACACACACACACACACTCACGTACTCCCTCTCTGTCTCTCTGTCTCACTCTCACTCACACTCTCTCTCCATCTCTCGCCATCTGTCTGTCTCCCTCTCTCCCTCTCTCCCACTCTCACTCTGTCTCTCTTCACTCACTCACTCACTCACTCACTCTCTTTCTCTCCCTCCCTCTCTCCCTCTCTCTCTTCACTCTCTCTCTCTCTCTCTCTCTCCTCTCTCTCCCTCCCTCCCCCCCCCTCTCTCTCTCTCTCTCTCTCTCTCTCTGTTGAACGGGTCTCCCGCGTGTTTCAGACCACCTCGCCCTCGGGTACGAGTGCATGATGCGCTTCTTCGTGGCGCAGGGCATCCGGAACTGCGAGTGGGAGTACATCTTCCGGCGGGAGGAGGCCGTGCGGGCCAAGGGACCCGTCAACTCCGCCAAGCAGTGCAAGTGAGCGAACCCTCCCTCTTGGACGTCTTGATTGTGCGAAGTCCCTTTGGGGAGAAGTACCATGTGGTAGTGTAGTATATGGCAAGGTGGATGAAATGTCCCTTGCCCCCTCCCCCTCCCCCAACTGCCTCCCCCAACCACCTCCCCCTGCCCGGACCCCCCTGCCCCCAGACCCCCCCTGCAGCTTACATGACTTGTGGAAGACAAGGAGGACAAGGAAGAATCAACAACATTACTGGCAAGGGACTTCGCACTGCAGTTGCCTTGAGCACTGCTTCTTGTTCAGTTTCACCTTGATCATTGCCCCATGAGTGAAGATTTCTCATATTTTCAAAACCACTTTGGTCTCGTGAGATCTCACTCATCCCGGTGGAACCTCCACTAAGAAGTACTGAATGGAAATTTGTCACTAAAAAGGCATGTATTTTTGTTTATTTTATTTGTCGAGGTGGTACCAACAACGTACAGGCAGTACATTCCAATCGTTGTAGGAGCGTGAACCAGCTCATTGAGTGCAAAGTGAAGACGCTGTTCAAGCACCAGTGCGCGAAGAACGCCACGCGTCACATGATCAGCCTCCTGCACGCGCGCTTCCGGCTGTTGGCGCTCGAGCTGAAGCCCTGCGAACTCGACAACCGTGAGTACACCTGTTGCACACACACCTCACACACGCACGCACGCACACACATACACATGAACGCTTCCGTCTGCTGGCGCTCGAGCTGAAGCCCTGCGAACTCGACAACCGTGAGTACACCTGCTGCACACGCACGCACCGACACACGCGCACACACAGACACACAGAGACACACACGCACACAGGACAGGGAGGTTCTTACTGCACAAAGCACGACAAAAACACTCTCATGCACACACCACACACACGCACACAAGCGCACACGCGCGCGCACACACACACACATAGATTCTGCACGCACATACACAGACGCACACACACACACACACACACACGTACGCACGTATGCACGCGCTTCCCCCCCCCCCGCGCGGACAAACAGAAAACATTCTTCCTTCCGAGAAACACAAACATCTCTGTCACAACCAAGCGAATCGGTTTGAAAGAAGCACATGTTATATTCAACACACACACGCAAACACGCACACACGCACACACGCACACACGTGGTTCTCTTTGCTTCTCGTTGCAGCATTGAGGACGGGAAGAGCCGTGCGACTTCTCGACAAACTGGTGAAGAGTATGTTCCTGTTTACCCACACGACGTTCTGGGCGGCCTGCGCAGTCCTCTTCGTGTTATTTATCTCCCAGGTGAGAATCGTACACAAGCAGCGAAGGAATTTTTGCCCGCGACCCCGGCACAGCTGGATTCGCCTGGGCAGGGCCAGACCCTGGTGGGTCCAAACTCGAATTGGAAAAAACTTGACATACTTGCACGACGAACGAATTGGCATCTGCAGCTTTCTTTTTTGTGGTAATTTTGATTTGGGGGACCAGGGGGTGGCTATGCGCTCTGCGCGCGCGCGCGTGTGTGTGTGTGTGCATGTATGTGTATGTGTGTGTATGTGTGTTATACACGTGTCCAACGTGTCCACTGAGCCTCATCGATTTGTTTTCATGGGGCAAGGTTTTCGCTTGGGTCAGCCCCCGCACCCTCAAGCCCTCCGTCCTGGCGTCAGGACCTTCACTGCCGATTTCCGACATTTTCTTCGTGTGTGTGATGATCATGACCGTGTGGGTGGGTCTCTTGTATCGATGGTCACCAGGCGGGTGCCGCTGTGTAGCTCTCTGCCTGCCTTCTCGTGTTTTGACTGCACAAAGCACGTGCTTCGAGAACGCCGACTGCAGTGCACGCGACTATCCAAACTGACAGGCCGGAACCGCGGTCGCACGGAACCACGCTTGTAAACACTTCTTGTTTCAGGGGCCCTGGCGCTTCTGGGGGATCCTGGGACCTCGGGAGCACCATGACTGAGCTGCTGCAGACCACGGGCAGCAGCAACATCCGCAGCAACAGCAACAACAATCAAAGAAGTGGCGGGAAATAAGATTTGCTGAATTTATCCCAAGCCCGTTCAAGACGACAGGTCAAGCCTGTCACGTCGTCCACGCCTGTGCGTCCGTTCGCATGACGAAGACACGCCACCATACGCTCGTAGATTCCTGCGATCGGAAATTGGTTTTATCCATTTGTCTCCGGAATCTGTGTCGAGTTGTCTCGTGTTTGTTCAGTTCAGTTCGGATTTGCCTCAAATTTGCATGCTCATCAAATTCGCATGGTTTCTCAATTCACATGGCACTGGCGCAAGAATATTTTGATGTGAAATAAAACTTGCCAAATTTTGCCGCTGTAGTCTGTGAAGTTTTGTCAAAACGCAGTAACATTTGGGATCATGCAGAGTGTTCCCTGAAGTTGGGATTTTTCCGCGTTCAAAGGAGATTACAGAACGTTTGCTCAAGCACTGTTGTTTTTCTACGGCATTTGGTGGCAGACGCACGTTATCTGCATGCCGAACGGGTGGACAATGGGCCAATTGTTTGCACGATGTTTCCAGGGCAACAGCGAAGACAGTCGGTCGCGTTTCTTTTGGTGTTGAAATGACGCAGCGAGACGATCACGAAAGATGACCCAATTCAAAAACGTTTCAAGAACTTTCGTTCTCCGGGTGCCCAAGATTGACAGGCTGACAGTTGCTTTGTCGCAGTCGATGTGTGTGTGTGTGTGTGTGTGTTTGTGTGTGTGTGTGCGTGTGGGCGTGCGCGCGCGCGCGTGTGTGTGTGTGTGTGTGTGCGAGCGCGCACGAGCGCAAACCAAGGGGATCAAAACTGGTTGTGATCCGTTCCATTCAAATTGAGACCAAAAACGTCCTGATGTTTGAACACAGAACAGATCAAAGGGCATCTGAGACTTGTGTTTGTTTTGCGCGCTGTTGTTTGGACACACACGCACACACGCGCGCGTCGTTTGTTCGGATGGTCTCTTGTCTTGAGTGAACTTGTCTGAGTTGTCATTACGTCGCCTTTTCGGCACAGACCGAACACACGCCACTGAAGGGGTTTTCACATTGAGGTTGCAAGTTCTGTCCCTCAAGAGCGTTTTTGGCGCCGTCTCCAAAGGGATTCCGGGAAATGTGCAGACCAAATTGTGTTGCAAAGTTTTGGGTGGAAAAATGTGAACCGCAGCAGAAATACGGAAAACAACTGCTCCGTCAGAAAATTGTTGGATCCTGCGCGTGTCAGGAGACCGGGAAGCCAAACAACGTTGTGATCAGGAAGATTGAGAAATTGCAGTTGGCATCCAAGACTCCTCTCAGGAGGAGAGATTTTCGTCTTGTGTGTTTTTGTCCTTTCCGCAAGCCTGAAACATCAGGCCCCCGGCTAAGCACCTTGAGAACCTGGTGCATGTGTGAGAAACAGTGTTGCCAGGTCGGAGAGAAATTTGTAGCCCAAATTTTGATCAAAAGTAGCCCAAAAGTAGCCCAAAATTCCCAGACTGAAAAGTAGCCCAATTTGTGGGAAGTAGCAACTCCCAAAAAAAAGTAGCAACTCGAGGCCAAAAGTAGCCCAATTTG
>JAAUXT010073580.1_pt1 | contig 13502 bp, 16 predicted proteins | sample 7278171 | NCBI WGS metagenome assembly JAAUXT01 (sample SAMN14350112, study PRJNA611818) | marine sediment metagenome | isolation source: surface marine sediment (1.8m) | place: French Polynesia: Moorea | collected 2018-08
CAGTTCACACACTTGAAGTGAAGTTTGACTGCCAGATCGCACCACTCGAGGCTTTGCCTCTCGTGATGCGATCTGCCAGTCTCACTTCACTTCGCGTGTGTGAACCTATACATCAAAAACTGTCTCCATCAGTGACAAATTTTGGTGAGTATTTCTCCGAGCGGAATTCTGGATCGCTCAACGACACTCCGTGCAAGAGCAAGTTTTCGAGCGCCGACGGCAGACCGAGCTTCGGGACAGACACGAACAGATTGACACGATGCGTGTGCAGCAAACGTTCTCGAATAGCCACACAACACGTTACCATCAGCGTTTTCGGTTCCCTTGGCCACTCAAATTTCATTTCTGGCGAATTGTTCGCTTCTGGTTTGGCCTTCAGTTCCAGTCCCACTGCCGGTTGCTTTTTCACTGAACACTGGAATTCCGTTGGTGCGGCGCCCGTCAGTCTCGCGTCGTTGTCGCAGCGACATCCGGCGGTGAAGAGCAACGTGCGCATCGCTGTGCGTGCGGCCTGGAGTTGAGCCTGCGACGCCACCCACGGCGAGTACAGGTTGACGCGCGCGTTCTCCACGTCGTTCAGACTGAAATCAACGTGCATTCCAGAGCGCAGCAGCTCCTTCAAAAGCTCCAGGTTGCACGAATTCATCGCGACGGCCACGTCGTCCAACGTTGACGGGGAATTCACGTCTCGTTCAAACAGCCCTTGACTCAATTGATCCGCTGAATGACACGTCAGCCCGAGATTCACGTCGAAACAAGTATGAGCATCCGTTTGCTCAGTTACAGCATCTTCAACCTCGACAGATTGGCAAAACCGTTCCAGGCTTGTTGCCATCTTGAAGTGAATTCAAAAACTTAAGAGGACACAGATGACTTTGCGCATTTGAAGCAAACGGACTGTTTGAGCGACACGCAGCCGACCTTTGTGCACAAAGCGTAATTTTGTTTCCCTGTTTATCACGGAGACGTCAGCAGATGAAGCCGAAAAACATCCTCTCGCGGACAGCCATGTTCATCCAATACGCTTCTAACTCATCGATGTGCACCCGGCCATCCGAGTTCGCACTGCAATCCAGTGTCTTCCGTGGGTCAGCTGGTACCCTCCTGCGGATATCATGTCACGTCGTGAAGTGACGTCCTCATGCACAGCAAGAGTTCGGGACAAAACTGACTCGTGCCTACAACAGGTTGTGCGGAGCATCCTTGCCTCGCACCTCGTAGGTGCACGCATCAGTCCACATGGAAAACCCCTGGTGTCATCGGTGAAATTTTGTGGCCACATTGGATCCTTGTCACTCATTTTCGGTTTGTTGGAGAATTTTCTGAGCATCTCACCGAGCACATCGTCTGAAAGTTTACCTTTCCCTGTAAAAAACGTCAGATTCGGACATTGCAATTTCTGTCATCAACAGTTTCAATTGGTGTGCAAAGTGGCGTGCAGGTGTACCCGGACATTTGCTGGGTGAACAATTTTATTCAATGAAGATCCGATTTGACTGTACGATGTACATCGTCTCTGCGCGATGCTTTGCATTGTTGTTTGCTTGAATTCAAAATGAATTCATTGCCTACGAAACAGAAACTTGCACTCAAGAAGCCACTTCGCAATTCTCCTCCGAAGTGTAAATTTCTTTTCACGTAGTCTGAACATAGCTTTCGAATTTTTTCCTTGTGACAACGGTTCAAGAGGTGCATTGATACAAATCAAGTGGCTTTCAGTTTGTGGTGACTGACAATGCAACCTGCAAACAGTTTCAATCCGCACGCACTGTGCAGGCGTCTGCTGCCCTGCCCTGCACGAAATAAAAAGTATTCACCCCTGATTTCGCGCCGCATGTTGCTGGAAATCTACAATCTTTGTGCACGTGAAAGCCCAGGCGCGCTCAGTCTCAGCAAAAGTTGACGCAATGTATGTCGTCGTCAGGCCATACACATGCAAACCTTCCCCCTCCCCACTTATCTTCTTCCAGTGAGGACAACACAACGGTCACACTGAAAGCCACTGGCCAACGAAAGCAAGACCCTTCTCACCTAACTATTTCGGGACCCCGCCCCAAAAAGACCACGGCCGATGCAGGCAACATGTAAAGTCGAAAATGCGCTGGTGTTCACTGTGTTTGAAACTTGGGAATGGGGCCCCATGCCAGTTGAACCTCCCTCCGGACTGGTTTCGGTCTCTCCTGCGCCAAACCTGGACCTGACGGAAAATCAAATTTGCACAAGTTAAAACGATATTGATACCGGCCGAAACATTTCGGACGGACACAACTGTTCCAGGAGGGACGGGCGCCCGTTTGTTGTGCCTCCCTCATGACTCAAGAAGTAGTACTGTTTTCTCCCTTTTTGACAGTTTGGAGTTGGCCACCCCTGACCTCAATTCTTGATGCTGTTCCACTGTCAAGCCGGCCAACGATTCGCGGGTGAACATTCAGGCGCTGCAAGTTGCGAAACTGTGACGAGACATCGGGTTGGGCAACTCGATTTGTCCTCCGAGATTGTCGTAGCGATTCCCCTCAAAAAGAGTGACCTTCACGACAAAACCGCACCACACCTTTCGTGCACTTGTAAGTGTAATCTCTTGTCAAGGATAGTTCCATCCTGTCTCACAAACTTGATTTCAAGAGGTGTTCCGCGTCTCAAAGCCCATGGTCACACCTGGCACATTGAAACGACCTTCGTGCAGGCGATGTTCTTCACGTCAACAGCCGTGCGACGTACCAAACATACGGACATTTGCACTGCCGAACCACACTTTCACACCATGACACAGCTACATGTCTTCGACTTCATCAGCAATGTAGTTCTGGTTGATCTCACGCAACGCCTGTATCAATTTCAGTCTGTTGACACCCGGAGAAGCGTCTGTACACCATGTGAGCAGGCACTTCCGGCACTGTTCTCGAAGGTCACGCGCATGCGCTTCCCCGATCCGTTCTACTTCCGCCTCCTTGACGCCCAGAGTTCGGGCGAGCATTCGCCACTCGCGCCCGATGTTGTCAGCGATGTAGTAAATTTCCTTCTCCAACCCCGTGTCACCAGCAACGCGTGTCTCTGCACAGAGAGAAAAATGAAAAACAGTTTTGACCCACTTCACAAGAGCAATTCCGACTCCGCGAAGTTTTGCTGGGAACAGTTGCTTTTGTTGCAGCACGGTCCGTGTGGTTGACGCAGTCACACAGCTACAATGCCTGTTTGCAAGAACTGTTCACCCAGCCATGACACCGAACACGGTGTGATCAGTTCGATTTCGGGTGCACAAAGCGTTGGTGTCTTGTCTCCACTCACCTTGGCTCATTTGTCCGGGAACTGCGTTGTTTGCGATGGCAGGCCCACACACTGGCAGGCCGTCGAAGCACTGCACAATTCGCAGCAGATCAGTCCTGCCTTCACCAGACGTCTGCAAAAGTTCCTTCAGAAAGCGAGTGTTGTAAACACCCAACAATTCTCTCTCCTCCAAAGCCTCCCAAAGGTGCAGGGCAGATTTGATTTCTTCCAATTTCCGTTTTGGGATGAAATCTTTGCACATGAATTTCATCGCGGCAAGTTCGTGTTCCTTCACCCCTTTTGACACTTCGGCCAGCATTTTACGAAACTGAATAACTTCCATTGTGTTATGAATCTGACGTGTCCATTTCAAATTGTTTTACACGAGGAGATAAAACTGTAAGAGAATAAAATACACAAATTTGCACTTTCCAGATCGCTTCCTTGGAATTCCCCTTTTCTTGGGGAAGTCCTCTGATTCCAGAGCTCTGATTGGCTGATAAGGACACATCATTCCTACAAAATGAAGACTGCATGGGTTGTGGCAAGCGTTTTTTCCATTTTAACACTGTTTCTTGCTGCCGCTGAGAACAAATATGGCAAAAAAGCAAACGAAGGACTACCGTACCAAAAGTCTGGGCGGATGTTTAGGGCCAACAAAGTGAATCTTGTATGGGAGAAGGCGAAAAAGGTGGGCGATAATGAGATGTTTTCCTCGTATCCGCCCCTCAAACTTGTTCTGCTTTGCTTTGGAAAAATGTGTTTTTACCCGTTACTCATTCCAAATGAATATATAAACTGGAAGTCCATGCAGCGGGGACCCGATGGTCGCGCGTCGTCCATGCTGCACATTGTAAGGGTGGGTGGGATGTAGTGATATCACAAACACACAGGTTGGTATCTCGGGGGAGAGACTGTCCCCAAGGGTGGGAACCTCCGTATTTATTTACCTCTTTCCAATCATACCATCTGGTGAGCAGTTGTTCTAACTTTTATAGCTGGTATGTCACACCACACTCCTCCCCCACCAGGGGGCACTAGCCTCTACAGACAAGTTTTAATGTTCTGAATAATTTTACAATAATTAATTAGATAGAAAATATATGGAAAATAGCATAATATCACTTTTTTGCTGGCTGTTTAGCCTGCATCCCTCCCCCCATGGGGTTATCACATGATTATGTGACCAGGGTTTTTCCCTCTCTTTCCAAAATGGATGCTATTGAGGTCAAAGCCTTTTTGTTTCTTCATCAATAAATTGTACAGCACATTTATTTTGAGGCTCACAGACAAGGGTTGTAGCCCCTCAGTTTAGGAGTGATCGACTGTTGTATAATTCTACCACCAGGGGGTGCTGGGGTGGAATTGTTCCTTTTGGATGCTGGTTGTGAGGCTAGTGCTCAGCATTCATCTCTTGCAAATTTAAGGTAAGCAGCTCGTGGTTCTCAGCTTCATGTCACCCCACAGGTAATGGCCTGGCCAGGGAGTAATGGCCTGGGTGGAGGGGGGTAATGGCCAAGGCCTGGGTGGGGGTTATGGCCTGGATGGTTGTTTTGTCTGCACTGCCAATGCTGATGCGTGCTCCGAGAGCAAGCTGGTGCACTGTGCACCTCCCATCTGCATGCACAAGGCATTGAACCTTGGCCACAGTGAGTGGGTCTCAGGTGAAACAAGGACCTCTACTTCGGGGCCGGTCCAGGTATGATGCATCAGGGTCACTCCAGAACTTCTTGTACCAGTTACGGATGGCAGTTTGAGACAGCACATGAACCCCATGGATCCTTAGCAGGCATGTCCAAATGTTGACAGGAGTTTTTTCTTGGGCTGTGTATAATTTAATGATGAACCTCTGCTCTGCCTTTGCTTGGGTTCCACTGTGCAGCATCACCATTTCAGGTGTTTGTCCAACAGAGAAACAAAGTCACAATCTTCAGGAACAAGTCCAACGGGAAACACAATGAAACAAGTGTCACAGCAAGTTTTCAGACTTCACAATGTCAACAACACTTCACAATACACTTTGCACAACCGCACAGCACACAGTGGAGTGAGTGATAGCATTGCAACACACAAGGCCCATTGACTCTGTCAAAGTGCACCTCGCAAAGTCAGATTCTCGTACTCAGAGATGTCTGCCTTGATCTCTGTCAAAAATGGTCTTTAATCGCACCACTGTCTTGCCCACAATATGTGCCAGTGTCAACAAAAACGCGACATTTTGGATCCCTCAAAAGACCGTAGAAAACGAACACCTTCTCTTGGCAGGAGTTGTATTTTCAAAGTTTTGATTTCTTGTTGGAATCTAGGAAAGTGTCACTTTTTCCAAATGATACAAAATTTGTTCAGTCCAGTGCCGCACTTTGCACTGCTTCTTGTTCGAGGAACTGGGATACTCGACTTGGAAAGGTCGAAGACGTGTGTCGATTATTCTTCAACTTCCTAATTGCAGAACTTGGGTGACGGGCAGCTGAAGGAGCTTTTCGAGGACCTGCGTATTCAGGATCGACTCGAAATGGACTTGAAGCGCATGCGCACCGAGGGCATGGACGAGGACGGAGAGTACGAAGACCACGTGCGCATGAAAATGCTCGGTGCGTACGAGCCAGGTGTGCGTGTGTGCACCTGGGTGTCACAGTTGGCAGTTGAATTCCTGCGGGCGAGCCGTTTTCGAGAAAGCTCGAAGCAAAGATCCCCACAGTGGGTGTGTTATGATGATGTCGAGACAATCGAGACCCAAACGTTCACGCAAATGTATTTCAGCGATGGAAGTTACAAGTGTGGACTGTCAGCACTTGTGACCGAAAGACCGGAATTCCAGAGCAGATGTACTTGGGAATCCTCACTTTGAAGAAACGATTTTTCAGTCGAAGAGGAACGTGAACTTTGTGGGATGTGCAGCCCGTCTTGCTCCGAAATGAAAGGCGTTACTGTGACGATTTGTGCCCTCTGTCAACACTGGTTGTCAACTTGTGCTTGTAGTTGAACCATGTTGTCCCACATGCTCGTCATTTTGCGTTTGTTGTTGGCTGTAGACATCATGAGTCGCTACGGACTTGACGACAGGTGGCTGGATGGCAGCAACCGCGTACCGGAGGACGACTTCCATCGACGCGACGACGACTGGAAACCCAAACGCCCCGACCACAAGGTACAACTGAAGTGGACAATGCTGAGCAGAAGGCGATCATTGAAAGTCCAGATTTGAGGCAGAATGCTTCGACATCCAGTTTGGGCAAACCATTGCGTTTATCCAGTGGATTTTACGAAGAAAATCTTGTCATGGGGAGGGAGACGGTGCGAAGGACAGAATCTTGGATCAACCACGCAACGAATGTGCGTGTATTTCTAGTTGAACCAAGGGCCTTCTTCGGGGATTACCCGAGGCTAAAGACAATGTGTTTCAACACAGCGTTTTCATGCGGTGAGACAGGCGACGTTCCTATTCCAGTCAAACACCACTGAAACACAGCAAAAACACAGCTTCGACTTCAGAGTCTGGTCCGAATGAAGAGACATTTGGTCGATCTTGTGCTGTTGCAGGCGATATGGGAGGACAAGTTGGAGCGACTGCGGCGCAAGGCGCGCGACGCAGGTTTTGATTCCTACGGTCTCGACCAGCTCGACATGGAGCTCGAACACCACCGCCGCAAGATGGACGAGTACCACCAGCTGCGCAACGAGATCGACGAGATGGCCAGTGCGTATTGCGCTTGCAGAACGGCGCCGTAGGATTTGGCCCGCAAGTGGATTCAATCGTAGTATTCACGATGGTCATTTCTCAACAGGTGTGTCGGACAATGCGGTGGAAGCGCAGCGTCGCAAAGAGAAGCGCACTGACGCGTTGAACGAACTGAAGAACAAGAACCGCGACCTCAAGGACAATTTCCAGTACCTCCAAGACTATGTCGACCAGGTCAGCGGAGTGGACGACTAAAGTTGATGAGTTTGGAACACAGGACTGATCTTGTTGCTTTGGTCCTGTGAAGTTGGTTCTTTCAATCTGAAACTTCGCATGCGAGCTCGAGCATGCGTTGCGAGCGTGTGTATGTTGTCACAAACGGGCCGATTGGATTCTCCACAACATAATGCCCAGCAATGGAGGATACTCGATTGCAGGGCTCACTGGGGAAGTTCGAGTTCACCGAGCCGCGGGTCATCCAGCTGTGGCTGCTTGCGAAGAAGGCCAACTTCTCCGACGTCGAACTCGAGTCGCTCAAGGTGAGAAATGCGCGCGTGCACGCGTACACGTGTGTGTGTCTGTGTGTGTGCGCGTGCACACGCACACAAGGAGGTGGGCTGAGATCACTGTGGTGGGACAACGAAGCGCCACAGAAAGTCTAATTCAAGGGTTGTGGCTGACAGGTCCGCCCATCGGGAAGTCAGTCTTCTGGGGTGTCACAATTCAGCTTCCAAAAGATTCTAACTTCGTAACAAGTTTGAACAAAAATGGAAATATATCTCACTTGTTGTCACTTGTAAGGGTGAGCTGCGTCACTTCGAGACAAAGGTTCGGAAGCACGAGCACTTCCGCTCCGAACTGGACCGCAGCGAGGAGAAGCGCAAGTTGAAGCGCAAACAACAGAACCACGACGCTAACCACGAGGATCTCAAGAAGCGCACCGACGACCTCGCTCGCAGGGTACAGCGCCTTTGGATGTCTCGTCCTGCTCAACACTGGGTCCTTCCCAATTGTTGTCCACAAGAGAACCCTCTATTTGTGAGAACAGTGACAAATCAAAAGGGCAGCTCATTTCCTCAGCAGGGGTCTCCTCGTACATCGACTTTCGGAATGAAGAACTGGACACAAATGGCGTGAATAGATTTGTCAAGTTGGATCGTTTCAGGTGAAGAAGTACGAGAGCGAGATTCGTCATCGCATCATGTCCAACATGGAGCACACGGAGCTGTAGACCCAACGCTGTGCCGCAGCCTCACGAGCCACATTTCAGCATGAACAAGGACGAAAACTGCCGAAAGTTGATCGAATTCGTAAATTTACATTTCTCGCATTTGGAACATGTTTCAAGTCGCAGTTGCATCTGAAACAGCTTTGAGAACCTTGGTTCTGGCTGTGGGCCCGCCTGTCTACAATTTACTTTTTTGTGTGGTTCTTGTCACTGTCGTGAAATTGTAGTCGCTCAACAAGTCTTCACTTGAACTTATTTCCGTGTTGAGCCTTGCAGACATATGGACTGAAGTCGGAACATTTCCAAATGAGAACGTGACATCCTTCGAACGAATGACAGAAGGAAAACAAGCTGTCGTGCTCTTGGACTCGCGGCAGCATGAGGACAGCAAGTGTTGCAAACAGGAGGTTTGATACCCGAGAGTGAAAAATCAAGCACCCCGTTTATCGAAACGTGACAGGTGTTGCAAGTACCCTTCTCAAGACTGACAAGTGTTTTGTTGGCTTGACTTTCTTATGCTGACGATTGGCGAGCGATGTTTTTACCTGTTTGAATGTCGGGCACTGTTGTGGCAACACAAAAGAACGGTCAAGTTCCACTGGAAACGCAGAGATTCGAAAGTGGAATCTACCCAACAATGCGGTGGAGCCGTGGAACGTGCAGAATGATCAGGAACCCGCTTTGTGAAACTTTGTGCGCATTGTGATTGTTGTGGTGTGACATTTTGTATTTTGATACGTTTTGGATTTTACATTCCATCCATGCGACAGTTCATCGACTTTGAGTCTGTGGTCAGGGTTTTCACGCAGTGAAATAGTGTGAATTTTCATTCCGACGAGTCTCTTGTCTTCGCCTCTCCTGGCGGTGTTTTGCTCTTTGGTGTTGTTGGAATTGTGTCAACACGAAGTTCTCGGATGGTTTCTGTGACCAAATTTCGATTACTCAAGCAACGAATCTCAACGTGTGCAGAATACCCTACACAGTGTCACAACGAAAGCAACGCACCACGGCAACTCGTCTGTGATCTGATTGGTGCTGCAGTATTGTTCATTCAAACGTGCCTCAAATACAGTGTTGAGTATTTTTACGCGGCGAATACGCCGTCTGCTGAAGCATCGGCATGTTGTACCAAAACACAATTGGCGTCTGTAAATGTGCAGACAGACTGCCCCGTCCATGAAGAGAAGGGCCCACCTGGTGGCCAATTTTGAGGTGAAATTTGCATTTGTGTTTTACACCTGCCCCTGGTGTATTTTTTAGTCGGGGACGGGGATCCGTAACAAATAAACCGACTCTATTTCGCTTGCAGCAGACCCCTTACTCAAAGATAAACATTTGTCGGAATGTTGCAGAAAACAGCCCCAAACTTATTGGTGAAAATTTCCAGAATGTCCAGGGAAATGTTTTGCTCAAAGAACTTTTCTCTTCAACATTGCTGTTCAGCAGAACCCCTTCCCGTAAACAGACGTGATTAAATTTCACTCAGCTGACTCACTCACAACAGATAGATGCCAGGTGTGAGTCTGACGAGTGTTTCTTATTCAATTCGAAAACTCCCAAGAGCAATTTTGCAAACGGGTCAAAATTCGTCTGACATGTTGTGGTCTCTACATCTCAATTTGTGTCAATAAAAGTGGAAACTCTTGAAATTTTCCATTGTCGATTTTATGTTCACTCTGCGGACAAACAAGAACGTTTGACAGTGTTATTTATGCACGTATGCGACCCTGGCTATGGCCTGAAAATTTCACAAGAAATGTTCAGACTTTTGCGGTTGGAAACAAGGCCAAGAAAGTGCGTGGGGTTGGTATTGCAAACAGCCAATGTGAAAATGTTGGAAATTATCAATATCGTAAACGGAGCAAAAAATGTTTTGGTTGACTCCGTCCTCCCACCTCATGCGGTCCTCAGGCCTCCACAGAGACGATCGCCCAGACGCAAAAAAGGGGTTGTCTTGTTGAACCTTTCCAGGACAGGCAAAACACCGATTCTCGTGAGGTTTTCACCGGCAAATAAACTGTGGCAGAGAACCCAGTTGGAAGAGTGTATCTTTGTGAACGCAGAAAAATCCACTTGTTCTACTTTCCCAACAAAAAATTGCGGTAAAATGTTGCACGTGTTGCAACCCGTCAACACGACAACTTTTACGTGCGCGACAATTATGCACTGCACAACGGTCAACAAGTCTGGATTCTGATCTCAGGCGATCAAAAGGCGGTATTTTCTGGTGGGGCTGCACGTAGGTACTCTCCGCGTTGAAAAGACACATTTTCAGAATCGAACTGTCTCTGGAGACGATCTGTCACTGATACTGTCGCAGTGTCCTGTGTCGCATTCACAGCGACTTGGTGTCATCGGAGTTTTGTTTCTGGCAGAAAGGCTGAGAACAAACGTCCAAGCGAGCGCAGCTGCCGCCAGCGTCACGGGGACTTGCGCGAGTCCTCAAGCTGCTTCTCAAACTTGTCGAACTCTTCCTTCGCGATTTCATCCACCTCGTCAGTCACCTGCGCAACAGAGGAAACGCGTCACATCAGTCAACACAGCGTTCAAGGACACTGCTTGTCGTTCACTTGTGCAGACAGCTGTGGATACGGACACGAAACCTGAAAGCCTGCACACGTGTTTTGCACTGCAGTGACATTCTTTCGGATTGTCTCTGTTTCTCACAGGCAGCTGTGAAGCAGGCCCGAGGTGCCGTTCCTTTCTGGTGCCACCAGATAGGTGATGCGTGCCGAACATCAAAGGTGTGTGCGCGTGTGTGTGCGATTGCACATGTGTGTAGTATTGTTGCAACAACAGAATATTTGTCATTGACCACTCGTGCGCCATAAACGACAGCTCAACAGGCAAGGCTTTTCTCACCTGCTCCACGGCCTTCACCTCTGGGATATAGAACTGTAGCATGTTCTGGGCACCATTTTTCAGCGTCACGATCGAACTCGGGCAGCTGGTGCAGGAACCCTGCATCTTCAGTTTCACCACTCCAGCGTCGAACCCCTGCGAGTACAACGAAAATAAACAGTTCAGTTCGGGCGTTTCGGACTTTGCCAAATCGAAAGCTACCGGTATTTTTGTCATAAACATGTCACATGCTGTTGCAGACATTGTGTGGTTGAGTACGCTTTTGGCACAACAAACGTCCAAATTGTGCTGACACACCATGAACACAATGTCGCCCCCGTCCTCCTGCACTGTCGGACGAATACGCGTGTCCAGCAACTCTTTGATCATCGCCACCGTCTCATCGTCTTCCTCCGCTGGCGCTGTGTGGTCCGGGAGACAACACAAGTTCAGTGTACAAACCTTTATGATGACGTCTGAAGTCATTTTCCGTCCGAAACAAAAATGTCCATCCACTTTCCTTGCTTAGGGGAACTACCAAATGCAAATGTGCGTTTCGCGACGAAGCTCCTGCCCCACAACTCACCAGTGTCTGTGGGGGGTTTGTCCTCCGACACAACCGGAAGTCCCGTCGCAAAGAAATCCATCACAGTCGCAAACACCTCTGCTTTCACCTCGCGCCACTCCACATCGTCCTCCTCCTGCCAATCAGTTGATCTCTCGATTTGTTCCATCTTTTTTCTCACTTTGATCAAAGGTTGTTCTTTTTATCAATACTCAGAAAGGTGTTCGATTTGGAACCTTGCGGTTTCACAGTGCAAATTGGCATTTCGTAAGCAAACTCACCTTTGTCACAGTGATGAAATCGGAACCAAAGAAAACTCCTTTCACCCCGTGGATTCTGAACAGCTGCCTGTGAATACCACCAACATAAAGTGCATCACAATCGATACCGGGAAACGAGTTGTGTGGGAACATCTTTCTCTTTTCTTCTTCAATTCACACACAGCACAGATCAGCTGACGAGCACTGCACGGACAATGCACAGGCGGGCAATCAGATGATAATTTTTGGAAGCTTCAGTGGTGTACTTTGAATGCCATGGTCACTCACGGTGTCCTTTTCCTTTCACTATGAATTCAGGTACGCTGCCCTTACGTATGGCACTGGTAATGTGGCCTTTCTGTACACACCTCAGGCAACCCTTCTGAATGAATGGGTGAAAGTCACACTCACTTGGCGAGGGGCGAGGCTGCGGCTGCACGGATGTTTGGGAAGTCGCGTGTTCCCTCCTCGAGTACTGTGCGGCCTGGCATGAACTTCAGACTGTTGGGATTTGGAGTCTCTTGTGTCTGAATAAACATCGAGCGCACTGAAAATGAACGAACCACCTTGCTAGATATGAACAGTCCACCAGGCTGCATGAATGTGTGGTTTCGTTTTGTTTGTTCTTGCGCCTTGTCGAACAGGTAAGAGTCCGGTCTTTCCACGAAGGTCAATGATGGCCAGGTCATATGCCATCGAACCGTTTGTACCAAGTTGTGATAAACAATTACTCACCCAGTTGCACCAGAGGAGGGACTCCAATGAAGCTCAAAGAATCGCGGTTCTTCGCTGCCCAGTGGTATCGCTGACATCTGAGCAAAACACACCTCAATGACATTCCAACCACAGTTTCGAACACAAGTATTGCAACCCGGCAAGACCAGAACAACGACATTGCTTATCTACATATACAGGCATGCACCTGAAAGATCCAAGAATTTAACTAAACCACTGACATTGGTTTATGATGTTTGCCCACCTGGAAAACTGGGAATTTAGAGCGAAACTTCGCAGGCAAAAGTTCTTGGCTGCCATTTTGATTTATCCCGCAGTGAATATGGCTGAGGAACAAAAAAGTGGAAAACAAGCGAACAATATATTTGGAAAAAAATCATAAACAGTGTATTTTAAAATTATGTTACCTTTCCTGTACAATATTGTACAAAAAAAACTTTTTGCTCTCAAATTGCTGACAGCAAAAGTGTTCAGTGCAGTCCTGCAATTGAACTCTCTGCACCTGGATACAAATAAACAAGTGTCTGCCGCGGTCAGTTGAACGCCCTCCTCAGTGAGTTTCCCAAAGTTTTCTCCCTCTTGCACATCCAGGGGACATGGGGTCCCCAGTCCCAACAAAAGTAATTTACCCTGGCCCTCTTTCATGTGCTCATTAAGACCTGTCAATTTTGCAAACCCCCGACCAGTCTTCTGTGTAGTGATATCACAAACACACTGGTTGGTATCTCGGGTGAGACTGAGCTCGATTTATTTTGTATACAATGGTGCCATCTGTCCAGCGGTGGTTCTAATTCGTGGCTGGTGTGTCAGACCACACTCGTCCCCCACCAGGGGGTGCTGGCCTCAGCCAATTTTTTTATATTCTAAATATTTTTGTATTTAATTAATATATATATTAGACAGTGAATAGATGCATAATATCAAAATTCG
>JAAUXT010125901.1_pt1 | contig 13500 bp, 7 predicted proteins | sample 7278171 | NCBI WGS metagenome assembly JAAUXT01 (sample SAMN14350112, study PRJNA611818) | marine sediment metagenome | isolation source: surface marine sediment (1.8m) | place: French Polynesia: Moorea | collected 2018-08
TACATTCCAAAGTGTGGACAGACGCACATATGAATGCTAAGGGTTTTTAAGCCAACAGCGGGACCTAGATGGCCGCTACCGCGACCATCAATTAATCGCAGCGAGCTCAGTTACGCATGAAGAGAGTTGAACCAAAGAGTTTGGAGCAGGATTTCTCTTTGGTTGAGCCGGGAACCTAACTTGGAGAGAAGAGACGTCGTCTGTCTTCCAGAGAGCGGAGACGGCTTTCAAACCACCGCGCACAACTGTCGTGTTTTCAAAGGACGATGGGACAGGCGGCTCAAAAACGTGGAGCAGGGATTGCTTTTCCTCGGCATTCAATTGTCAGTGCAGCAGGAGGGATTGGGCTTTTTGTGCGGGAGGGAAAGGACCCGAGTCCGGGGATGGAGGCAGGCGACATGAATCTGCAATAGCCTGATTCCGACTCACTTGTCAGCAGTGACAGTGCTCTGTCCATGCGATGACCTTTTCTGATGCTCGTCACACTGGATGCGTCGTGTGTTGCTTGGCCGTGTTTTGGCGCTGTTTCCAGGTACAAAGTACATGGCGTCAGCGTCGTCACCTGTTTTGCATTGCGTCTCGGTAAAACGAGCACTGGATCAGAAGTGGCGACGTGGTGACCATTCACTTATGTAGGGACGGAGCGCTTGGCGTATCTAGTGTGACACAGGCCTCACGCTGCACGGAGATGGACGGCTGCAGCCGAGGCTGCTGTCTGTTACCGCTGCAGTCAGGACCAATCTATTTGCGGCGGGACGACTGAAGGAAAACAGTGTGAATGTTGGCCACCTGAACAGGCGAAGCAACAGGCTGTTCCCCACGCCGTCCGTTGGCGAGCAGCTCGCCAGCGCCGGGGCCATCGCTCGCTCTGAAGCGCGACGTTTCTCAAGGTCCAAGTTGCTACAGGGACCAGCAACACAGGCAGCACCATGCAACCAAGGTTGGGTCTCATTGGTATGCATGACGGCGACTTTTACAGGCGCCTGTATCACAGTTTGCGCGCTCTGGAACGCATTTAGTCACGCAAGACGCGATGACTGTTTTGTGGTGGATCTCCCAAGCCGCTATGATGTGCCCCTCTGACAGGGGGGCTGAACTGAACACAGGAACGTGAAATTGGTTGAACCCTGGGGGCAGGTTCGGCAAATACGAAGCGTTGGCGTAGGCGTGAGCGTTGGCGTAGTGTAGCCCCGGGGACCCTGTGCATACAGACTTATCCCGAGCTCTGTTTCCTCATTTACCGAGCAAAATAGCCAGAAAAATAGGGATGTTGTGTTTCGTACTCATTATTCAGGAAAAAAGACTGCTTTTGTTTTTGTGCGTTGTTTGTCTTCGCTGTTGTTTTGGATAAAGACACCCACGCTTTCGTGTCCTTTTGGCTCTTCACGAAGCTGCCCAGTTGCTCCTCGAGATACACGAGTCTTTCTCTCAAGGAACGAATTGAATTTTCAGTCGTGGGAAGTCTTTTGTCCAGGTGTCGTGTTTTTCGTCAAATCATGACGCAAAACCGTGCAGGTTCGTTCTGTCGACTGAAGTTTGAATGTCCGGTGCACGAGGGGTTGGAGAGCACAGGAAGGAGAACGACCGTTCTCTGTGGACGTTTGCCGGGGGACTCGACGGAAGCCGAGTATACCAGTGTCCCAAGGTTGTTCTCACAGTGCAGAGAAGTGAGTTGTACTGATGCGTTCCGAAGGCAGTGTGACTGCAACACTGCGGCAGCTGCAGCGGCGGGAGGGGGATCGCCTCGCCGCCTCGTAAACCGCGATTTACGGCAGCGCAGCCCGCGGCGCCGGCGGCGCAGCAGCCGGTCCGTCCGTCCGCGCCCTTCACTGTGACGCGGCGCCTTTCAGAACCCATTGTCTTCCTCAGATCTGTGACGCAACTCGTCTGGTGCTGTTACACCACAAATTGACTGGAGAATTGGCTGCATGTGACGTTGCCGTCGGGTGATGGGGGAAGGGAAAGAAGAAATGACGTTTTGACGTCAAGTTTCTGTTGTGACGAGGTACATTCGTACCGTATCTATGCGGAAACAGTGCGAGGTGTCTTTCTCGTCAGTGTTCGCGCTGGATTTACACAGGATTTGTGACAGAGTTGTGTCCCTGGCGTCACCGTTGTCGACACTGTGTGACGCACCCTGTGCGAGCCTTGGCTGGCGGAAGGAAACTTGCGTATTGAGCGGAGCGGCTCTCGAGTTCCGCCCGCAGGTGCAGCCGCCGCCGTGCCCTTGAGAGGAGAGGCCCGGGATCGATCCCCCGTGTCACGGAGACCCGGCGAAGTGAGGCGCCGGCCCCACACGGTTTGATCAAGTTCCACCCCAACAGTCGATCCAAGGACGCCACACCGCGGAGCTAAACTGGGCGTGAAAGAACCGTGCTGTCTCAAACTCGAAACTGTCGTCTTGTGTTTGTTCCAAGTCCGTTGCTTCCTGTCTGACATTCTCGTCTCAAATGGAAAAAAAAAAAAATTGTCTCCAATCACACCAGAAACGTGCATTTTCGCTCACACTTGCGCACGGTCGCACGTCACGCCATGTTTCTGGTGTGAACGTGCGCATTGGTTCGTTTGCAGTATGCGTCAAGCGTCACAGTTTATCGCTCACTGACTTGGGTCACGTTGACCTTCAAGTCTTCGCAGTTTTACCAAGATTGCTTTTTCCCGGCGGCAAGAAGCTGTTCGCACTAAGCGTGTGAAAACAATGGCGAAAACAAAGGGAGAAAAGGCGGGAATCTATTTGCGTGCGTTGTTGCCATTTTCGGCCACAGCGCTCCGCTTTCAGCTCCTTGGGGCCCACGCACTGACATCTGCACCCGCCCGGCTCGTCGAGCCGTATTGAGTGGTCACGTGGATTCGTGTCACGTAGCACGGAGGGAGAAGTCAGGTGACTGTCTGGAGCGGCTTCTGGTTTGGGTGGGCACCTGTTGACCGCGAACGTATTCGGACATCGGGCTGGTGGTGGTGGGTGCCCGGTCGCATTCTCCCTGTCCCTGCAGCAGTGGGCCCGGCCGCGGACATTGTTCCGCTGCCGCAGTCGAGTGCAACAGGTCCATCGCAATAACTCTCGCCTCGCAATCAGGATTCCGTCGAAGGCGCCAATGAGAAGGAACCGGCTTATCAGTGCTGCAGCCGGTGGCTTTCGGTCTGGTTCATACCGGATGCGTCAGGCGTGTCCATACACGAGTCAGTTGGCGCTGCGACAGTCTTGCAGCCGTTTCTAGGAGGGACTCAACGCGTGACGCATCCAGTGTAAAACATGCCTTCTGCAGCAAGCAGACTTGAATGGCGCGTGCATTGTGAAGTCACAGCCGCTGTCACTCGCTTTGTCTGGAGAATCTTCGTGTTTGTTGAGCATATTTCTTCCCCTTCGGTCGTTCGTCGAGCGAACGTGGTCTCCAAACGTATTGCGCTGCAGGGCTGTCCATTCAGGCTCACCAAACTTGAGGAGCTTTGACTGCGGAGAGAAAGCTCGTCGTTTGATGTGGAGTTTTCTTTTGAGAGCGCGCGGCGTGGCAGACGGATACAGAAGGCAGCGCAGGAAGGAACGAACGCCTCCGATTGATTTCCGGCGCTAAAAGCGCTGCGTTATGATTGCCCGGCTCTTTGTACGAGCGCGACGGTAAATCACACGACGTGCGCGGGATTTCTACGTGTGCGGCGCGCAGAGGAGCGAGAACCACCCGAGCCTTGGGGATTGCGACGTGGTGCAGTGGATGTCTGTTCACAGGAGACTGAAGTCACAGGTTGGTGTGTGGGTTTGAGACAGCAGGAAGTTCAGTGTGTGTGTGTGTGTGTGTGTGTGTGTGTGTGTGTGTGTGTGTGTGTGTGAAAGGCCCGTGTGTGTGGCACCTCGTGTCGAGCAACCCACGTCAAGGACTTGAGGATTTTCCCTTCAGGCTCCCTGAGTGCGTCAAATGGTCATGACTTTTTCACACTGAATGCCACCAACGTGGGGCACGCGGGGCCATTCTCACACCATGAAAGACGTGGTGCGACCTGTCGAAGTCACGGAACGTACTTCCGGTGCGAGGAATGTTGACTTCCGGTGTGACTTTCAGAGGATCATCTCCCCTGCCACTGTTGTCCTGTTGGACCTCCAAGTTGCCTTTCAGTCGTGTTTGCTCTGGTGTTCTTGGCTGAGCTGTTTGAGCACGTTTCCCGTGGTCGTCAGGAAGCAAACCTCAAGAAATGCCACGTCAGCCTTACATGTTGCAGGTCTTATCATTACATAACTCAGCGTACAGACCTGCACCAGGCTCTGCGAACGTGGAGAGCGTGGGTACCCACGCCTTCGCTCATAGGTGTTGAAAAGCCGTTTTGTTTTTGACCTCGACGTCCATGGCAATGCGCCAGAGGATGTTTTAGAAGTGCGTCGTTCCCTGTAAAAAACTGCGGTTTGCATGGAGTGTGGGTCATTGTTTTGCCCAGGGTCATGTGACCACACGTACACTGTGTTGATGTCCGGGGTTGATCCTGCGAATGCGAATTCAAGCCGTGACATTGTTCGGTTCAGGTCAGCCCTGGTGATGATGTCTGAAGGGTGAAAAGGTTCTTCCAGTTCCGTGCCACAGTCACGTTTCACGTGTTGTCAGCTGCAGCAGCAATTTGTTCGTCAGAAAAAACGTGGTCGCGTCCAGTGTGACGTCGGCCTCCTGAGAGCGTATGTTTTTGGAAGGTTTCCAGTGATTAGTGTTGTTGGGGTAGAGAAGAACAATACGGCAGCACTGTTGCCCTTTACTTGTTTGTGTTTACACCACGATCCCCCTGCGTTGCGGAGGCTCCGGCGCAGGAAGCTGAGCAGAGTCCGCCCGCACAGACTCGGATTAGACGGGGAGATAGAGACACAGCGATGTAGGGACACTGCGAATGGGCGTAGAGATCCCATCAAGGTGAGTCCAGTGTTTTGTTCTCAATCCGCTGGGTGCTGACCCACTTCGCAGTGGATACAGGACGTGTGCCTGCAGGTGTTGCTTCGAGAATGGCGGGAAATTGAATAAGGAGAGTCCAGGGAGAGGTCTCTTACTGGGTTGTGACCCCAATTCGCGTCCTGGAGGCAGGACAGCCAAACAGGTGCAGTTTTTGCTCTGATGACATTTGAATCTGGGTTGGATCACGTGCGTGGGAAGAATGGTTTTTGACTGACGGGCAGAGGAGGAAAAACGGCAGCCGCTGTATGGGTTGCAACTGCTCGGGTCGTTCCAGGATTGGTCCAGTGTGGGCGCACTCCTTTTGACTTTGAACAAAGTTTTGAAGAGACCCATTTCAGCGAACAATGCAGCTTGTTTCGTGGTTTCCGCGGATTTTGGAGGGAGGTTGAGTTCAATGGACATTGGGATTTCCAATTTGTTGTTCAGGTGCAGTGTTTGTTGTGGGCTGAAGGCTCAGGGAGCTGCTGTTGATGTTGTGAACGGATATGAACCATTGTCTTGGTCCGAGGGCGTGGGCTACACGACCCAACTGTACTCAGTGGACCATCCAACTTGTAAAGGAGGCTCCAGCTTCAATGGTGAACAGATGAAACGGAGATTGTGAAACGCTTTGTCTTTTCTTTGGGCCCTGTTCTGACTGTCGTGGGCCCGTTGTTTTGGTTCGTTGATTGGACGGATCAGCAGAACGCGACGTATTACGGGGGCGCAGTTCTGTTCTGCAGCGTCTGTCGTGAGAACCAAAACGTGACACACGTTCTAAAACACGTGACGTGCACCGTGTCCTGGGTCGGGCGCAGTTGGCGTTTTCTTCCGTTTGGTCGTCAGCAACATGCGCGCAAGATACGCGATTCAACAGCTGTTTTGCCTCGACAAAGGAAGCGACGATGTTGTTCAGTCCGTGTGTTCAACACCACCACTGACGGGGGTTGGTGCCGTCGGGCGGTCCAGGTCCTCGTGTCAGAGCGCAGGCAACGTGCGAAGGCGCAGATGTGTTCATTTGAGTGGTTCACACAGGACGCGTTTTGTGCAGCCTGACTGTCCCTTGGGTTGCCGCTGCCTGCTGTTTTGCGCCGAGACACAGCGGACGGCGCCTAGCCACGTGCTTTCTCAGGGAAAGAAAACCCAAACAGATTTGCTCACCTGGTGCTGCCTTGAACGCCAGAAAAAGTCCCGCTGGAGCCTTGAGTGTGAGTGTGCAGAATGTGCGTGCAGCCTTGGACGGTGAGCCGCGAGGGGATCGATCCTGTGTGGAGGAGGAGCTGCGAGGCTGCCGCAGGGCCGGGGGGGCTTTCGGGGCAACAAGGCTATCGGGGCGACGGCGACAGTTCCTGGTCCTGCAGCGCTGCGTTCCGGCCCAAATCGCCATAAAATCACCAGTGTGAAACAAGTCTCAGAGTCGGCTTCAGGGGCGTCTGCAGGTCAAGCAACAAGTGTTTTCGGATGCGCCGTGAACCGGGGCTTGAATTTCGTGGTGGACCATGAGGACGTCACAACAACTTGTTTGTGCTCGCAACTCCAGAGTTCAGCTTTCAACACTGCATGATGCAGCTGAAGGGTTCACTGGAGGAAAGCTCCCGTTTTGTCTTGTTCCGGAGGAAACCTTGGGGGTTGAGAACTCATGCTTCATTCCGGCTGTTCTCTGCAATCTTTTGAAGTGTTGACAAGAGTTTCCTGGCCGTCTCCCTGCAGGTCACGTGACCAGTGGCGCACTCGTGCCCACACAACGGAAGTCGGGCAAAACTTTGTGCAGAACAGACAGAAGCTCCATCAAGAAGCGCCACACAAGAGAAGCTTGAATTACGAATGTCTTCCTGTCGTGCTGACAGAACTGCTAAATATAGGAACTCGCTCATCGCTCAAAAGGTCTTGTGATGCGTGGCGCACAGTGGAAATCAACAGGGAAGCGCTGTTGCGTCGAGAGAAACAGAGCTTGATTTCAGGGACGCGTTGAAATGTTTGGACTGGGAACTGTGGGCTGCAAATCCGCCCCCAGAGATCATAACGGAATGAAATGAAACGGACACGGAGTGCTGTGGCCTTGGGTGTCAACTCTGATCCGAGGAGCAGAGCCACCGCGTTCCGTCCTCTGTCCTTCAGGGCGGGTTCACACCGGACCAACCGTACGTACCCACCGCACACCTGGGTCCACGCAAGTAAGTGACGGCAGACGAGTGAAAGTGCGACGCATTCAGTGTGAACTGGACCTCAGCAGAGTGAAACCCCGATCTGCGGGAGATTGGAGCCGAGATGAGGCGGTGGCGTGTGACCCGACCCCAGGCGACTCAGGTGCGCCGTCGCTCGGGCGGATTGCTGTCGCTTTGATTCACCCACATGAAAAAAGACTTCTGAAATCAGACGACCCTTTGCGGTCGGATCTGAGGCTCCGAGGAAAATTACTTCCACTTCTCTCTCTTTGCTGCTGAATTAAAAATACAACGGTTTGGTCTTTGGAGAAACCAACTCTTTGTTTCACAATCACTTTTGCAGCGAGCTGGCCTCCACTCTCTCTCCCTTTGCGCGTGCGTGTGTTCGTCGTGTGTGTGCGTGTGGCCTCGTATTGCGTGAGAATTTTGGACGGATTCCATGCGCAATGGCGCAGCCGCAACTGACTCCCGCGTCTCTCGCCGCTGGCACGAGCTCGTTCCCTGATTGCAGTGAAATCACAGGCTTTGATTGCCTGCGTGGTCCTCATGGCATTTAGGTGTCGCATTACTGGCAATGGCTCGTGGGCGAAGCGGCCGCAGTTTTCAGTTCGTTTTGCTGGGGATTCCTGCCAAATTTAGGTGTTTTTTTCAGAGCTTCTATTTTCGGTCGTGCACTTGGATTTTGTTCTGGTGGAGACGTAGTGTGCGGAGGACGTCACAAGTAGTTTCGTGGCACCGTTTCCGACAGAAGGTTGTCCTTGTGATGTCACTCTGACCTGGAGCAGAGACGCACAGCTGTGACAGTTCGATGCCGAGTTGCGGTGGAGTGAAGGCGCGTCAGAAAATCCTGCACGGGGCTGGCGACAGCGGAAGTGCGTCACCTCGAGCGAATCCCAGGGGCTGGGCGCGGACCCCCCTCCTACACACACACACACACACACGCACACACACACACACACACACACACACACACACACACACACTTCGCACTGTTTAGAACCGTGAAATATGACGCGTTCTTGTCTGACAAATTGTCGGGGTCGTCATGACTGTCAAACCCCTGCCGGGACCACAGCCCCACAGCGGTCCCTGCGTGATTTCGCTTTCGGTCTCTGCCCTGACACGCTTCGCTCGCGCTGCACCGCTTCGCCTCGCGACAGACTTGGCAGCCGTCGCCGCGCTGCGGCTCTGCGTCCTTGGGCTCGGTGATATTACGGATCGGTGGCAGAGCCGATCCGCTGCGACTGGGACTTTGATGTTCGCCGCTAATGGCTCCGATGTCTGGCAGTTTTCACACAGCTTCTGAGGCGAGGGACAGGAGGCGTGTGTGCGTGCGTGTGTGTGTGTCCAGGAACACCCACAACACCCATATTCTCTGTCTGTCTGTCTGTCTGTCTGTCTGTCTGTCTCTCTCTCTCTCTCTCTCTCTCTCTCTCTCTCTCACACACACACACAGTCACACACGCGCGCACCAGCTTTTCACCACGAAACTCCTTTGTCATGAAAACGCCTTGGACGGTGACAGGAACAAGCCAGAAACACCCCGTTTTCTCACCCGACTGAGGCCACGGTTTCCCTGAAAGCGTCAACCTCTCGTCGCTGTGCAGCAGTTCAACAGGAGCTGCTTTGATGAGGACAGATTGCGTAACGCATCAGTGTGAAGCAAGCCACGCTGCTTCAGCAGATGCGCCTTTTGCGCTCAGCAGCTCCATCAGCTCTGCAGTGTAAAATGTTCCGTCAGAAGTCGGTCTGCTTTGAGGGCTTCACTGTGCGGCAGAAGTGTTTGGGTGGGAGAGGCACGGGAGAGACGGGACTGAAATTGATGCAGTCAAGGATAGGGAAGAAGGCGTGTTGGATCTGATGCGGGAGTTGTTGTCTGCAGGGGTCTGCTGCTACTGGAGACGGATGGACGAATGCTTTGGGCACAGTGAGCCAGTTTGCTTTGCCGTTCTATTGTGTTCCGTTGTGTCCGCTTCTCCCAGGCGAAATCGGTTTGACCGAACTCTCCCTGTTTGGGCTTGGCGTTGGTCAGAGGAATGTTTCCTGCAAAATTTCCTTATCTGAGGCCTCTGTCGCACCAGGTGCGTTTTGTGTTGTGTACGTCAGATTTTTTGCCAGCAATGCAGTGCCCGTTGACGTTTTGGGTGCGTCATGTTTTGTAGCCCAGCGCAACGCCGCCTGAGCACGTGGTTCGGGCGCTGACGTCACGCGTGGCGCACCCTGTGTGAAGCGGCACTGCGCGTTCCTCTGATAGCGCGAGGTGGGCTCGCCTCGTTTGGACCAGATCTGAGCAGCTGATAAGGGAGTGAATGATGACACCGTCCCAAACACAGCCGGCCTCGTGCAGCGAACACGGATGTATGCAGAACATTTACATGTCCTTGTTTTGCATATTGTGTCAGCTGTTTGGTTTCTGGGGTCAAGGATCGTACATTTATGAGCATTGTAGCCAAGCTGGGAAGTCGCGCAAGGTGAGTCAGCTGCGCAAAGCAGAGTATCTACGCAGCGTCTTGGTCGTGTGGGTACAAGGATTGCCAGGCCGTTGGAGAGAAAAATTACTGAAGGATATGAACTGCTCAGAAAAGGCAAAGGCTGGCGATCGGTCAGAAAGGGGCAGAAACTGGTGGTGGATCGCAATGGGCTTCGTGACTGCTGAACTGTGACGCTGAAAGTCGTCTCGCTGTGGAAGTTGTCATCCAGAGACGATTACCTTCAGTGGGGTGTGGTTCCGGCAGGCTGTGCGACATCATCTTCCCTTTTAGAAGCAGCTGTTGTGCTTGAGAGACGTGATGAACCGTGAGAGTGAATCGAGCTTTGTGTTTGTGATCGACCAACCGCTTCGCTGCGTCACTGCACTGTGTCCGTGGCTTCCGGTGCTCTTAGCGACGTTGCAGAGTCTGCGAGCACGAATGCGTCCGGCGAGAAATTGACATTGGACGACAATGCCACATCGTGGACTGAGACACGAGTGCACGTTTTGGCACGGCGTTGGGGTGACCTACCTCTGCACCTGCTGTACCACGTCTTGATGAGTCTCTCTCTTGTTCTTGCAGTTCTCGGGTGAGTTCGGACACACATTTATGGAGTTTGTTTGCAACAGCGGAGACTACTGCCAGGCCCAGCACGTCTACCTTCACTACTCCATCTACCGCCACCACAGGGACGACTAACGTGTGGCGCCCCCGACCGACAGTCGCGCACACTATTCAACCGGAAGCGGATAGTCCGACCGGGACCGAGAACGACTCGTCTACACAGTGCTCGGCAGCAGCTGCAGGTGCACAGAGGGGGACAGGGCTCCGATGGGGTAATTGTCCAGTTCTGAAACTCCGGCGTCCTCTACCGCCTGACCAGCTCACTACTGCAGCGCCATCTCTTTGCATCCCGCTGTCACACTTGCACGCCATCGTGGGAAAGGGAAACTTTTTAAGCCTGTTGCACTGAATGCATCGCCTTGAATCCACGTGAGCCAGAGACGTTCACACCTGTCTACTAACTCGCTCAAGCTCTCAACACGCAAGTTTCTTCACTTGGACTCAAATTGGCATCGGAGACTGAAAACACACACAGCTTCAATTGACTGGCCATTCCGAGTTCCCTCGCTACCCTACAGGATTGAATTCGACTTTGCTCAGAGCCAACAAGCGTTGCCTTGGGAACCTATTCAATTGTCTCGCTTTGGAGATTTCGAAGACCTGTTGGGTCCTCCTTGTTGGAGCGAAGTCAGCGAAAAACATAGGCAGATTTTGTGGTGGGTTGTGAACATATTTTTGTTTCCAGCAAAGAGAGATCTATTTTCTGAGAAAGCAGAAGTGCATTTTGCCACGAGACAAGTGAAAAGACTTCGACATTCAAGCTGCCAAGATCTTCTTCCTTCCCTGAGTACTTCTAAGCTCTACTTCTGAGTACAATTGGATACTGCTTGTGACTCAGCTGACGGGATTTTCAGACCCGTCAAGACTGGAAACGTTTCAACCCTGCTGGGATTAACATCCTCTTCCTTCACTGTTCTCCCTTCCTGTTCTAACAGCGATTAACGCCAGAAGTGAACTGCCATCGCCATTTGGATAAGGTGCACAACTTCCCACAAGTTCAACTCTTGGAAATAACGTTAGATTCTACGACGCACACGACATCACTTGCAGGCAGAATCGTCCTCTTACAAGCGTCTGTGGTGATAATTAAAATTAGAAACCAAACGCAAGCCACGTGACTTTGCGTTGAAAATTTTGTGACTTGACGTCGTTACGCGACCAGTCGCCAAGGACAAAAGCGCGCCAGGATCTTGCGACGTTAAGTCCGGATTTGCTGTCAACCCTGCTCGGCGTCCTGATTTCCAAGGACGTGATTGGCTGAACTAAGGCTGTGGATATCGTTGGTTTAGAAAGCACGGGGATCAGCGCAGAGCCATGTCGGGCGTTATGAAGGCGCGCAAGCCGGAGCCGGCGGAAATCAACTGCGGCCAGATGCGGTTCCTCATCACAGACCGGCCGTCCGACTCCACCATGGACAAGTACGTCGAGGTGAGTCACGCACACACACACATACACACACACACACACAAGTACGTCGAGGTGAGTCCTGCACACACACACACGCACACACGCACACACACACACACACACACACACACACACACACACACGTGCAAGACTTTTTGTCACACACCACCCTGTGCCAACCCATGACAGGAGTGACCACGACAGTCCCAAGGTAACAGTTCCTCCGAAGCGTTGGACTGGATTTTGTAGTTCTTTGCTTTGTGCTGGTCGAGCACGGGTCAACAGACATCACGCTCTCGCGACGTCGTTGGGTCACTGTCCACGTGGAATCACGAGGCGATCGCTGAACTCTGTTCCCTGACGAGGAAGATAACGGGACTTACACTCAGGATACAAACAGATGGTTGTTTGTTGACGAACGCTTTTGCAGTCTGATGTCATTGGTGGGTCCGAAGTCTGCGCAACCTGCGCGGGAGGAAGGAAAATACAGTTTGGGATTGGCTTTCACAACGTCATTGCATTCCAGAAGAATGACAAGATTTGTTTTCGTGTCCCCGAGATGTCAGTGTTTGATTCCTCGTCAAAAATGAGTAGGCAGGCCTCGCGAATGATAGAGCCGTACCGGATGGGGGTCGGGTGGGTGGGTACGAGAGTAGGGTATGGACACTCATTGCTCGTTGAGGTTTCACCGAACACGAATCTGCAGATCGAGCCCTGGGCGTCCCAAAGACAGGCGTTTCTGTCCTTGTGCTGTTGTTGAGAGTTTAGTGAACACAAAACGAACAGGTGTTGTAACATGGCTGCTCAAAGCGAAATGCGCATTTCGCAAACGTTGCTGGGTCAGTCGCCTTGGCAACTCAGATCAATAGTGTTGTTACGATCCTATTTGCGTTACGGGAGGACGAACTCTTGCGTCGGCTGAGACGTGGGATGTACCGTGTTGTGACATCGGCCTTGGCCTCTGTGCAGGTACAGGTTGGTCTGCTTCACCCGGGTTCAGTCCTGACCTGTTGGGCAGGTCGGGTTACGCGTAGTCCTGATTCTCACAGACCAGTTCGTCAGTCGGCTGTCATCTTGAGGTTCAGGAGGAACCGTGCTGTCGTGTTCCTTGTGCCTTTTCCCTGTGTGTGCAGACTACACCTGTGGCTCCATGCGAACTGTCTCGTCAGCACGTCATGAAACCACCTCAACTCAAAAAGTTTCTCAATGAACCTTTTTCAATGAAGCTTCTTTTTTGGTACTTTAATTCTCGGCTCTTGACGTCCCATTCACGAGGCTCATTCAGCTCACGCCGAGGTGCAGTCGTGCCGCGAGTTTTTATGTTGTCGTCGTCTGTCGCTTTTGAATCTCGACTTCAGCGGGGAGAGAAAAAGCCTGTGTCAAGGACTGCTGTCAAAAGTGTTTGTGTGAAGAAATAACAGAAAATGAAATTTCAGAACGGACCTGCCAGAATTTAGTCCAAGTTTGTCTCTGGGTGCCCCTCCCCAAACAACAACTGTCATACAACTGGCCTTTTGTAGTGGCTTTGAACAGTCAAGAGCAACTCTATGAAAGCTTTATGTGAACTGCCGTAAAAAAGTTCAGGTTACGCAACAGACGGTCGCTGAACACGAAAATCTATGCTCGGGGTCTGAATTATGAATGACAACGGCTCACACAATGCGACGCTTTTGCGACGTTGGGTGCCGTTGTCATGGGAAACGCAGGCGTTGTGATCCGCTTGCTCATTCATAAAAAGGTGCGCAGCAGCATTCAAATTGTAGTTTGGAACTGCTTGACCCACTGTTGGCGTCGTGTGTGTGTGTGTGTGTGTGTGTGTGTGTGTGTGTGTGTGTGTGTGTGTGTGTGTGTGTGTGTGTGTGTGTGGTGATCTCAAAAAAAAAACACGCCGCTTATCTCTCTCGCAGCTCTTCTGACAGGGCGCAGAGA
>JAAUXT010049631.1_pt1 | contig 13499 bp, 23 predicted proteins | sample 7278171 | NCBI WGS metagenome assembly JAAUXT01 (sample SAMN14350112, study PRJNA611818) | marine sediment metagenome | isolation source: surface marine sediment (1.8m) | place: French Polynesia: Moorea | collected 2018-08
CATGAGTACACCCCTTCCATATGGCCACACCCCTGAGTGCACCCCTTCCATATGGCCACACCCTTCAGTGCACCCTTCCATATGGCCACACCCCTGAGTGCACCCCTTCCACATGGCCACCCCATTGAACACCAAATGTCCCCACACTTTGCAACACTCACTGGGACACGTCCAGGGTGTGACGGGCGGTGCCACCATGGACAGTGACCAGCAAATGTGTCGAACCCTTGGTGGCGGCAGAGGCCTTGATCAAGTGACTGTCAACTTATTTTTTTTGCCGTTTGCTGTGCAATATGCATTGCATGTTCACACCGCTTACCATCACAGCACATGCAAGCACTTGGAATCTGTTGCAGGCCCGATGAAATTGGAAAGGCGTTTGAGAAGCTGTACACAGAGAACAAGAACGGAGCGGTGATGCAGGTGATCAAGAAGAAAGACGGAACCGTGAGGGCTGACTACGTCACCCACGAGTGGAAGGCCTGAACCACGGGCGGGAACCAGGGTGGGAACCAGGGTGGGAACCACGGGCGGGAACCAGGGTGGGAACCAGGGTGGGAACCAGGGTGGGAACCAGGGTGTGAGCCAGGGTGGGAACCAGGGTGGGAACCAGGGTATGAGGGAACCAACCACGGAGCTTGACCACCTGTAGTGCCAGACCACGTGCTCCAACTCCGGCAAAAGTTAGAAATGCATCACAACTCAGAGTGCACGCACACTAAAGTTAGTCATTGCTGGGGTCCGTTGAAAAGGGTGGTTGGTCCAAGACTTGTAAAAATGGCAAACGGGTCTGTGTATGTGGTCTCGAGAAATGTAAATTGAAATTGAACAAATAAATTCTGAAATGAAACGGTGTCTTATCGTGTGTCAGTTGTCCAAACATTCTGTTCAGTCGCGAGGCCTTGTGGTTCCAACTGTGTGGAGCGTTTGGCCCCAGGCTTGTCACCAGTGTGCGCCACTGGTGAAACCAAGCCGTAAAGACAGCTGAACGTTGAATTTCCAACTCTACACTCGTGTGCAGCGATCAAATGTGTATCTGCTCGTACACTCCACCTTTCACCTCACCCTGAAGAACTTGTGTCTGTTCGACAAGAAGACCGACAATATCTGTTTACATTTCAGCTGGCAGCATATTTGTTTCAACAGTGTAGTCTCCTGACACACAAACCCATTTAACACAAAAACCCCACGCATACTGCTCGTGTTCTCGTTCCATATATAGTATTTTGTTCAACGCTATAGGAAAGACAGGCACTTGGGTTTTGGATTGTCGACAATATCCTCCAGGTTGAACATCATGCAGGAAACAATGGCAATCACAGCAACAGAGAAAGTGGGTGTGGTCACCGGTGGGGCGAGCGGGATCGGGAAAGCCATCACCGGGGTGCTGCTCAAGAATGGATACAAGGTGATACATTTCTTGTTTTGTTTTACCCTGCAGACCGAATATCATTTTTCACTCGTCACCTTCAGCCTCCAACTGCAATTTGGTGAAAATACCAACTGCATGCACCCAAAACAAAGAAAAATAGTTCAGGACTGTTTTTGAGTCCATTGTCAGGATGAAACTTGTTTTTGTTTCCAGGTTGGAATCCTGGATCAGAACGAGGCTGGCGGTACTGAGACGCTGAGGGAATTCCAAGAGAAGTTCGGCGCTGCGTCCTGTGTCCTCCTCAAGTGTGACGTCACAGACTCGGACCAATTCAGAGGCAAAGATTTCTTGGTGATGAGGTGTAAATTTTTTATTATGAGAATTTTTTTCTCAGGCAGGCACATGAGGAGATGTTGCTCTGTTGGCAGGTTGCTACGACGAGGTTGCCAGGCGACTGGGCCCAGTGTCCATCATGGTGAACAACGCTGGAATTCGGGATGAGGTCAACTGGACCAAAATGCTGGATGTGAACTTGGTAAGAGCAAAATTGTGTTTTGAGGTCATTGACTCCTCCCCCCGAGGGTTTTGGAGATCAATCAACTTGGCAACCCCATCTTTCCCTGAAATGCTGAACAGGAGTGGACACTGCAAGCAGGGCTGGTCCAGCCCCAAAAGGAAATATTTTTTCACCCATTTCTTCGGGACTTTACACACCACCTTTAAGAGAAACGCCGTCTTTGATGTCTGACGTTTGAAGTTCACACTTCAAACTTCATCCCACAAACTTGGCCCACAGACCACAAACAGTACATTTTCACAGGCATTTTGAGCAACTAAAATAGGCTTCCCAAACAGAAATTTTATGACAATGTGTGAACGAATACCTGAATTTTATTGGGTGAAGGTCATTGTGGTGATGTATGAATAAAAATCCAAATGACGGAAAGTGATTTTTGATGTTTGTTCTGTCGTTTAAAGTTTGAAAGTGAAACATAGCAAAGTCCTTATTGTCAGAGCCAAACCTGGGAACCCCCCAATTGTGGGATCTGGCTCTGGGGCAGAACATCAGGGATAAACCCTTCTCTGGCTGAAGAACTAATTCCTTGTAGTTTGGGACCAACATTTTATCCTTTCTACAGCGGGGAATTTGGTTTCCCTTTCTTTTGTTGAGTTCATTGAAAAGCGTGGGTTTCTCTTCAAAAAGTATTGAGTCCTCCAGGGTGAGTTGAACTGTTACATCTTCAGAGGGCGGTAATAGACGGGACCTACATCGCGGTGGAGCGCATGCGCAAAGACCGAGGTGGCGCTGGGGGCAGCATCATCAACGTAGCATCTGCAGCAGGTCTGTCCCTGCGTCGTATCCACAATGCTGCAGTCACAAAGCCTCTCTTGCGTGACCTAAATTCTGGTTCACACACGGGGAAAATACGAGTAGTTCCTGTTCAACCACGCATCTCTTTCCGCGACCATGCATGCAAAGTTCTCGAAAAGTCAAGCGATTTCACAGGAACCTTGTTTCAGCGTGTGTGAACTCTGACCTGAGATCCACTCAAGCTTTCTCAAAAGCACCGAATTGGCCACTGACCTTGTGTAAATTGCAAAATTTTCTTGAACGAGAGTTGCAAAGAATTTGTTTTCTTTTGAGCTAGTTCTGCTCTGGACATGGTGAACATGATTCTGTCCTCCGGCTCACAAAGAATCTTCTTCATCTGCACCCACCTGTTTGCAGGGCTGCTCCCTTTTGCTGGGATACCTTCCTACGCTGCTGCCAAGTGGGGCGTGGTGGGCTTCACCACGAGTATGGCGGTAAGGGCCAGACTTAAGTTTTTCCACGTTGAACTGAAAAAGCTGCTTTGAATTGCTATGACGCCTCAAGGGGTTTTCACGTTCATGACGGCGTCAGCTTTTTCTGACGCCGACGGCAACTTTTCTTGACAACGTCAAAAAATGGTCTGGACAGGAACGGAGCCCTGATGCGAGTGGCCAAGAAGAAAGATGGCGTCGTGAGGGCTGAGTTCGTCACACACAAGTGGGAGGTGTTGTCCATGTAAACCAGGGTGGGAACTGGGGTATGACCCAGGGTGGGAGCCACGGTGGTAACCAGGGTAAGAACCAGTGTGTGAACCAGGGTAAGAACCAGTGTGTGAACCAGGGTAAGAACCAGTGTGTGAACCAGGGTAAGAACCAGTGTGTGAATCAGGGTAAGAACCAGTGTGTGAATCAGGGCAGAAACTAGGGAGGGAACCAGGGTCAGAACTGGGATGAACTGGGGCAGAAACTGAGGTAAGAACCAGGATTCCAGGAACCAGGGTGGAACCCATGACGGGAACCAAGGTGCAAAGTGGGGTGGGAACCTGGGGGCAGAAACTCGGGTGGGACCTCGGGTGGGACGCAGGGTGGGATGCAGGATGGGATGCAGGGTGGGACGCAGGGTAGGACACAGGGTGGAACGCAGGGTGCGACGCAGGGTGGCACCTTGGGTGGGATGCAGGGTGGGAGGCAGGGTGGGATGCAGGGTGCGATGCAGGGTAGGACGCAGGGTGCGATGCAGGGTAGGACACAGGGTGGGATGCAGGATGGGACACAGGGTGGGACCTCGGGTGGGACCTTGGGTGGGACACAGGGTGGGATGCAGGGTGCAACGCAGGGTGCAACGCAGGGTGCAACGCAGGGTGGGATGCAGGGTGGGATGCAGGGTGCGACGCAGGGTGCGACGCAGGGTGGGATGCAGGGTGCGATGCAGGGTGCGACGCAGGGTGGGACAAGGGGGTGGTTTTCCTGGTGGGAATCAGGGCCTGGAACCTACCCTCACCTTTTTGTTTTGCTGTCTTTAAATTTACGCACTGGTGAACTGAAAATGTAAAATGCAACGAAAAAATAAAAACCTCTGTTTGAAAGCACGAAAATCTTTCTTTTTGACTTCTACTGAAATGTGTCTGACGGCTTCACCTCCCAAAATCTACTTCTACACAATGGGCTCGTGGCTTGTGTTCCCAAGTGAAAGACCCTCTCATTCAATTCAACGTGACACCGCATTCAAAGCTACGCGGAAAGGGGATTGGTGTCGTGGACCCTTGGATACGTGTTCTGGAATTCTAAAAACAAAATGCACAGGACACGTGTGCACAAGCAGGCAGCGTGTACGCGGAGCCCAATGTCCCACGTGTTTCTCCAATTCTATTTGGAAATGTTTGCCTTTCACAACGAGCCGTTTGAAACAGGGAGATTCAGCAACACCCAAGAAGACGTGTCCTGTGCAGGGGCGCAGCATTCGTGCAAGGCAAATCCGGCGAAATTGGGGAGGAGTCACGAGGCCTTCGGGCAAATCCTCCAATTTTTGTGATGTTGTCAAAACAATCCTTTTCTCTGGAGTTCAGGCCCTTTGTTCCTCCACTGAGGTCCAGGAGAGGGAAGAGGGACGGGTGGGCCCTGAGTCACGTGACCAGAGGTTCACCTTCACTTTCTCTTGGGTTGGATTTGTTCAAACTGGAAGCTGTTCAGCCATGGCACAGGCTCATACTCATGACACTCTCACATCAGGCAGGCACAACCAAGAGTGATTCGGCACACAGTCCAGTTTGGAGAAACTGGACACTGGTCATCTTGTGTGAAGGAGGCAGATTTTGTTGGGGAAATTTGAAGTCAGCGTGCGTGAATTTGTGCGGGACTGTGGGCCTGCGGACAGAGGGACATGATTGGCTACGGGTGCATAAAAGGTTCATGCGCAAACGTCAGGGCTAAACCTCCCTGTTGTCACCTCCGGTCCGTTTGTCTCCTGTGCTCTCGTTTCCGTTCCACATCTCCTCCCACATTTTTTGTTGTCTCAAGAGATAGAGTCCAAAAGCAGAGGCACCTGCCATATTCGTCAGGTGATAGATCCATTTGGGACAAGGCCTTTCACTTACACAATACCAGGAAACCATGGCAGCGGAGAAAGTGGGTGTGGTCACCGGTGGGGCGAGCGGGATCGGGAAAGCCATCACCGGGGTGCTGCTCAAAAATGGATACAAGGTAAGAACCAGTACAGTAAACTGTCTCATAGTGTGATGTGGGGTAGCCCCTGGTATGGATGGGCGTATCTCACACATATACATCGCACGCTCACACGTCCACATCAAGTCCCTCTGCACTGTTCCACAGGTTCAGCTGCACCTCAAAAAAATTTGCACCAAAGGAACACGTGTGTGTGTGTGTGTGTGTGTGTGTGTGTGTGTGTGTGTGTGATGACATTGGTCTCCAAAATTCTCTCCAGGTATCTTCATGATTCCGAGGGGAAAACCAGTTGAAACTGAGGTTGGGCCCCCAACTGTGATAAGGGATCCCCTGAGTGTGTGCAAGTCCGTCTCACCCTTGTACATGTGTCTGTGGATTCATGCCAGGTTCTGACCCCCAGGATCAAACACTGAACAACAAAACAAAACAGAGAAGGCTGCACATCTTTTGCCTGAGGTTTGGGTTGGGGTTGGACCCTGCAGTGAGATCTGTGGATCTGAGCAAAGGACGTTGTTGTTTTGTTCGCAGGTCGGGCTCCTGGATCAGAACGAGGCTGGCGGCACCGAGACGCTAAGGGAATTCCAAGAGACGTTCGGCGCTGCGTCCTGCGTCTTCCTCAAGTGTGACGTCACTGACTCAGACCAATTCAGAAGTGAGAATTTTGTGGTTGCAAAGTGAGGATTCTTGTGACCACACATAGGTTTCTGTTTTTGGCAGGTAACCTTTTGACAAACTGTGACTCTGTTGCTAGGTTGCTATGAGGAGGTTGCTAAGCGTCTTGGACCTGTATCTGTCATGGTCAACAACGCTGGTATCTGCAATGAAGAGAAGTGGAGCAAAATGGTGGACATCAACCTGGTGAGATTCCACACACACAGCACTGATCGTCTCGTTTTCCAGGCGGGGCTTCTGACGAAGCGTGCCGTCTCTGGGACACAGGGCCACTGTTGAACTCCAACGTTTGAGATTGTCAGATTGGGAGAACCAATGAATCAAGACCCACCTCGTGCTTTTGCCACTTACTTTAACACCAAGATCCAGGGAAGACCTCTGGGCTGGGACCCAAAAGCTTGAACCCATTCTGACTGCGAAAAAAGGAATTCTGCATTCATTCTGATGCGAGTCAAATAACTGTTTCTGTGCTGAGTTTGTCAAAAGGGGTCGGCCCCCAAATTCCCTCTTGAAAACGCCCTTGCCCCCCACGGGGACACCCCGTGGGGGGCACCTCCCCGGTCAGAGGCTTGCCCATACAAACTTTGATTCTTTCTTATCACTGAGTGGTTGAGGCTTGCAGCAAACCACCGTGTTCTGGACTTCAGAGGGCAGTGATGGACGGAACGTACATCGCGGTGGAACACATGCGCAAAGACCGAGGTGGCGCTGGGGGTCGCATCGTCAACGTAGCGTCTGCAGCAGGTCAGTGTCTATGCATCAGTCTGTGTGGCAGCAGGTCTTTCAGACGCAAAGGGTAGAGTCTCAGGCATGTAAACTTCAAAACCTGAACTTATCAGTCGCGGATGTACATCATGAGAAGTGTTCTGAGCAGCTTTTAGATGAGTGTGAAAGCCTTTTTGCTGTTCTCAGATGTCTACAGCGCCTCTCTGTTTGCAGGTCTGCTGACCTTCCCTGGTTTCCCTGGTTACGCCGCCACCAAATGGGGCGTGGTCGGTTTCACCAAGAGTATGGCGGTAAGTTCCGAAAGTCAACTGCATTTTTTGTCTCTCCGTTTTGGAAAATGTGAGAAGTGGCGTCAGAAAAACCTGAAACTTGAGGGTGCCTCTGCCTTGTGAATGAATCACCCAAGGTTTGTCAAACCCAGTAACGGATGGAGGGTGTGGTGAATTGGGGTCCGTTCCCTCAGTGAGGGGGTGGGGGGCAACTTCAGCACGTGTCAGTGAAACAAAAAATTGCCTGCAGGTACAAAAGTACAAGAAAAATTCAAAGGATCCTGGGCACCTGATTCACCTTTTCCAGAACCCCACCCCAAACAAAACATGATGTTTTCTTCAACACAGGACTCCATGGCAAAAGCATCATCCGACTGGGGCCTGAATTTCATGGCTCTCTGCCCATTATTTGTGGACACACCTCTGCTGGGGAAGCCCCTTGGCCCCTGTCCCCAAGTGCCGAAGCAAGCGCCGGCTGTCCAGTTCGAGGGGGAGGACATCGGCCCGGAAGTCTTGATCACGTGAGTTGACTCTTCATTGTTCAAATGTAGGACTCCATGGAGAAGGCTGCAGTGGACTGGGGACTGACCTTCATGGCTCTGTGCCCGTTCTACGTGGCCACTCCCATGATCGCCTCGGTTCCGCCCAAGTGTCCCCACATCCCTGAGGTTAGGATGGAAGAAGCCGTCAAGGTGAAGAGCGTCACCAAGGAGATCGTCATTACGTGAGTGGATGCGCATGCGCAGTGAACTCAAGACGGTGTTTTGTTGCAGGGGTGGATGTGATGTTGGGGGGGGGTGTACTTTGGGGTCCTGGGGGCTTGGGCCCTCATCCAACTTCTGAAACAATAAAGGTTGAAATTTTCACGGCATGGTTTGAGTTCTTGACTCTTTGCAGTGTCATCACAAGGCATTTGTTTCGTTTGATATGATTCTGAATTCTCAAGTCAAGACATTCCCATCTGCCACCTCCCCAGAACCACAACAAGAACACACCGCATATCCCCCACTGGTGGGGGATCGTCTTCGTGTTTTCCCAGAATGTTCAGCTTGCGGAAAACAGACAACAAAGGCAGTGTTCGATTTACCCTTCCGTCAATCCGGAATTGCTTTGGAATGCACAAAAGAACAAGATCAATGCTGTTCTGGTCGTTCTGGATTGATCTTGGCTATTCTACTCTGCATCGCTCAAGGACCATTCCGGAATTGCAATGGATTGACGGATTGATAAATCGAACGCTGCCAAAGACTGCAGCCAAGCACAAGTGCTGAACTCTGTTTCAGGCCGGAGGAGTTGGCGGACGCGTTTGAGAAGCTGTTCACGGAGAACAGGAACGGAGCCGTGATGCGACTGGCGAAGAAAGATGGCGTCGTGAGGGCTGAGTTCGTTTCTCACAAGTGGGAGGCGTCGACCCTGTAAACTGGTGTGGGAACCAGGGTATGAGCCAGGGTGTGAGCCAGGGTGGGAACCAGGATGAGAGCCAGGGTGGGAGCCAGGGTGGGAACCAGGGTGTGAGCCAGGGTGGGAGCCAGGGTGGGAACCAGGATCAATGGGAACCAGGGGAATGAATTTAGGTGAAAAGAGCGTGAGAACAAGGCTGGAAACCGACCAGAGTGCAACTGGGGGTGAGAACACAGGCTGAGATCTGGGTAGGGGCCAGGCACAGAACCCACACACAACTAGGGTGGGGTATGAGGCTTGCAAAATCCAGGCTCCAAGTGTCCTTTGGCAACACGGGATTCCTGAAGCCGAAATAAAGCTATGCTGCAGCTCTTTTCGTCATTCAGAACTTTCTGTCCTTGATATGGCTGATTTTTCATGGTTGGATTTCTCCGCATGCATTTGGGACCAAAAAAGAACGCCATGGCAATACAAGTGAATCCGAATTTGCATCGGTCACGGATCAAACGTGGTGCTATCAAAAGAACCCACCCAAGTAGGTCGAGGTTGATTCTTGATTGATTTGGGTTTGTACCTCCAATAAGTCCCTGAGTCAAATCAACGTGAGCCGCAAACAAAGCTTTGCAGGGTGTGGAGCACGTGGACTTTCTGAACCACGTCATTTGGAGCAACCAGCACAACGTACAATTTTGCGTCCGTTCGGTTCTTGCCCGGAGCGTGCAGATGTTTTGTTCTGTGCAATGTTTCGCCGCAGCAAGAAGCAAAAAGATTCATCGTTTTGGTGAGGCAGTGGCTACACTTTTCAAAACAGACCGCGCTGGCCATCACGTTGAAAACGAGGCAAAGGGAGAGACGGAGGACAGAGAGGGAGAGAGGTACGTGCTGGTGGAGAGGGAGGAAGAGGTGACAGACAGACAGACAGACAGACAGACAGACAGACAGACAGACAGACAGACAGACAGACAGACAGACAGACAAAACTTAAAAAAGGAGCCATCAATTCAAAATGTTGAAGGTCACGACAAACAACTGCAGCAGATCTTCAAAAAAATTTTTGGTTTGGAGAAGATGACGCCTCCAGCGGTCGACTCCTGATTCCCCAGATCCGGACCGCATCCGGAGTTGCGGCCCCGCGCGCGGTGTCGGATATGGACGCGCTGAGGCGCGCAGGATCCTTCACACCGCCCCGCACACACGCACCACCGCGTCCCCCTGCTGCGCCAAGGCCATCACTCAGTGTCAGAGACAAAAAGCTTTCTTCAATAATACCTGGATGCGTCATGCGGTTCAGCGGTGACGCATCGTGTGAAGAGCTGCGCGGGGCCCAAGGTCTCATCTCTTTGTCTCCTGTTCTCTTTGGAAATGTTTGCTTTTCACAAGGAGCTGTTTGGAATAGGGAGTTTTAGCAACAGACAAAATGCCTTCGTCGCCCGTGAACAGATCTATGCATCAAGTCCGTCTGGGAAGGTTCGCAGCAGGTGAAACAGATTTGCTCAGGTTAGAAGGGCAATGTCCAGTTTTTTCCCATCGGACTGCATTAAAAATCTGTCTCCCTGGTGTTTTGTTGCCCGTCCCACAAATGCGGCTCTGATACGAAAGAACAGAATTCTGCAACCTGTGGCTGAGGCAGCTTGAAGTTTGCACGAATTCATCAGAAGACAACCTGCTTTTGCGGGCTGCACTTCAACAGATTCAGGGGCCATGGTCTTCCCTCAGACCCCAACAAAAAACCGAAAATATTGAGGCAGGTGCCAAAAGGGTTTGAAATCTAGTTTGATCAGAACAGGTTGAAGAGGAATCCATCCTTCTCGCACCAACATCCAGATCCACTGGAGGACCAAAATGTCTTGAACTGCTGCGACAGGGATTGTTTCAAGAACATCATTCACACGACCGAGCAAATTGCAGGATTTGCCCGAAGACCCGGCGACTCCTCTGCAATTTCGCAGGATTCACCGGAACATGTTGTGGGTCCCGCAACAGGAGCTGGGCTGCTGGAATCTGACTCCAGTGGATCCAGGAGGCGGGTTGTGGCCTGGCCTCCCTGACCCCGCCCCCAACATTGTTGAGGAGGAGGAGATAAGCGTGAAAAGAAGGAGCTGGGTCTTACGAATCTGTTGGAGAGTGTGCCGCTGCAAGGTTTTCATCTGTTTGCCTGAAACAGTCGCACAAACACACGTACACACAGACACCCACAGGCAAGCGCACGCATGCAGGTATCCTCACACACACACACACACACACACACACACACACACACACACGCACACACACTCTCTCGTCTATGCAGGGCGGACTCCCCCCGGGCGCTGCTGAGTGAGCCGGCGCTGGTGATGCAGGCTGTGATGAACACACACACACACACCACACACACGCACAGAGTCAGTAATTTACGAGCCCAATCAAGCCCTGTTTGTTTGCACCCACTGTTTCACCTCCTTATCTGGATTGCTTGATTCGCCAATGTCCACAATCATCTCAGCCAATTGGGATCCGGGACGGAGTCTAATCCCAGGCCTGGATGGGCCATTACATGTCGCACCTAATGACCGCTCTTCAGGGAATAGAGACGGGGGCGCGTGGAATGGGACAAATGAGATCGGTTGGGGGGTCTGGTCCAGAGTTCCAATGGTGTGTGTGTTTGTGTGTGTATGTGTGTGTGTGTGTGTGTGTGTGTGTGTGTGTGTGTGGACAGCACATCAGGGGGGAGGGGCAGAATGCGAACGCGCCCTTTGAGGGGCCTCCTTGTGGCACGTGACAAGGGCGCCAATTGAAAATTTAGAGTTTATCCCAAACGCCTCAGTGAGTAGTTTCAAGAAGGTCAGGGCAACGTCAAATTCTGACCATTTGGGCCTGACATCACCTCCCCCTTGGTAGGATTTGACAAAACTTTCCAGGTCTCCCTCAGTACTTTAGAGCAACGCCACCTTGTGTCTAACTTTGGAGATGAAAACCGGATCATTCAAGGCTCCACAGGTCTATCAATCCCTTCTCGCCCCCCTGTCACGCCCAGCAGTCCGGATTCCACCCATCACCCCAGTCCCATTCCACAGCGTTCTCCTATAGCGGATCTCATAATCCATCCCAGGATTCTGCACTAAGTGGCGCGCGACAGGCGTAATGCCCGAATGAGCCTGGATAAGCCGCGGTGGATTAATGGTGGTTTATCCTGTGAAGAGACTCCGGAGTACTTCTTAGCTGGAGCTACAGGTCCAGGGATCCTTCGGGGGAATCCAGACCAGGGACACACCAGTGTGTGTGTTTGTGAGCGTGTATGTGCGAGAGAGACAGAGACAGACAGAGAGAGAGCGAGAGAGAGAGAGAAAGAGAGAAAGAGAGAGAGAGAGAGAGAGAGAGAGAGAGAGGAGGGGGTCAAGAACATCTCGACCCTTTTGACCTCCATTCCTCCTCTCTTGTGTTGTGACGCAGATTAGGGACCCACCAAGGTCCGAGCCTTGGACAAAAGAGGTTGTGTGTGTGTGTGGGTGTGGGGGCAGGTGTGCGTGCAGCTGAGTGTCTGTGTTTGTGTGCATGTGTGGTTCATGCGGCTTCGGCGACTCTTATATTTTGTGACGCAGACAGAAAGTTCTGTTCAAACATTTTGATTCGTTTTGGTAGTTTGGCTTGACTCCCCAACGTTAATTTGTGCAGATTCCATTTGAGGAAAACACATTCACTGCGAAAATACTTTGCGAGCAAACAGAAAACATTTCATGACACCCATCACCAAGGAAAAATTCATTTTTTGCACGGGTCCTGACGCCAGGACCCTGGACCAGGTCCTATCCACCCTGGACCCTGGATCAGGCCCTGTGCCCTCTTATCTTGGGCTCAACCTGTGAGCGGATGAGGATCTGCAGCTCTGGGTCACTGAGCCCGCTGCTCTGAAACACGCTCCGGATAGAGCCGGGCAGCCCGGAGGAACTCGCGGAACCGGGAAGCGGTCATCACTGAGAAACCCGTCCGAGGTATCCAGGGTTGAGGTCAGGGGAGCTCACACAAAAGGGATGAGGGCAAACTCCATCTCTGCACCCGCTGGGCCCTGGTCATCACTAACATATCCACCCCAAGGACCCTGGGTTGAGGTCAAGGTCAGCTCAGACCTCATGAAGCAGGGTAAACTCCAGGTCTGGACCCCTGGGACCCTGGATTAGACCCTGAGTTCCCCTTATGTTGAGTACTGAGGGGGACGGAGAGCTCTGATCACTGAGAGACTTCTGTGGATGCAGGGTTGAGCTCAGGAGAAGCCAGGACCAAAGGGGGCAGGGCAAAAGCCACGGTTCAACCGGTTTACGTTTGGAAAATAGATCTGTTTCATGCCTGAAGCAGAACTCAGGTTGGCCACACACATGCGCGCAAACACACACACACGCACACACACGCACACACACGCACACACACACACACACACACATACACAATTTCGGTCGGGGGTCCGAAGCCGCAGCCCCTGGATTCCCTGGATGACGAGGAATGTGAATGCACGCCGCAACAGACAAAACATGTGACCCTGCAGTTCAATTGAAAAGAACCCTGCCCCTCTGATTGGTCACTGGACTCTGCAGTCCTGAACGCGGAGGGAGAGAATCCTCGAGAGTGAAAGAGATGCTGGAAGCCTTCTTCAGGTGACGGATCATCAGGTCCCTCTGACTCTCAAAACAACACTTGATAACAGAAGAACTCAAGCTGTCTGAATACGACTCAAAATGCCGCTGGCACAAGTGGTAAAATCAAATGCCCCAAGTCCGCTTTTGACCCTCACAGGCCCAATTGGAAAAATAGCTCCATGGAGCTTGCGGTGATTTGAGGAAATTCTGATTTCACTCACTCTGATTTCAGTCACTCTGATTTCCCTCACTCTGATTTTGCTCACTCTCATTTCGCTCACTCTGATTTCAGTCACTCTGATTTTGCTCACTCTGATTTTGCTCACTCTGATTTTGCTTACTCTGATTTCACTCACTCTGATTTTGCTCACTCTGATTTCACTCACTCTGATTTCAGTCACTTTTTTGTCAAAAATTCTTACTTTTTCACTCAACATTCATAACTTGGAAACTCATTCA
>JAAUXT010040454.1_pt1 | contig 13497 bp, 14 predicted proteins | sample 7278171 | NCBI WGS metagenome assembly JAAUXT01 (sample SAMN14350112, study PRJNA611818) | marine sediment metagenome | isolation source: surface marine sediment (1.8m) | place: French Polynesia: Moorea | collected 2018-08
CAGAGTGAGCCAAATCAGAGTGAGCCAAATCAGAGCAAGCCAAATCAGAGCAAGCCAAATCAGAGCAAGCCAAATCAGAGCAAGCCAAATCAGTGCAACTGAAATTTCCTGAAATCACCGGGAGCTCCATGGAGCTATTTTTTTCACAGAGCATTTGTATATTCCAATTGTATGATGTTGTTTACAAAGACAGATATTTGGCTCTTTTCACTGACAAAAAAAATGAAGTGCTTGTTCATCTCAGTGTTCCCTACACGCAAAATTACAGAGGCAAAATTTAAATTGCACTGACAAGGCAACTGCTCATTCTGACAGAAAACAAAATCTCAGACGGGACCGACTCACCAGAAAACAGTGTACACAGACCGAAACGTGGTTCATGGGATCAACCAACAGAAATGTTTGAAATGTAGGAAGCTTGCTGTGCCTCATAGAACCACCACAGGCGGTCATGCGTGAGCGGCATTTCACAATGTGTGACGCGTGGTCATCTTTTGAGCTGACGTCCAAAAAATTCAACCATTGGGTTCAATGTCCCATTTGATGCCCACGTCGAAAAAAAAACGTCTGCGCGTCGCCAATGTGGAAACCATTTTTTTGTCCGGAAAACAGTACAGACCTCACCAAGGTACAATTTTGCCAGGCAGTGAATTGTATTTCTGTAAATATGATACGTCAGAGTATTTTTGTGTACAAACTCTGCGCGTTCACAGAGATCAAGGGATGATCCCTCTGGTGGCTCTTGCTGAACTGAAACATGATGTTTCATGCACATGTGCAGATTGAGAAGTAAAACAGAGAGTGTTCTGATAATTTGATGGTTAGTTACACACAACAATCAAAATTTAAATTGAGTCAAAATGGAGTTTGTTGGCCATCAGTTTGTCTGATTTGGCTTGCATCTGAAATGATATCCACATATACTTTATCAACATCTAAACATTGTGTTGGCAACATTTTCTCAAAGGTGGATAAGCAGATTAACAACCTTATATGTTGTGTGCAAATCAGAAAGGGAGCATCGAGGCAGCAGACAAACACACATTACAATTTGTCTCTTGCAAGATCAGCGTTCACACAGTGGGCTTCTGCACACAGCAACACATAGTCAACAAAACAGAGAAATATTGTGTGCAGAAGTGTTGATGCAGAAGGTGAGTAAAATGTACATATGCAGTTTTCATTGGTCAATTTCATGGTACACATGCTCACTCTTTCTACCAGGCATGTGATCATAAGCTTCAGCATACTCAGGAGAGGCCTCAGCTTCACCAGACACTTTAGAACCCACTTCAGGGACAGGCTGCTTGGGCCTGTGAGTCTTCACTGGCTCCAAGTACCCTTCATAACTGCTGGTACCCACTGACTCAAGGCATGCACCAAGAGACTGGGTACCCACTGGCTCAAGGTACCCATCAGAGCCATGGGTACCCATTCCCTCAGAATACCCCTCAGTGGTGACAGTGATGTTTTGTGCGTCATGGTGCACATTTTCCCATGACCATCATTCTCCTCCTGAGCTGAACGTGAAGATGGGGAGTTTCTTCCACGGTTCCTTTGCGCTCTTTTTCTGTGATAACAGAAAACATTTCATCACAATGTCGTGCAAACCTATTCTCACTGACAGTTGTGATGGGACTGGTGCTGTTGTGTTGAACAAACAAACCACTGGACAAGGCTTTGCTGAAAATTTTGAGTACAACAGTATTACACTTGTGTCCTTCTTCACAAAAGTGAACTGACCTTTTCAGGCAGAAGATGACAGTGACTGCAGCACCAGAGAATATGAACATAAGCAGGGGAATCCCAAGTCCCAGTCCCACCCTGACTGGGGTGAGATCAGCTCCACTGTGCATGCCATGTGTTGGGGTAGTGGCTGATATCATGACATCACCTTCTGCAAATAGCATCACCTATTTCAGACACAATGTACATACATATTTGTTAATAAAATTGATGGTGAGAATCTTTGGGAGGAAACTGAACACCTTCAACTAAACCAATGACATGCACCAAGTGTGAAAGTATGAAGGTACAGAACCAAGTAAAACAAACCCAGGCAAAGTAGAACAGGTGTCTCAGTCCATGATCCACTGTTCTGACACATGATAGTTCTGCTGCCCTCATCATGACATTTGTAGGTCACCTGATCATCTGGGTTGTAGGGACCTTTGTACTGGGTTCTGGTGAAGTGCAGATCACCTCCTGGTTCAGGGCATGCACCTGCAGAATCACAGAAAGAGAAACTGTAACACATTGATGAATGTAAATTTGGCTGATTTTTAGTCAGTTAGCAGGCAGTAACTGATTGTTGTGTCACAAAGAAAGATCTTTTTTGCAACTAAGACACAGTTTTCTATTTAAATTTCAAGACAGTTTGTGCATTCCCTTTGCAGAGAACAAATTTTGCCACTTATAGATTTGTCTCCTGTGGTAAACAGGACATTTTTTTCCCACCTGAGTGTCCACATGACAGTGAAGGCCAAGCTACATTGTCAGTACATCTGGGGAACATGTTGTCTGGCCACGTGATAGTTCCATGCTCTTCCTCATGTTTCAACCAGCAGAGAGAACTGCAGATCAAGTCATTCCTGTGTTCTGGGGATTCACTCAGTACTAGTTCAAATGGGTGGGGCTGGTTGATGAATAGATCTGGCTTCAAAGTTTTTATTCTATTGTGATATAAGTGGAGCTTTTTCAGTGAGTACAAGGAATCAAAGGCTCCTGCCTCAATGGAAAAAATTGTATTGAAATTAATGAAGAGGATGTGGAGGAAATATAGTCCTTTGAACATATCTGACTTTATGGTCGAAATTTGATTGGAGTCCAGAAGTAATACCCTCAGATGACTCAAATGATCAAATGTCCCAGGAATGATGAAATAAATTTCATTTGCAGATAATTTTAGCCAATCAAGTGCTACCATCCCATGGAAAGCTCCTTTCTGAATGGTGGATATCATGTTGTTGGCTACATTTAGTTCAGTGCAAAGAGTCAGGTGGCTGAAGGCTCCAGTAGGAAGGGAGGTGATGCTATTACCAGAGAGATCAACCCTCCAAGCCAAAGCGGGGATATCCTGAGGCACCTCCGTGAGATTCCAGTGATTTATGTTGAATTTGCCACCAATATACTCATTTCTGCAGTTTGTGCAGCCAGCTTGTGTCCCCATCACAACTGTTGCAAGAAGAACTGAAAAAGTGAATACAGAACATTGGCAAAGTCATTCATGTGTGGAGTGCAAACTTCAATCATCAACAGAGATCAAATAATGTTCTGTATTTCAGCTTCTTCCTCATTGTAAAACAAGCTCAAGGCCAGACAGCAAGGCGACAAAAACCCTCTAGCTTTGCCCTCACTTGCGCTTTTATCTTGCACTCTGCACACTTGCACAGAATCCACGCTGGTGGACTCTCCTTTCGCCTGACATGGCCAGTCTGTGTTTTGTTGGTTCTTACCTGAGCAAAGAAGAAAATGTTGATTCATCTTCTTTGTTTCTGCTCTCCAACCTCAGTTCCCTTCCAGGTACAACAACACAAAATGTTTCTGCGTTTCTTTTAAGGCTTTTAAATGTGTTTTGTTGGACTTTGCTCCAAGTTATTTGTGGTGTATGTGGCACCCACAAAGAGCAACGGAGATCAGAAGTTTCCTTTTGCGCGGACCAAACTTCTAGATACTTTCCGGGCTGATGCACACCTGGTCGAGCTGGAACATCCCGATGTGCCAGTCAGAACCGACATAATGTTCAGGCTTGACCAGGCTCACACTGCTTTGGGCCAGCTTCAGGCTGCTGGGATGTTCCAGTGTTTTTGTTTTGTTCTGGAACTTCGTCACTCAGAACATTGTTGCATGTTTGGAAAACCAAGAATTTTCACTACGTTTGTCTCAAAACATTGAGCACATTCCAGTACTTTTTCTTGACAAGTTGTTTCTTGTCTTCCAGATCATTTTGGCAAGAAATCCCAAAATTTTGACAACTAGTTCTCACAGAACATTGAGAACATTCCAGAATTTTTGTGATAAGTTGTTTCATCACAGTTGAATTTGTTTTGGAAGAACAACTTCTTCTGATAACAGATCAAAGTACTCACAAAAACAGAATAATCTGTTTGTAAACATGTTGCTGACAGCCCTCTGCTTTTTTGTGCTTGGAAATTACTGTGGTTGCTCAGGAACATCTCATTGATATGCAAGTCCAACCAGGTTTAAGCCTGAACATGAACATTCTGACTCTGACCTGAAGCTGGCCTGATGCGAAACTGACGTCGGATTGTTCTCCAGCCCGATCCAGTGTGAGTCCTGACACGTCGACTTGAAGCACAAAACACACATTCACATCCAACCTGGTACACCACAGATCTTATGCGCTGCGATCGTCTCCAAGGTACTGAGTGAAACGTGCACCTATGTGCTCCATATTCAAGTTTATTTTTATCTTGCAGCCAGCACAACCAACCTACAATTGTTCACAACAACCACAAATCTAAAAGCCAGTTGCCCCCACTTGAAATAAAATAACCAGGGAAATTTGCAAGTCTATTTTTTGTCTCACAGCTGCACGACGCATCTCCTTATTTGGGCATATACGGGAACCCCAAGATTTAAGGATCCAAAGTAAGACCGTGCCCCGTGGCCGTGCACTGTCTGAGTCACCACCAATGCGTACACCTGCGTGTGTTTGATCCCGACTCCTGGACTTAACTAGAGTCTCGCTGAATCTCACACTCACAACCATTGTGCGAAAAAATATTGTTGATCACCAACCTGCTTTTGTATTGTGTCCCCTCAACCCGAACACATTGTTCCTCGGGGTAATTCAAACACTTTGTGAGTTTTCATGAAGGTTGTTCCCCTCAAGGCCTATGTTTTCAGGACGCGTGCACGAGCAAAGATTACATGGCCCCATAAAAGTATCTTCCCGAATTTCAGCGAAAATCTGGTCACAAAAATTGCTCTCAAGGAGGATGAAATCTCTTTGTAGAAGTTTGTAGATTGTTTGTGCCAGTGACCCCCCTTCACTTGACTCAAGTCTGTTTTAGTCCCACACAAAGCACGATGCTTCTCTTGTTTCCCAGAGCAGCAATAACTCTCGGGTTCACCCGACCAAATGAGGAAGGGTACGCGTGCACCAACGAGCCACACATCCCCTTTGCTTCGCATTGCTAAAGACATCACGATTGGCAGACCTTGCGTGTGCCTTTTATTTGTGGTTGCTGCGAAATACATTCCAGTCAAACAATTTTAAGTGCCCTTCCAATGCAAAAGTGACCTTGAAAATGCTTTTTTGCGCCTGTGGCATGTTAATTTTCAGATACGCGTTCCAGGATTTGACCACTATTGGAAACATGCATGTCCATGTTGTACCCCACCCCAAGAAGAAAGACCAGCAAGCCCAACCTTCTGCTCATAAATGACGTCCCCTTATCGCTTACTTATCACCCAAAGTTGGCAAAACACCACTATGTTTAAGAATGACTTTCATTCAAATTCTGTGTTGGGATTTGTGTTCCTTTTGTGTTACCATTGAAGCAGGTTCCTAGCTGACCATTGCACTTACCCATTCCCCTTTCCCCGCTTGGAAACATTTTTCACTGCAAACTTGGCCATTTTCAAAGAAACCAGCATATTGAAGACAAACCATCAAGTTTTATGTTTTTCTGTGACCCTGTTTTCCAACATCAAAACATTTTGTACAGAATGAGAATGTTACCAAAACATGCTAACAAATGTAGGCTGCCACATATGAGGAATACCCATGTGTAGGCACCAGTTTTATCAAACAGAATTCCAAACAATGGACAAACAAGCACATAAGACAATGCATCACCAATATAGCCAGTTCCATAGGCTCTGTCAAAGTCTTCTATTGCCACAATCTCAGCCAGAATAGGTCCCTTCAGAGAATGGAACAAACCTTCAGCCAGTCCAAATGTGCCTGCCCAACAACACAGAAACCAATAATATCTAACCATAAAGGGGATCACTAAAAAGCCAACAGACATAAGAAACACAGCCAAGCAAAATACCTTGGAAACAACAGAAATTGGTCTTTCTCCTGTACCAATGAGAAAGTTACCACAAGCATTACCAATTACTACTGCAGCCAATGGTTGCCAGGCCAACTCAATTGGGTGGCCTGCTTGAACTATAAAGTCAGCCAAGTGGCTATAAATTGCATAGTAAACAGGAATATTTATCAATATGCGACAACTGAACATGGACAAAGTAAATCTCCAATTTGGGAAGAGATCAACAGCTATAAATGTGTGACACAGATGGAAAAACAACTTGTGAAGACATTTGTTTCCAGTTTGGGAACTTGAAGTTTTGTGTTCTTGGTTGCTTTTGTCAGAGTCTTGAGCTTTCAAGTCCCATGCCTTGTCTGTGGTTTCCTCACAACATTCCCTTTCATGTTTTTGTGAGTTTCCTTGAGTTAAATTCATTTTCATTGCTTCATAATCCTTTTTCTGTCTTGCATGGCCTTGTTTGAGGATATTGGCTGGCATCAGAGCAGGAATCAACATCCCAACAACAACACAATTCAGAGCTATTCCTGCCCAGACAAAAAATGCTCCCTGAAGCCCATATTGACCCAATGTCCAGCTGCTCAAAGGCAGGGACACCACAGTACTGGCTCTTGCAGCAAACATCACCATCCCATTCACCTGTTGTCTTCTTTTGCAAAAATATGTGTTTGCAATGATTGTTGTTGCTGTCCAGAGTAATGCCACTCCCACAGCTGCAGTTAAGGCATATGTCAGATAAATTGAGACTTCATCCTGTGATGATAATGCTGATGCAACATTCCCTCCACTGAGAACAAGTGCACCAAAACACACAGACAATCTTTGACCATACAGTCTGCAGAATCCAGCTGCTAAAGTACATCCCAAAGTTACAACCACACAAAATATTGTGGTCACCCATGACAGTGCTTCTCTGGTGAATCCCCTTTGTTCTATCAGGAAAACTCCAATCAGACTGGCAGTTCTCTTGAATCCAGTGCAAACAGCCTTGATGAAAATGCAGTAGATCACAGCCAGCCAACTCTCATCTTCATGCACTCCTTCCATAATTGGGGCAAAATTTTGTCACAATCAATTGTTGTCCCTCTCATCCACAAAGAACTCATCCAACACCCTGAAGTTTGGCATGTTGTACACTGTTAATGGTTTTGTTCATGGTTTACCTTTTCTGCCATTTTCATTGTGAAGCCAGAGAGGAACACACCCAACAATCACTATATACTTTGCATTTGCACAAATACAAGAAACAATTGGAAGAAGAAAACTTCGATACAACAGAAATGTGTATTTTTGTAGTCATACAAAAACAAATTCTCTCTGTGGACTTTAACAGTATGAATACACCATATGGTGAACATGGCAACCATTCTGCATATCAGATAATTTCCTCACTTGGTGTGAATACAACAGCATCTGCAGAGTGCCTATCCATTATCAATTTTCAACAAACACCAAATCGACAACAGATCTTCATCCACAGGTGTTTCACACCTGGAACAGTCCTTGTGCTTACACAGAGAAAATTTGAGACCAAAATGGGGTGTGAACAGGAAAGATGTTTTTCTGCTTACAGTTTTTTTGTTTGCTTTGTGTTTAGCATTTCCAGCAAATATTTCCAAAATTGTTGTACTTAATCCAAAACACTTTGTTGCTGGTTTATGGTGGCAGTGTCAGCATTTTGAAAACAGAATACAGTTTACTCATTTTTGGGGTTTCTTGTGCATCATAAACTTGCCTGTAAAATAACTCTGCAGTTCTCTCATTGCAGATGATTGAACAATTCTGAATGTTTGTTGTCATCCTGTGATCTTCATCAACCAAATGGTGATTGCATGTGTGCTTGACATTTGACATGTTGCTTTGGACACAACTTCCTCAGTGAGGAAGAAAAATTGTATAATCTCACTGACCATTGGTTTGAAGCTGTTGGAATCGGTCAGTGTGCTCTGGCCTGACAGATGCAAGTGCCACCAGCAAAGAGGGTGTTTGCTCCCAACAACAGTGCCAAAAGTTTTGGGCCAATGTAAAGATGTTTTGTCTGTATTGTATGTGTATTTTTCCTAATTAATTGACATGGCTGAAGTAGAAACAGATATTTCTTGAGTGCCGAATTAAAATCTATTATGCAATACAAGAATGTTGGCACAACATGACACCAAGAGCAGACCACCACAAATAAGGAATGCCCATGTGTATATGCCATTTCTGTCAAAGAGAACACCAAAAAGAGACACAGAAGCATACAAAGTAATGCATCACCAAAATAGCTTGTGTCATGAGCATGCCCCAAGGTCCCTGCCCAAACACACAGGATCCAACAATATTCAGCCACAAAGGCGATGATGAAAAAGGCAACAGACATAATTAGTACAGCCTAGTAACACCTGGGAAACCACAGAGATAGATCTTTCCTGTGTGCCAATCAGAAACTTACCAAAACAGTTACCAGTTGCTGCTGTGAACAAAAAGTCCAGGGCAAACTGTTTTGATATCCTGTTTGGACTATGAAGTAAGGAAGGTGAGTTTGAATTACATAGTTGATGGGAATATCCATGAACATGTGACAACTAAACAAGGAAGTCAAAACTGTAGAAGGGCAACAGCTGGGAATATGTGAGAAAATGAAATATCAATGTGTATAAAAAGTGTTTTCCAGCATTTAATGATGGCAGAGATTTTGCATTTTTCTGTTGCGCATCCTCCTTTCTGAGAGGTTTCTTGGTTTCATCAAAACTTGGTTGACACAAAGATGTTCCACCACTTGTTTTGTGTTCACAATGACCATGAGTGGACCTTTCCAGACACCTGCTTTTTTCAAGCTGGCAAGACTGAGGGTTTCCAGATGTTCAGAACAAGGCCTCCTGTCTCCAAGATAATCTAAGGTATAATTGTCCCCTGGATAATGTCCTGCCTTGCACCAATTTCACACTTCCTGTGCAATACAATGGTTCATCAGTTCTGCATTCATGTAGCAGTCTGTACTGCTCATGTCTTGAAAAGAAACCCCCAAGATTTTGACACACAAAGCTGAGACTGCTTCTTGCAGCCTTTGTCATTCTTTCTTGTTCTGTTCCAGCAACAAAACTCAATGAATTGTCTTGGCACATTGTTTCAAAACTTATTCCCTGCTTGGCACAAGAAAAATCACACATTTCAACACCAAAAGTGATGATTTGCTTGCAAACTACACTACAAGCAGGAAGACAAACTGGCAAGCTCTCTAATGATATGGTCTTGCTTTGCAACATCAAAATTTTGTGTACAAAATGACTATGTTACCAAAACATGCCAACAAATGTAGAGTACCACATATGAGGTAAGTCCATTTGTAGGTGCCAGTTCTGTCAAAAAGAATTCCAAACAAGGGACAAACAAGTAGATAAAACAATTCATCACCAACATAGCCAGTGCCATAAGCTCTGTCAAAGTCTTCTATTGGCACAATCTCTGCCAGAATAGGTCCCCTTAGAGAATGGAACAAACCTTCAGCCAGCCCAAATGTGCCTGCCCAACAACACAGAAACCAATAATGTTCAGCCATAAATGGGATGACCAAAAAGCCAACAGACATAACAAAAATAGCTAAGCAAAACACCATGGAAACCACAGAGATTGATCTTTCTCCTACACCAATAACAAAGTTACCACAAGCATTACCAATCTCTACTATAGCCATTGGTTGCCAAGCCAACTCAATTGGGTGGCCTGCTTGAACTATAAAGTCAGCCAAGTGGCTATAAATTGCATAGTAAATAGGAATATTTATCAACACGTGACAACTTAAAATGGACAAAGTAAATCTCCAATTTTTGAAGAGATCAAAAGCTATAAATGTGTGACACAGATGGAAAAATAACTGATCAAGACATTTGTTTCTGGTTTGTGAACTTGGAGTTTTGTGTTCTTGGTTGCTTTTATCAGAGTGGTGATCTTTCAAGTCCCATGCCTTGTCTGTGGTATCCTCTGAACATGCTCTGTCAAGTGTTTCTGAGTTTCCTTGAGTCAAATTCATTTTCGTTGTTTCATAATCCTTTTTCTGTCTTGCATTGTCTTGTTTCAGAGAATCTTCTGGTATCAGGGCAGGAATCAACAACCCAACAACAACACAATTCAGAGATATTCCTCCCCATACAAAAAATGCTCCCTGGAGGCCATATTGACCCAATGTCCAGCTGCTCAAAGGCAAGGATACCACAGTGCTTGCACTTGCAGCAAACATCACCATCCTATTCATTCTTTGTCTTCTTTTGCAAAAATATGTGTTTACAATGATAGCTGTTGGTGTCCATAGTAATGCCACACCTACAGCTGCACTTGAGGCATATATGAGGTAAATTGAGACTTCATCCTGTGATGATAATGCTGATGCAACATTGCCTAAACTAAGAATAACTGCACCAGCACACACAGAAGTCTTTGGACCATACAATCTACAGAATCCAGCTGCAAAAGTACAGCCCAGAGTTACAACCAGACTGAATATTGTGGTCACCCATGACAGGGCTTCTCTTGTGAAACCTCTGTGTTCTATCAGTGAAACCCCAATCAGACTCTCAGTCCTCTTGAATCCAGTGCAAACAGCCTGTATGACAAAGCACTAGAGTGGAGCCAGCCAGCTCTCATCCACATGCACTCCTTCCATAATTGAGACAAAATTTGTCACAATCAATTGTTGTCCTTCTCATCCACAGAAAACTCATCCAACATGCTGCAGATTGATAACCTGTGCGCTGTTAATGGTTTAGCATTTGTGCTGTTTTCTTTGTGAAGCCAGAGAGGAACACACAATGCTCACCAATTTTTGCATTTCCACAAACACAACAAACAATTGGAACAACAAAACTGCCATACAGCAGAAATGTGTATTTTTGTAGTCATCCGAAAGCAAATTCTCTTTCTGGACTGTCAAAGTATCAACATACTATGTGGTGAACATGGCCACCATTCTGCATGTCAGATCATTTTCCTCACTTGGTGTGAATACAACAGCATCTGCAGAGTGCCTATCTATTTTCAATCTTCAGTGTACACCGAGTCGACAGCAGATAAACGTCCGCAGGTGTTTCACAGCTGAGTTCTGGCCCTTCCACGTTTTACCGCTGAGGTCAAATGGGTGTAAACAGGAAACCTACGTCCAAAATGGGTGTAAATGTGATTTGTGGGGCTTTCCCAATGACGTCAAAATGTTTGGGCTGTTTGTTCTCTTGGGAACCTTCATTGCACACTGTTTTAGCGTACACAAATGAATGGAAAGTTGTAAAAATTTAAAATCTAATGCTCTTAGACCTGATTACAAAAAAGAAAACCTAACTCTCTTCCAAATATCCATTTTGAACAAATGTCTCAAATTCACAGCTCACCTCACTTTCCATTGAAATGCACCCAAATGAAATGAAATTCACACAACCAAAAATCGAACAATTTCATACCAACAACAAATCTATGAACCCAACTCTTACCCAAACAACTGATTCATTAAATTTGATATTTCAACCTGACCTTTGACCCTGCCGACACACATTTTGAAAATCCAAAATCAAACACAACAACTCAAACACCCAAACAATATGCAACATTTAATCAAAAATACACTTCAACAAAAACTTGTATATATTTTCTGAGATGTGGAACAATTGTGTTGTGTGGAAGATGTCACATCTTCCCGTTCGCATCTTCCCACGCGGGCCAAACCAGCTTTCGGGCAAGGCGCTGAGTGCCCAGTGGAGCTGCTTCAATTCAGCACCCTGCGCTAGTCAATAAAACCCACAGCCGCTGGAGGAGAGAAACTGGAGGGGTAACAAACACCTGCTACAACTTTCTGCGTTTTCACTCTGGTGCAACCCAGTCAGAACCCGAGGCTCCACAACCGCCGTGCCGTACTTCGCGGCAAAAGTGTAAGGTTGCCCAACCAGGGCGAGCCGCACACAACAACTGTACAACCAGGTCCCAAATTTCCGGACCAAGTTTGAATTTTTGTCCCGGAGAACCCCAAAATTCTAACTTCACATTTGCTTTCCTGCCACATTATCTTGAACTCAAATTCAACCAAATGAGCCCAAAATATCCAAAGTTGATCATCATGTTCACAATGTTCGGTGCAGTACTTTCCATCCCCATCAATGGCAATCCCTTCACATCAAGTAGGTGCTGATTTTCACACCGGACTGCATGGAGTGGAGGCAGTGTCAGTGAACTGACCAGCTTCTTGTTCAAAATGCCTGAAACTTGGACGATATTTTCAAATCAGTTGAACAAATACATTTGTGAATGTGTCAGAAACTTGAAAACAATTTGCACAAATCGATTTAGGGCAACCGCCAGGACAGCGAAGCACTTATTTGGAGTTTGAGTAAAAGTTGCCTCTGTAAAAATGCTGAACAATTTGCTTTCCACTCTGTCGTGTGGGTGGTGGGTGGGGGTAGGTGGACTTGTGTGGTTCCGTCCATAGGGAAGAAGAATTCATGATTCATTTGAGAATGTATTCATACACCTCAACTTTTCCGTGCATATGCCCAAAAAAAGTCAAAAAGGGGGAAGCAAAAGTCAGTTTAGGCTCTTCAGTGCACACGTACTGATCTTCCTTTGGCAGATAGAATGCGGGGGTTTATTGTCATTTGGGGTAAAGAGATGGTTCGTGCCTTTTGTGGGGTGAAAATAGACCTGAGCACGTGGAGGCAGCAGTGGGTCGCTCATTTTGCTCCACAAACTTCCTCATTACAAACAGTAGGACGGTGCTCAAAATGAGTGATCCATCATGGCAACAGGACTCTTTGTAAAAGACTCTGTTCGGGGGAAAGTTCCCCGTGGATCCAACATATTTTTTTGTTTTTTTTCTGTCTCACCAACTCAGACAACCCAACACCTTCCAGTGAACTCAGACTCGGGGTTTCACAGGAGAGTGTAGATCCATCTGGACCAGGTGAAGAATGGAGAAATCCAGATGATAAACGTTCAGTGAGAATTGGATGGTTGCCTTGGTCAAAGTACTGAAGCGACGCAATGGTTATTGTTAATGCAAACAACACACCTGATGTCCACTGATATTATTTTTGAGTTTTTGACATTTTGTTCTCAATGTTGAGGCCAGGGCGGGATCTTATGAATTGTTTGACTAGAATGTGTTCTTCGTTGTCTGCAAGCAAATACTTCACATGCAAGAGTCTGCAAATGTGTTTTTCCGGGAATTTGGCAAGAATGTCTTGAGCTCCAAAAGTGCAGGAATTTTAACTTCGGTTCTGAGTGCACATGTACCTTTCTTCTTTTGGTTGGGGTGAATGGAAGATTTATTGCAAATGGGGGTAATAAGAGATGTGTCGTGCTTTTTGCAAGATGAAAATAGACTTGAACGTACATGTGGAGGTAGAGATGAGGTGATTCATTCATGATACTCCACAAACTTCCTCGATGAGAAACTGCACGGTTCCTGCAGCACTCTGTGGGGGGGGGGGGGGGGGGGGGGGGGGGGGGGGGGGGG
>JAAUXT010032999.1_pt1 | contig 13495 bp, 11 predicted proteins | sample 7278171 | NCBI WGS metagenome assembly JAAUXT01 (sample SAMN14350112, study PRJNA611818) | marine sediment metagenome | isolation source: surface marine sediment (1.8m) | place: French Polynesia: Moorea | collected 2018-08
ACAATATCCCCTTTGCTGCTACAGACAAAGTAATAGGGTATTATCAGGAACAGTTTCTGGACTCTGCTATTGCACAAAACATAATACTTACTGCAAAAAGGATATTATATGTGATCACTTATGGACTTACCCCCATTTTGCAATAAAATACTGTGAGTATTGCAAGGAATAAAGTGGCAAATCTTGTTTTATTTGCCTAAAATCTTGTTTTATTTTGGTAAAACCTTGTTTTATTTTGTTTTATTTATTCGGGATTTGCCGCTCCGAGGACTGCAAGTGCGATTCTGACGACAAGTTCTGTTTGCACGTCGTACCGTGTGTTTCCTCCGCGCTTTGATGAAACATCACCGTATGTCTGGACAAGAACTTTGTGCAAATTGTTGTCAAATTGATTGCAGCTTCGGTGTGTGGAGAAGACATGCACGAGGAGGACGCGGTCATCACTGCGCAGCCGCGCGCCAGTGGCGCCCCCACACCGTCGGCGCCCGAACCGGAAGAGACCGAAGACGAAAGGTGAGCTCTTCGCCGTTTGATCTTCCATCTGTTTGCTTCAAAGTTGTTGAATCCGAGTCGCCTTTCCTGAATTGTTTGATCTCGCTGAAGACAAAAGCAGGGACCGAGCACGGAATTTTGTTTGCCAGGCAGGTCATTCAAGCTGAATTAGTGTGTGAAATCCTGCACGGACACCAACACCAGAAAGCACGTTGCTTGAAATAACGTGGAAGCACAACAGTCAGCTGAATTCCGACCTCCCAAATCACGGACCCATCCCTGCCTTTTGCTGTCGCCAATCTGTTGACGTCATGTCGTGGTCTTCAAGATGAAACCGTTTTCTGTTGTCTCTGAAAGGAAACTGGCTCGTGGGTGAAGTTTTTTCCCCGACAGCGGTGCTCACGAAAACATTCAATGTGCAAAGACCCTCAGGTGTCCACCCGATTGGAAACTTGTTTGCAATTAAACTTCCTCGTGCAAAGCAACCCGTGCTTTGCAGGCAATTTTGATTTTTTGTCTTGTCAAGTTTTCACTCGTTGAGTTACTGATTTTGAAACTGCACCGGCGCGTGTCGCACAAAACAGTTCAAGTCGACAGTAAATTTCGACAGACTGCGGTGGTGGTTCGTTTTGGGGTTGCCAAGTAATTCATCCAAACTACCGACTGTTTTGCGTGAAACATCCCAACTGTTTTGCGTGCAATGATTTTGCATGCGTCTTCACTTGTTGATACACCAGGTTCATGGACGCGGACGGGGAGCCGCTTCCTGAGTTCCACGACGCGCCGGACGCAGCCGCCGCCGCTCTGGTCCACGAAAGTGCTCGCATTCTGCTGCCGGCGGCGGTGGGCGGCGCTTCAGGCCCCGAGCCGCAGTTCCACGATGCCGATGGCGACCCACAAAAATTGTGCCCTGTCTGCAACACCATATTCCCCGCCGAGCTGCCGCAACGCGACTTTGAGGTCAGTGTTTTCCTATGTGATGCTTTTTGCACACGTTGGCGTTGTTGTGTTACGTATTTCACAAACTTCTTGCTGGTCTCAAGTGTCATCACGTGATTTGAACGGGGCGCATGTTTGGGTTATTCTACGTATGCAGAGTGACCCGAACATGCGACCCAAACAAATCCGCTTTGGGCATCAACACCAACACTAAGACACCAATCGCTGTGTCTGAAGGAGTGAGCAAAGTGGTGCTCCGAAATTGTTGGACAATTGGGGAAACGCCGGTCAAGGCTCACGGGAACTTTGTTCTTCGATATGGGTGCAGAAAGTAAACGGAAATAAATGGTGGTGTTTCAGGAGCACGTCGACAGCCACTACGGTCCAATCTGTCCGGTTTGTAATCAACATTTCGGCTCCGAGTACAGCCAGCAGGATTTCGAGCGACACGTTCACAGCCATTTCGACCAGGAATAGATGAAGTGGCCGTTCGATTGGTTTGTGAATATGGATCCATAACAGTGGTGGTGAGACCAAATCTGCAAAGAAACACAACCACAACTTACGACAAGAAAAACTGTAAACCATTTTCGTTTTGTGCAGAAGTTGTTCACTTGAGAAAGGTGTAAAAAAGAAGAGAAAAAATGTGAAATTTTCGTGAAGATCAATGACCGTATTTGTCGCATCTCGTGCTGTTTCATATTCATTAGTTGGGGTAGGGTATCGGAAACTCGTGCGAAATCGAATTTCAAGCAGAGAAAGCCCTGGTACTGTTCCAACCTGTCGAGGCAAATCTCATGTCGAATGTAAAAACAAGAAGTTTGCTTGTTGTTTTTCGTTTCGTGTGTGAACTGTCATATCAGTGGACGTTTTCAGGCGTGAAGAAATTGATCCACAACCAAAAACAACACACCCTAGTGTGTCCCTTTTCTTTCTGAAAGTGTGAAACTGCAACAGAAACGTGTTAGAAAGGCATAGGAGGCATTGTGCGAGAAAGAGAGAACTGTTAGCAATTCGAAAGCATTTCATTTGTCATGGGAAGCTGCAGCTTTGTCAAATCTAGAGTGCAGAATTGTTCATACATTTGCATGCGCGGAACTGAGAACTGAGTGTACCTGGATGCTATCCATATTTTACAGGACAAACAATCAAGATCACTTCGAGGATGCAATGACTTGTACAGTAAACCCGATATTTTACTTGTTATTACTGGTTCCACTCTTGTTCTGCTGCGACTGACTGACTTGCCAGTGACGATGAGAGTGCTGCGGGTCTCTGCTTGGAAAGTGACTTGCCTCGTGTTTCTGATTTGCGCGCGTTTGTGCTGAGGCGTCCACAGACGCAAATGTGTGTTGATGCGGACGCTTCGCGGGAGTTGTGCGTTGCTTGTTTGAAAGCTGGATCGGAAGTTGTGCAGTAACCGCGTGTGTGTCCGAAACGAGAAATCCTTTTTTTTCTTCGCACGTGAAACAATTCATGAATCCTGGCCTTTGTGCTGTACATTTGACGGGACATCTATTTTGAGCGCGTGGTGCCAAAATGTGTGTGATGTTTTGATCTGCAGGAACGACACTTCTTCACGGATGCTGTACAGTTGTCTTTGCATTTGTGCACTGAGGGTTTTTTGACCAGTTTCTGTACAGCACACCCTCACAGCTTCAGCAGACCCCGGATGTTTTGTGAAAACGCTGTTGATCAGTGTTTCGGTTTTGTGAAGAGGACAGGTGTGTTGGTCACCCCCAGGGTGTGACTGTGATAATGCTCAAGTGTAGTCATGTTTGAGGAATGTGTGATGATGTGCGGTACTAGTACGCACGTTGTGATGCTGAAACGAACTCGTATTTGTTTTATGTGTGTTCGAAACATTGCATGACCAAGTTCGTCTTTTCTGAAACGGCAAACGCGATTTGTTTCTGCTTTGGTTTGCATTTTTCATACTTGTGTATTTTTGTGTGGCGGGGGATAAACGAGCATTTCAGTGTTTCGGCACTGCGACGGCCCTTCGCTTCCCAGTGAAAACCACACTCGAATTTGCTTTTGACAGTGCTGCTTTGTGATGTGTTTGCTTAGCGAGTGTTCTTGATGTGTACTATTCTTGACAACGTGTATTTTTTGATGCCAGATTGTGGACGTTGTGCGTGCAATCTGGAGACCTGACACAGAAAGTTAGATGTTTGTAGGCTGAGCAGAATTGGGTTTTGGAGTGGATTGAAGCCGACAAATGTACATTGTATCCTACATATTTCTGAAATAAACACAGAATCGGAAAATCAAAGGTGTATCTGTCAAATATTTGGTCGACTGTGTCGCCTTTTGGGCACTGGAAAGAATTGCAAATTGGGACTGGATTTTCTACCCTGCAGCAGCGGCGCGTCGGAAACGATCACTAGAGGACACCGTGCGAAACAGTGCTGTCATCAATTTCATGGCTTCCCGCAGCTGCCAGAAAGTGACGTTTTTGGGGGCCTAATTTCAGCACTAGATCGTCTTGATTGAAATCAGGAACACAGCCACCTTAAACAGGTACTACCCATAAGTGTAAATCTTGCAAAGTTTCTTTGATTTCATTGTGCATTGGTAGTTTATTTCCTTCCCGATTATGACCTCTGAGCGATAATAAGTAGTTCCGTGAATTCCAGTGGATAAATTACAAAATATGCAAATGTTTGTGCTGAAGTTTCAGGAAAAGTTTGCGGCCCGATCTCAACTGAATTGATCAGTTACATCGAAAAACTTCTTTTCTCAATGCAAGAAATTCAAAATCAGTGCAACGCGAAGTGTTTCATGAGAAATCAAGAGTTTTCATGAGTCGGAATTTTAATGCGGTTTCTGAATCAGGCCCTGAGTCACATCTGCAACACACGTAGATGTTTCATCGATGTTGGCTGCATTTGCTGAAAAATTACCAATTCTTTGCCTGGATACTTTGTTTCCTTTTGCAAGTATTCGTTCCAAGCGAAACTTTGGGTGGTGAGAAATGGTCGCAAGCACACAATCCATATCTTTCTCCAGTGCGACGTTCGAACCTGCTTGAGGAAACTGTTGCAAGAAGTTGCTTTCTGTTAGCGCCTGAGAACTTCATTGTCATCTGAAAGACCCCAGAAAGTGTCGGGAAATTCTCGTAGGTTTGGGTTCTCGGGTTGTTTCGCCGAGAATGTTCGGATGAAAAGCAGAACAGCACGAATTGAAAGAATCTCCAGACAGCATTCGAACACCATTTGCATGTTCACAAACCACAGCGGCGGTGAAGGAGGATGACGCTTGCTTCAGTGCAAACACCGTGTTTATCCCTGCCTTCAGCTCGCAATTGCAATGAAAAAACACTGTGGGAAGCTGAAAGCAAACTGCAGCGTCCTTGATTCTTCTCAAGAATTGGTTCAGTTTCGCAACATGAAGCTCATGTCAGGTGCGACACGCTCCACGGACAGGTTGTCCGGGGTCTGAAACATGACATCCGAACGTGGTCCTGTTGCCATTGCGACGCTTGCAAGCTTCAGCGTTTCTGCAAAACGGAGTTTTGTCTTGAAGTGAAAGATGGACAATGTGTGTGGTTTGACACGAGTCATGATACTATTTTTGTCTGCGAAAGCAACTCAAGTTGGTTGCCTTTCCAGGGTGTGTGTGTGTGGGGGGGGGGGGTATGACCCCCTTGCAAATAAATGAACACAACTTCGTTGCTTAGGCGGGAGATTTGGATGGCACGCGGCTGATTCTCTACTTTGCAGCAAAATTTTAGTCTTTGTTCTGAATCAATTCAGATGCTTCAGATGCAACATCTACAGCAGCAGTTGGGCGCGGTGGGAGTCGGGATGGAAAGCATCACCAGCCCCGGGGCGGGCAGCGGCGGCGGCCACAGTATCGTCGGTGCTGCACTGCCCTCAGCCTCCCTCCTGCCCAAGGTACGCGCGATGCCTCACTGTGTTATGTTCGATTGTTTTTTGGCGTGTACAGGAAGAAGAGTTTGAAAGTATGGTGTGAACCGATTGGTGGGTGTTGCAGGTTGGACAGGAGCAGATGAAGACTCTGCTGGCGGACTCGATCCTCAACCTGTGCAAGAGCAGTCTGCAGTTCAGCTCTGAGCTGAGTGTCGAGGCTCTGGTTGGGGTGACGCTCGACAAGCAAAATATCCTCCTCATGAACATCAACAAGAGCATCTCGTGCGACGCACCCGTGTCTGTGAGGAAAGAAAAGGAACCTCAAGCTTCTCCATCCAAGAGGCGGAAAAAGGGTGGAAGCCCCAACAAACGCAAATCTTCCAACAATGGAGCCCCGCCCAACAAAGTTGCCCCTCCTCCTAACCAATCACTTGATCTGTATCATAGACCTTGGGACCAAGAGGCCTTAGCTCCCAATGTGACGATCAAATCAGAACCGGTGGACAATGCGCCAGGCAAAGAGCCATCCAACCAGCTGCCGCACTCGGAGTTACGCGCACACCTGGAGAGCGGCGTTGGTTCCCGAATGGCTGGCCAGCAGGCGGCAGCACCCGCCGTCAGCGGTGCTCTTGTAAACGGAATGAACTCGAACGCAGTGAATGGAATCAGTGCAACATCCACTCTTCCGTTTCCAAGCAGCACTGCCCCAAGTGGCAATGGCAACCAAGGCAGCAGTTTGAACACAAGAAGTGCACTTTATCAGGTAACAGTGGGACTATTTCTGCACGCATTCAGCTGCAAATTTTTCAACACACAAGACGCAATCCGGGTGATTCACTGAAGGAAAACAATATTGGGGCTTTCACGCTTGACATGTTTCAACAACATTATCTTTTGGTTTCATCGCAGCACTTGCAACACCAACAGCAGCAAAGGAACCTGCAACAACAGCTGCAGCAACAGCAGCAACAGGCGCTGAAGACCGTGCGCAACCTCGTTGCGGCACGCGATCAACAGCAACAGCAGCAGCAGGCGGCTGAGATGCTGCAACAGCAACTCCATAGACAGCAGAGTGCAGACTCGCAACAGGTGCGCACACAATGCACATTCGAAGTTGATATGTCAAGAAAAGAAAACAAAATCTTTCCAACCAAATTCATTTGGGAATACAGTAGTTACAACATTCTTTTCCGTCGTGCAGTTGAAGCAGAGAGTAGTGGCGTGGAACCAACAGCAGCAGCAGCAACAGCAGCGACGACACCAGCGCTCGCTAAGCGTGGACACTTCGGTGTACTCGAACCCCTCCGCGCAGAGCTCCCTCTCCTCCTCACCCCTTTCGTCACAGGTACGAGTCGAACGTTCTCCACATTTGGAATTCACAACCAGCGGACTGTGGGAAATAGCTCAAGTGGGAGGTAAAATAAATGGCCAAGGCTCTCCAAGTGCGACAAGAAAGTATGGGTCCGTGGTGTGTCTTCTGGTCTGTCCACCAGACGGACGAGGTGCCATGACAAATGAATATTGATGCCTGCGTTGGTGACGAACGTGTACGATGGAGTTCAGTTGAGTATCGCATTGGTGTCCGGGTTGCAGGCAGCTACCCCCGTTCCGCAGACGAGTCCTGCGGCCGACCCGCCTGGGCTCGGTTTCTCTGCGGCGTGCGCACCGACTCTGCACCATCGCAACGCGCAGCGATCGCAGCTCCCGCAGCATCAACAACAGAACAACTCAGTATCGCTTAGCAACCAACAGCAGCAACAGCTAGATTCCGCCTTCGCAGCAGGTCAGTGTTGCAGAATTTTTGTGGTGTGTTGACGAATTTGTCATTGCAGTTTCGAAAAGCACTCGCTGTGATTTCAATATTTCAAGAAACAAAAGCTTTTTGCAATTGAACATCCTGTGTGCAGAACACAGTGCAAGTTTCCTGTTTGAATGAACCTTGAATGATGCGTGATCCGACCATTGTCAAAATATTCCAGAATATTTACTGGCACACCGTGCTGTGGTGGATGTGCTCAGAAGTCACATTCAATGCGCTGATATCTTCCAGGTGGGTTCCTTGGCAGCACGGTTGTGGGATCGTCCACTGGGGCTCAGTCCTCTCCCACGGCAACCGTCACAGCCTCCCACACGAGCAGCCTCATTCAGCAGCTCCAGGTCCGTTTACCTTCTGATGTTGACGGATTAGCTCGTGTTCTGTAACCATCTGATTCGAAGGATGTGCGCTGCAGTTCGTCTGCGATGTAGAATCATACACTGCAGACAAATAAATTTACGACTGACCCGTGAACTCACGTGCTGCTGTTCTGCACTGCAGGCTCCGCCATTCTGCAACTCGAACGGGACTGACGCGCCACAGGCCCCACCGACCACTGCTCCGACCCCAGACACCTTCTCCCCGGCGACCATCAACGCCCAGCTGCAATCATCTCCCGACCAGCAGCACTCAGCCACGCCCGGCAACAAACCGTCTCTCTTCCAGTTTCACTCTGCACAACCTCAGGTACAGTTGCTGAAGGTGTAACAGTTCTTCTTTTGTTGGACATGGTGCACTTGATGTGAACAGACGAGCAAGTGTTCATCGTCGTAAAATTGGGTGACATGACAAAACGGTGAAAGCGTCAAACCAAGCTCCTTTATCACTGACACGACAAGTTTTCACGACACCGATTTGACGACGCCCAACAGCTTGGATGGTTCCAACGAAACGAAATTGAGTGTTTCGAACCTGTGACTGTCCTCAGCCTCTGGAAGTTCGCCCCGACTCGGACGAGCCGTTGGAGCGCGCCCCGGGCGTCATGAGTGTCGAGGAGGCGTCCGTGGCGCCAGCGGACGACGCAGCGGCGCACAAATCTGCGGCACTGGTGCTGGAGACGGAAGATGATTCGGACCAGGACGACTTCACCTCATCAGGTCCGAATTGCAGTTCGATTGGTCTGAACCGAAGGGCCAAAAATGTCACCAGAACAGACTGCGGTCTTTGGAAATTGTTAATGTACTGGGGCCAGTGGCTTTCGCAGTCCGACTTCAGAAATTCAAATTGCACGATGTTTGTTGACCCACAGACAAAAATGAGGATTTTGTTCACGCAACGTAGATTCTAATGACACTGGATCCGTCCACAGAGAAGCCGAAGCGTCGGAAGAGTCTGTTGAACGGAGACGTGTTTCTCGGTTACGTTCACCCGAAGCCAGAGCCCGAACGGAGGATGAACGGCCACCTCGACCCTGTCGACACAGCCGCTTACATCAACTGGAAACCGGTACGCGACGTGTGTGTGTGTGTGTGTGTGTGTGTGTGTGTGTGTGTGTGTGTGTGTGTGTTGTGCGTACGTGTACACGGTCGTGCAGAGACGTGTGGAGAATTTGTGAGCCGAAGCAAACAAGGAAACACCCGCCCAGTGCCATCTGAAATTTCAAAGTGCCAAACGTCGTATCTCGCGTTTTAGAATTCAGGAGTGGACGGTGCGGGGCAGGACGGACCGGTGGAGGTGAAGCAGGAGCTGCCGGACTGGACAGAGAGTTACGGTTCCGACGACAACAATGACGTGAGTTTTGGTACCTCTCTCTTTGTGTGTGTGTGTGTGTGTGTGTGTGTGTGTGTGTGTGTGTGTGTGTGTGTGTGTTCTGTTTCCACATGCGACAAATCCTATTGATGCGATCGTCAACCGGTATTGCTGGGAGTTACATCTGCATGTTGATGACAACGTAAGCACCCCATTCGCACGGCAGTGTTGAGATCTGGCCTCCACTTCCAGCATTGGTGCGTTTCAGGACGACGCGTTTGAGCAGGACGGAGAGGGAGAAGACGGGGACAGCGGCGGAGAGGACGACGATGAAGACGACGACGGAACCGGTGACGGCGAGGCGCAGGACGGGGCAGACCTCAACGCTCACAGCGGCGTCAACTCCAACTTCGTCAACGAGATGCTGGAGCAGATGGAAGTGTCACCCGTGGGCGAGAAGAAGTGCCCCATTTGTAGCAGAGTGCTAAAGGTCAGACTTGATATCTTTCAGTTCGTAAAAAATTGCTGAGCTGCAGTGTGAGGGGAACGGCTTCAAAAGTTCAGCATTTTCCCGAAAGGCAGAACTGCCAGGAAACTTCGCTCTTGGCCAGACACAAGTGAAAACGTTGCTTTTGTCGGAGGTAGTTCTCGTTTCTGGCGGAAATAACCGTTGTGCGCTGTTACGCTTTTGCTTGCAGGCGAAGTCCGACATGGGGCGGCATATTCGCACTCACACGAAGGAGAAGCCGCACAAGTGTCAGGAGTGCGGACGCGGCTTCCTGCAGAGCTACGACCTCAAGCGCCACCGCATGCAGCACTCCGGACGCAAGCCTTTCCAGTGCTGCGTCTGCAGCAAAGGTTTCACGCGCCCGGATTACTTGCGCAACCACCAGCAGGTCTGGCATCCCGAGCTCTACAAAGACTGCTGAGAGCAGCAGTCACAATGCCGGTTCCACGGGCGCGGGAGAGAACGTGGCGCAGCTGTCTAGAGCCTTGTTCGTGAGGTACTGAGAGCCAACTGAGCCAACAACTTGAGATGGAGACACTTGTACAGAATTTCTGCATTGACATCTCCGGTCATGAAAAACGGTCTTAAATCCTGATCGCTGGTTGCACCTGGATGACGGTGCAGACAAATTTGCGCTCTGGTATATTTCTGCGTTATGGCCAAGGTGCGAATAGTGCGCGGGAGTGTTCGAGTGTGAAGTGGGAATGTCAGTTGCATTCCTTCTGCACGCATTATTTTCACTCAGTGCAAACGCCAAGAATTACACCAGTTGACTTGGCGCACCTCGGCACAGACGACCTTGTATGTGAGACATTCAGGTCATAACGGAATTCATTCTCGCACCAAACACTGAAACCTGCCAGACAACAGGCGGCAAACTGAGACCTGACCTTGTGTTTGCACTGTGGAGCTGCAGAAGAAATTCATGAGGGTCAGACGTGGAAATGTCGGAGAGAGAACCGCACGGAGGAGGACAACTGGAATTCGCATCTGACGACCAACAACTGAAGTTGGCTGCTGCGAGTCAGATGAACACTTCAAAGATGCAAATGGTTGACAAGAAACACGCCAAGTGCGTCAAAAGGAAGCGGACGCATCGTTGGTCTTGATGTGGTATGAAAAGTGGTCGAACTGATGCTGTGAAGCTGAAAGTGCACAACGAAAACTGTAAGTGAGAGGAAACGCCACGCTAAGACCCAACCAGACCACGATACTTTGACACGAGCCGCTGTGGAATCAAATGGACTTCTCTGGAATGTGCGCAAATAGAAATGATTTGCTCTTGCGCACTTCTCGGCATTTGAGCGCAATTTTCGCTGCTGAACATTCAACAAACTTCGATAGACTCTGGAGATACAAACATTGTTCGGCCTCGATTATGAAAAGGTGGGGTGAATAACGAGAACACAGCCAGAAGTTTTTGAAAACTACGTAGCGAGTGCAGAGCCGGCTCTTGGCGAAGACCTGTACTTACCACAATGAACATATCTGCAGTCATGATTATTCAGTGAGTGCACGTTTCGTTGCTGACGTCGAAGACACTCAATTTTGGAATGCGACGTGAATTTTGCCTCTTCGCTGAAGAGTGATGTGTGATTCAGTGTGCTTGCACGCGTGTTTGTTTTCACATCTTTTTAAAATGGGTTTGCGAGTTCTTGCCTGCAAAGATGAAGTCGTATGATGATAGAATGTGGATCGGTGTGTGTGCTGCAATGTGAAAGACATTATTGTGCCGTGAGTTGCATAAAATTTTGTCTTTTTTGTCCACGTTTTGGTTTCGTTCAGACGGATTGGAAGGTCATACTGGCACTTGCCCGTGGATAGGGGCTGTATATTTGACGAGTCAAGAGTCTGAAAGTGTTCGGTTGAATCAGTGGAACAAACGGAGTGGGTTTTTGTTTTTTGTGCACGCCACTACCCACCCGAATGTGAATCAACAGTTGCATGCAGTGTGTGCTTTCCGTGAGGTGGGCTCGATTGTTTTGCAGTCACCTGTACATATTGGGACATATTGTGATAGGCATATTTAATGACATGTAAATTTGAAATTGGAACCGTGAGCGTGTTTTCCTGTCTTTCGAGGTTGACTCGTGAAGAAAGAACATTTTTTCATCTCTGATGGTCTGAGACACTGTGCGAACAGAATCAAACGTGGGTTTAACAATTGAGACCATCGCAGAAAAAAAAACACCTTTGGGAAAATGTCCAATGGAATCAGTGCTACGATGTGAATGTTGAGGCTGCGGTGTGGAAACACCACACTCCTTCAACAAGAAAATCGATCCACTTCGTGTGATTTCGTGGAGGTCGAAAAATGTCTTGGATGCTCGTGAGGTCGTTTTTATTATATTTTCAAAAGTTGCCTTTTTGTCGTGTGTAGAATTTTTGTGATATCAACGTGCACAGACCACTGAGTGTAAATAGGGAAACGTTGGCATTTGCAGGCGAGCGTGGTTGCGTATTTTTGTAAAATCGACATTGAGCGATTTCAGAGTTGTGTGCGTGCAAATTGTTCTCCGGTTCATTGTGTGTTGTGTCCAGTGTGAGTCGAGCGAGTCGTCTTTGTCCGTTGATGACGACGGAGGTGTGGAACTCCACATTTTGGAGGACAGGAGGAAAGACTTTCAATGTGCTACTTGCTTCTCGCAGAGCCCTTGAACATTTCGAACTTTCATAGGAAAGTGAATGGCAGCTTCGTAATGTTTGTTTATGATGTAAATTTGAATCATGAATTCTCTGTAAATCTGGTCAACCCCTTCCTCGTTTTGAGAAAGAAGTCAAATGTTGCGATTGCAAAGCACTGACAATGAAACGCTTCATTGTGTTGCCGCTTGTTGAGCCCTTTGGTTTCCTTGACGTTGTCCGACAAACGCTCTCGTCGCGTTCCAAGCGACTTTTAGTTCCCGTTGCACATCACACAAGTCACCAACGTTGTGCCTGAAGTGCGAATTGAACTTGTACCGTAATTTTCTGGAAGTGCAGACGAAGTGGGTTGAGATGTGTTCGCAATGAAAAACACGGAACTTGCACGTCTTCGCGCCGTGTTACTTGTCGGTGCTGAACAACGTAGAAGTTCGATTTGTCAGTGAAAGAATTCGTGCCCTTGTGTTGGAAGTCAGGTGAGCAAGCAGAAAACCGAAGGCTTGTTGCAATCAGTTTAGAACTGTATGTTGACGCTTGTTCTTATGATTCCTTCGCAGTCCAGCGCCTTCGACTGTGCGGGTTTTGGGACTGGAATCATCCGAATGCTGTGGATATTCTGTCATCATGAAGTGTGATACACGTGAACAACAGGCAGCTGAATAGCACCCTGTACTTTTCACTAGTCGAGTCACTGTTTCGTCGTGAAGAAGTGTCGCTTCTCTTGGTGGGCATCGCCTGTTTGCGGACCGTTCTGACGCGCGTTGTTCAGGCTGTACAAATTTGATCAATCTTGTTCGGAAGGTCGTGTCATTTTGTGTGTGCTTGTTGACTTTGTGACAAGAAACCCAAGTGTTTTCTTGTCATGATCCGGCAAACGACATTGGGTGGTTCCGTTTTGGTCGTCACTACCAAAACAGTTGGGCGCAGCGCGTATCTTAACGGTCATTGTTCTTGTTTTCCGCTTTTCTTGTGGTTTGCTGCCTTTGCTTGCAAGCGAACAATGACGCACAATGATACGTGCGTCTCCCTGACTTAGCTGCAAGGAAGTTTTTCCTTGGCAGGTGAGGGAAGGTTTGCGGCTTCTTGTAGACACCTTTTGCACTGAACCGTGAAACACTGCCAGGGCAGTTGCTTGTTTCTTTTTTCGAGTGACGATGCGCACGTTCTCTTTGTTCAGGTGAGGTACATTTGCTTGATGCGTCCTGAAAAGTGCACAGGGTGTAGATTTGAGTCTGCAGTTGGAATAATGCGCTGAAACAAATGGAATTGACAGGGTATGCCTCATGGCAAGCGCTTGCGTCTCACCTGCACGAAAAGTCGTTGCATTTTTCACAGTCATCGAACGATGCCGCAATGAACTCATTTGAAGAATTGGCGAAGGCTAGAGCCGATTCATTTGCCCGGTGAATCCGATGTTATCTCCTACAGCACGGTGCGATTTTTTCGAACGTTTCGCAAACATCACAATGAAGCACAGACAGTTCTGATAACTCCTCAGAACAGTCTCTCAAAAGTGAAAAAATCATACTGTAC
>JAAUXT010063863.1_pt1 | contig 13495 bp, 10 predicted proteins | sample 7278171 | NCBI WGS metagenome assembly JAAUXT01 (sample SAMN14350112, study PRJNA611818) | marine sediment metagenome | isolation source: surface marine sediment (1.8m) | place: French Polynesia: Moorea | collected 2018-08
ACGAAACAAGGTTTCATGTCTAACAGTAATAATGTTAATGAGCGCTCACTCTTACAAGGTTGATCTTGGTAGAACCTCCATGTTATGTATGTGTGCTCATACCAGCATCATACCAGAGCCATCGGCTGGCAGAGCCTGTCCACAGCATTTGCCCAGAGAAGGGAGCTGGTATCTCCCGTCCCTGTTGGCCGGGTCGCATTGAACTAGCCACATGTACATGTTCTGCAGGAGTGGTTTATTCAGACTTACCTGAGCTTCAGAGAAGCAAAGCCCAGAAAACAGAGAAACAGTCGGCTTTATACACAGGGGTCTGAAGCTGTGCTACAGGTGCAGCTTCAGAGGAGCGCGGGAAAGAATATGTGTGGTCGAACCAAGTGACGAGTGTTCGAGGAACGATGGTTCGATTACACAACATTTATGCACGAAGTGTCAAAAGAAAGAATTTGTAATTTTTCTGGTTGTTACAGCCAAAAAATAGGTCAGCAATCTCGCAGTGATTTGAACTCCACCAAACAACTTCAAATGGGAATTCCCACCACTCATAATGCACTGGTCAGTGACATCGTGGGAATCTCACTGCAGTTCCCGCCATACAACTATTGCCCAACAGGTGGGAATAAAAAAGGGGCATGCATGCGTATGTGTGACACATCAGACCTTATCTCTCAAATAGCCTCCAAAACCATATCTCAAAGAATGCCCCAGTCATACCCTCCAAGAGTCTGTAATCAAAGTTGAAACAATTGAGAAACAAAAATGTCAAAAATGTACCTTTTTGCATTTCTGGAAATTTTAAACATGATCAATCCACAAACACCACCAAAGTAGTCATAATGACTAAAGTTGCCAAACTACCACTGAAAGGATTATGTGATGCATCAAAAAGATTTTCAACTTTTCTTCACCCATCAGTCTATCAAAATCAATTTTAACACTAGCTGGGCTGAAGCCCGCATTTGCCGATTGTAAGGAGAGTGGCAGTAGCTACCATGGCAGCTTCTGCGGGGATGGTCAGATATGTGGCAGTCACTACCATGATAGCTGAACAGAGTTCCTTGGTTCAGTGGCATCAGCTACCATAGTAGCATCTGTCCATTGGTGCCTTTTTGTGGTAGGTGGGGTTACATTTTTGTGGGACATTTCTTTTGTGTTCAAGCAAAATGTGCACAAAATGTGCACCAGCCAAGAAAATCCATTTAGAGTTATCTGTGTCACTTTGCACAAAACCCAGTTGGCAGGTATTACGTACACTATGAGCGAGCCTGTCACTTTGGGTGTCACCAATTATCCCATAAATCCCGTTCCATGAGCAACGCATAACTTTGTGAAACTTGTTTCCTTTATAATTATTTTACAAATGGAGGAGGTCGTTTTTGGAAGAGCAGGGGTGCTGTCTGGCACCTAAGCCAATTATGTCCACAGTTTGTGGCAATTTGTGTGAAATTAGTTGCTCCAAATCTGTTATCTTTTGTGTGCATCAATTGACAAGTCAATTGTTTGTACACATATTCAATAATGCATCTTCTGCACATTGCACTAAGCCAATTACTTGACATATCGCACCCCCGTGTTTTTCCAATATTTTTCTTCAACACTGCTTTTCATCACTAATGAAGATTTGTCAGGTCTTACCACAGCTCTCCCAACATTGGCCATCAATATCTCATGTGATTGAATCTAACAAATGTTATAAATATGTGTGGTACAGAAACAGTTTTTCATTCCTGGAGGAAATTCCTGCAGACAGTCGGACAACCAGTCATGCAACTTTCATGTTTTTATTTTCCTTCATTGAAGTCATCATGTCAAAAGGCCATATGTACAATGGGGAGGAAGCCACACAAAGGGTGCTTGACATGTCCACAGACAGCAACATGGAGAGTGAGCCAGAAGAATACATGGACACCATCCTCCATAGAGAGGGTGTAAAATGTGTGTATGGCCGCAAGCATGGTCACACGGAGTCGTCTGTGACGGACAAGGACAAGGCATTGGACTGCTCTCTTGAATTTGAAGACAATGTGCTGCTGCTGTCCCCTCAATGCTCTTTGGAAGATCTTCACTCTACCAACAAATGTTTGCGCAGCACAAGTCCTGTTCCCAGCACATCAATGTCTAAGCCTCCCTTCCGACATACCAGCATGCCCATGGGGTCTGTGTCACCTGTGGACAACGTGCTGTTCTCTCCCGTTGCAAGTACATCTGTGATGCCCAAACAACCCTGCCGCACCAGCATGCCTGTTGGTTGTGCTTCTGCGAACAGTACCCCGCCATTTGTGAAGCCCAAGCGCCCACGCCACACCAGCATGCCTGTTGCTTCTGCTTCTGCAAAAAGCACCATGCTGTCTGTGACACCCAAGCACCCCTGCCACACCAGCATGCCTGTTGGTTCCGCACCAGTGCCCAGTACCCTGCCATCACAGCCAGATGTGGGCATCAGCCACACGCCAAGCGACTCCGGGTCTGAGTCTGATTCCAGTTGGGATAGTGGACACATGAATATCAGCACTGACAGCGAGGTTCAATTCAGACAATGTATCACTGAGGATCACTACGAGGCCAGTGGTGACGAGCACGACACACTCACCCTTGGCGCCGCAGGATCCATTGCTGATGACGAGGACAGTCGCTCTGGCCATGCACATTTCATGGAAGATTACGTGGAGGATGCATCTGATGCGGATGATGAGCCCCCCCCTGAAGACCTCCCTCAGTCCCCTCCTGGCACCATGGATGCCCTGGACAACAACATAGAGTTACCCAAAGTGATGCCGCCTCCAAGGCGACGCAACAGAGGCACCAGGTGGAGAAAGGAGCAAGGTCCAGGAAATCAGAAACACATTGTGAACTTTGACAGAGATGACGATTACGAAAAAGATTGCCCCATGTGGAAACAAGGTTCCACTTTCCCCAAGGACACCATCCATGTGCCTGACATCGCATTCAAACCTGAATCCACAAGCAAACACTCCAATGGTCTGCTGTTTGACCCATCGGGATTCCAGCCTTCAGACTTTTTCTATTAAATGTGGCTGTGCGAACTATTTGACCATATTGCTGAGGAATCGAATCGACATCACGATGTGGGCGAGGATCATAACAGAAGATGCGGTGAGTATTCCACCTTATCTTTCAATTCACTTTATTTCAATTACATAATCAACATGTCTACAAAGCCATGAAGTGCACAGAGGTCATTGCGGCACATCTAAGTTCATGAGACCTTCATTGGGTCAGTGAAGATGTACAGCGGTCATGTTCACAATTTGGAGACAAGTCCAGTTCAACATGCCTCGCAGTGCATGGTTGAAAAGGATGTACATGTTTGCATTCAGCATACACAGTGAGCATTACAGAAAATGCACACACACAACCACAGCTGTATGTTCACAAATTTGTGGAAAGTCTACTTGCATTTGCCTCGTAAGGCAGGGTAGGAACTGAGCTTCATTTGTACAAACACCATTCATGGTGGCAACTATAAGTTTATGTTCACCAGTTCAGGGGAAATCTGGTTGTATTTGCCTCACAAGGCCGGCTACACAAGTACGTGCAATTCTAGAAATGGGATACACATTGACAAATACAAAATTATTTGCACAAGTTCATGGACAGTCCGGTTGCATTGGCCTCCTGGACAGATGTCTTGAATTTGCCACACAAGGCTGGGGTACTAACTACTGCCCCATTGTACAAATTACACTGCTGTACCACAATTGTTCAACGTCACATTGTGTCATTGTCAATGATCATTTGGTGCAATTTTTCCAGCTCTTTCAAGTAGTTCTTGATCAAATTTATCATTTTCTGGGCCTCGGGGGCAAGAGGGTGGCCCAGTGCAACTCCTTCTTGAGCATTCTTTCGGACATGATGGAGATCAGAATTCCATGCTTTTATCCACACTGTTAGCTGCTCAATTTGTGACCAAATGGTGAGCTGCCAAAAACAATCATTCTGAACCTCGACAAGACTTTCAAAAAACAGGCAGTAATACTTGCGATGCTACTCACATTTGCATGGGATACACAGACACAAAACACACTCCATTTCTCCACCTTGGTACAATTTCAACCACAAGCACAAGAACACTGGGGTTTACCTGATTTTTGATTCAACACAAAACACATGTCACAATGGCAATTTGTATTGCGCAATTGCCCTGACCCACGCATTCCACAAGACAAAGTTATGTAATGAGCTTGCATCATTTGTGCAATACCTGCTTACTTATCTTTGTCAACTCGGCATTTCTTGGCCTTGCGCATGGGTTGTTTCCATGCTTCGAAATCTTTGTCAAAAAAGACAGCTTGCAAAGAGGGGTGCAATGCTTTTGAATGGTCAGTGCGATGCGGGACCTGCACACAGTTTGTCCACATTTGGTTGTTCATGGTTTCAACATTGTTGGACCTGAGATGCTTGCCATAGTCATTGATGGTGTACAACTGATGTAGTTTCAACAGAGCCTGCAACACAGCTATAACGTAGCTGTGGAAACAATTTCGGATCCCGCCCCACGCCAAACCATCCATGAATGTGTCTGCCCCTGTCGGCCCTTTGAATGTGAAAGTTGGGACTGGTTTGGGTGCTTGCCCATCCACTTCACCCTCTTGCAAACGCAGTCGATACCCATCGGTGATGAAGACCTTGCAACACATCATTGTCTTGAACTGGTGCTGTCTGTCGCCTTGAGTTCCAGTGTCTGGAGATGGATCTTGAAGGCGTTCATGTGTAGACCAATGGCCACTGGGGTCCATGCACGGGGTCCCAGCATGCAAAGAAATCTGCAAGCAGCAGGGCCTGTTGATGGAAACCTGCATCATTCTTGTCGGACGAGCTCTTGACCTCTGCACTGACAACTTGAACTCTGTGCAATACCACGCAAGCATCAGCCATCGTTTGCCTCATGGGAACTTGAGGCAGGTCCGCATTCCGCAAGTTATTGAAAGTTTCATTCAGCTTGTCACTGTTTGCCTTGATCTGGGCACTGTCGATCATTTTCAAGTCCCCACGGATGTAGTGCACATTCACATTCCATGGATGACCTCTGGGTGATCCTTCGAGGGTAGCAGCCAGAGGCACATGTCGAAGCATGTCTAATCCCTCCAGCTGCCAGGAAGGCTTCGGGTTTTCAGGCATCCCTATGATGGACAAAAGTCCAGCCCATTTCATGAGCACATGGGCAGTGGCAGCTCCATGCCAGTCCCAAGACTCACACAATAACAGCAGCTGAATTAAGTCTGTCATGTCAGTAGCCGTGTCCATGGGCCTGGCCACTTCCCACCACTTTTTAGCCTGGAGATACTTTATTGCATCTTTGCTGACTGTGTATTTCTTGGGATCCACCAGTTCCCTCACTTTTTCCATGAGCAGTCCAGGGTAACTGGAACCTCCCAGATGCCATCCTCCAACTTCCCCACAAGGCTTCCCACAGCCTCCATGAACATCTTGCAGAAGTAGCGAGCCAGGACAGCTTCCAACTCAGTCTCAAATCCAAAGTCCAAACCCTGCAGGTTGACCTCATCAGCCATGGAAGCAGGAATGACGTGCCACTGAGTTGGTGTGGGCCTGTAAGCTTTCCACCTCACGGCAGCCGGTGTGAGTTGGTCTGCTCCATTCTTCGGGATCACTGCGTTGAAGGAGCAGAACTCTGGTCTGACAGTCTCAGCGTAATCCTTCCTGTCTCGGCTGCCTGGCCATGATGACGATGACACTGATGCTGAGGCCTGGAACAAAATCATAATTGAACTTGCTGCTGGGTGACCTCACATTGCCGCATCCAAACTTGTATCACTGTGGCTGCCTGTTTGTGCCAAAACTGGAGATTGGTGGCTTGCCACACTAACTTCTTGTACTCCAAAGTGTTCTTCTCCGGTCCCTCATAAATTTCCATTTCTAGAATTTGCACAGATAATTCATTGATGTGTCCTTGACATGCATTCCATTGTTGGACCACATCCAAGTGACCAAATTTGACCGTGTTGTATGGTTCAAAATCGAAATGTTTCAGATATGTTGGTCCTTTGAAAGCATTCGTCATTGTGAGGAGTGCAAAGCAACTTACTGGACCACATCCAAGTGACAAGCATTTGAGTTTTGTATGGTTGAAACGAAAAACGTCTGAGACATGTGGGTCATTGGAAAGCATTTGTCACTGTGTGGAATGCAAAGTGGCATGAAAGTTGAGGGGAGATGGCTGTTGGTAAAAGGGCAAAAGGGCATTGGTGAGCATTCAAGGCTCATAATCATGATAACTGCTCCCAATACAAAAGCATTCAAGCGCAGCCTTCACGGGATGCTTGCTTCAAGCACACATCAGATGGCAAAAGGGCATCAGTGAGCATTCAATGCTTGTAATCATATTAAGTGCTCCCCATACAAAAGTGTTCAAGAGCGGCTTTCACGGGATGCTTCCTTCAAGCACGCATCAGAGGGCAAAAGGTCAGTGAAGAGAAGTGATAGTCATGTTGAGGGATGCAGAGGCGAAGCCTCCCACAAGCGGCTCAAGTGAGATGCTTCCCCAAAGGAGGGTTTGAGAGGGCGACTGGTCATTACCCAATATATGTCTTGTTCCTGAACATGTGGAGGGCCAAATGAAATGCACTGAAATTCCAAGTTGAATTCCACTGCATGTTCCAGATCTGTTTGTAATTTCACAACTAACGGCTTCTTTGAGGACTGCCGGTCATCCTGAATTTGTTCAGCAACACGGGAGAGGGCCAAACACAACGTTATCCAAATCCCAGTTCTGCAGTTACTCACCATGCTTTGATGAAAGTCAATTTTTTCAAGAACAATCAATGGCACGATTTGAAAAACATTCCAAGATGGATGCGGATGACATCACCGATGTAGTCCCGCATCACAATTTGAGTGCAAAGTGACAGCGATGTGACATTCAAATGTGACATGTAAGTGATGATACTTGGAAATGAGAGAAAAGTCTGTAGCAATAAAACAAGCAGCTCTGGGCGACTAGTGTGCACCTTTGTCCTGGAAAATGCTTTGATGACGCAATGCTGCGCATGGGCTGTGGTACTTATCCCTTATGCAAGGCAAACATACATCAAAGACACCAGTAATTGCCTGTGGCTGTGCAAACATAACCCGCGACATGCGCACCGCACATTCAACCGATATGGGCACTCGTACCAAGAGATTTTGATACCAAATTGGGTCCGGGGGCCCATATCTGGTTGAATTCAAAACGTTATTGTCTTTCTTTCTGTCTTTCTGTCATGCTTGTCATTTCTTTCTTTATTTCTTTCTTCTGTGCTTCATTTATTTCTTTTGTTATTTCTTTCTTTCTTTCTTCCGTTCTTTACTTATTTCAGTCTTTATTTGCACCAATTCAATGGATGTCTGTTTGTTCTCATTCCAGAGCACGATTCCAAGAGATCGAAGCATTGGCACCCGGTCCATGCAGGCGACATGGAGGTCTTCTTTGCGTTGCACATTGCCATGGGACTTGTGCACAAGCCAGCGTTGAGAAATTACTGGTCAATGGATCTGGTGACGCAGACACCTTTTTTGGGGGAGTACATGTCATTGAACGCCTTTGAGCTAATTTCCCAAAAATTGCATTTTGACAATGATTTGCTGAACCCGAGACCTGGGGAACCTGGCCATGACCCACTTGCCAAGATCAGGCATATAGTTTCGACCCTGCAAAATTCATTCAGGTCCTCCCTGGTACCAAACCATGCCCTTGGCTTGGATGAGGCAACCTACGCATTTCATGGTGTGTGCAGGTTTTGTGCCTTCAACAAGAACAAGCCTGACAAATACCACCTAAAACTGTACGCAGTTTCAGAGGCTGATTCTGGCTACTGCTTGGGTTTTGAGGTGTCCACTGGAGCAGAGAGACGTGACAAAGTAACCAAAAAACTTGAGTGGGAAGGTGTCCTTCCACTCATACAAAAGCGTTATGATATCCCACACACATCCATGCTGAAGTTTGGGAAGTGTCCCAATCGGGGGGTTGACCCCCAAAAAATGACCTTCAATTCAGAAACAGTGATGCAGATGATGCACAAGTTCTGTTTGTTGGATCAGGGTTATCATCTGTACATGGACAATTTCTATTCCAGTCCAGTTTTAGCAACAGCTCTTCTGGCCAGGTCCACTGGATTTCGCAGGACAGTCCGCTCCAACAAAACAGACTGGCCCATCACGCTGGGTAAAGCAAGTAAGCAAATTCAGCCCAGATCAAAAGAAATTTGCTGGAGGCATAGCGAAAATGCCCAGATGCTCGCGATGACAATTGGTGACAGGAAGGTCTTCCATCTCATATCAATGATCCACAATGCCACCATGACCCAGGTTCACATCCCTAGCGAGGGCAAGTGGGACTGGTGTGCCAATGCAGTCCTCAACTACAATTACAGCATGAAAGCGGTGGATCTTGGGGACAAAATCTTGAAAAGTTATGAGATGAATCGCAAGACTCTCCTGTGGACCACTAAACTTGTATTCCACCTGGCAAATATGGCCATGATGAATGCATACCTACTGATGTGCAGAAGCCAACAAGCAGCCAGGGAGGGGATCATCATGCAGGGCCATGTGCAAAATCTACCCCGTTTGTGCGAAGACCTCAAACTCCACAACCATTTCACGTTCAGGGTAAATGTAATTCTGGCACTAGTTGAGGAGTGTAACCAGGATCACACATTTTGCAACCTGTGTGTCAGAGTTTTGGCCCTGGCTCCCGAGCGATGTTTCAACAAGCGCCATTTCCCAGAAGAAATTATTCCAATGAAAGAGGGGGCTAATAATTATCAGCATTGCAATGCCTGCTACACGGAAAAGGGGGGAAGTGCACCAAAATTCAATGTGGCCCTTGCAAGAAATTCCTGTGCCCCTGGCCGTGCTTTGTGGTGTACCACACCAAAGGCCTCACACATGTGGATGCAATCAAGGCACGGAATGACCAACTAGCGGGGAAAGCGATGCGAGCAGAAGACGCAGTCCTTGGGGGAAGATCAGGATCTGCCTCATCTCAATGTGACTGTTTGACTCCGTGACTGCAGCCTGGTTCTATTTGCTCAGGTGGAACAGAAGGAATGGGCCTTCAGAAGTCCTTCACAGTTTACCATTGCTTGTGATAATCTAGGTACTTTGCGAATGACTGTTTCCGTTTTCAGTTGTATAAAAGCAGTTCCTGAACTGTAGTGGCCAGTAAGAATAAATGTATGAAACATGCTGGATGTATGTGTTCTTTCTGCATCAGCCAGGCGACGTGGGTTGCGAATGCGCATAACCCACAGAAATTTCCGCCTACAATTGATGACTGAAAGACAGCAACAGTTATGCCGATGTGCATGGCATGCGGCCCGCATTCTGAGGGCACTCAGATTCGAGACATTGGCAGACTTTGCCATACTGTGGTGTCTGAGATGCATTTTAAAGGATATGACGCTGATGGCTGCTCTGTTCACTGAACAGGTAAGGTACCACATCTTTGATGCAAAGAGCACTCAATGTGATTTCAGAAAAACTGATTGCTGTGATGAGCATGAAGATTTGGTCAAGTGCACTGTCAATCAAAGTGAGTGCGTGAAAGCATCATTTGGCAGAGTGAAATAGCATCTCTGGTGCGGGTGCCGTGTGCCAGTCCTAATTAATTACAGACTGCTGCTGCTATAATTACCAGATGCTCAGAGCTACTATAGTAGCTGTTAGCCCAGGTAGTGTTAATTTTTCAGACCATTTGAACAATCTTCAGAGGTCATCATGCACCACATGGATGCACTAGAGTCAAACACACTCATCCGTCCAACACCCCAACATGTACTCTTCAACTGTCATCCAACATAACCAAAGTAACACACCTGTCATCATGCACCCTGACAATGTTTTTATATTACAACACCTCAAAATGATCTCATTCATGTCACTATGCAATATATATGAGAATTTCAGAAACTTGGTATTTATCTGGAGCAAATCACATGTTTCATCACAAATCATTCAAATATCACACTGAAATATAATTTAAACCATTCTAATTTGTCCACACATGTACCCTAACCCCTCTCAAAAAATCCAATTTTTTCATATTTTCATATTCAACCCTATAGTAGCCCAGGTTAAAATACATAATGCCTCATTCTATCATATGCAGAAACCCCCAATGTCCTTCTAACTTCAAATGACAAAATTAGAAAAATAATGTTACAACCACTTGTGGCTGACAACATATTTCTTGAATCCAAGAGCCCAAATCTCAAAAATTCATTCTCAGACCACCATAACTCAACAATGAATTGTTCAGTTTACACAAACTGAACACCAAATTCTTCCTGTCAACATCCTCTTCACTCTACTAGACCACAATAATTTCTAAATAATCAAAACAATAATAATAAATTCATTTAAAAAGTTAAATATTCTTACTTCTTTCAAACTTTCAACTTTGGACCCTGATGGTGCCCATACCTGGGACAGGAATTTTTTTAAATACTTTGTGCATCATCTACCACCATTACCTTCCACCATTACTACCATAAAAATGTTGAAACTTTGTCCAATTTTGCTGTGCAGTGTGCAACAAATTTTGATCCAAAAAATAAAAAAATCACATATAAACTTTTAAGCAACAAAAAACCAGCAACCAACAAAACCATAGCAACCAATCACCAATTCTAAAAATTAGCCCCAGCAATTGTCTACATTTTCTCAATATACATCCTTCAGCAGAAATAAACTGTTTCTGAGCTATACAAGCATTTACACAGCCATACCGCAATATCACCATGTTGGCCATATTGGTTCTTTGGCCATAAAAACCTGTAAAATCACAAAGTTATTCTTTTTACACTTCAGGCATAAACTAAAGCCCAAAAGTGAATGAAAAAATCCAAACTGACTAAAATTAAACAAATAGAATATTTCAAACTCACATTCACATATTTTGCCTTTTGATGCCTTCAGGTAAATTGTCACCACCATACACTATTGAATGTATGGTTGAAATCATCTGAAAACCAACATGGCTGATATGGTGAAATTGGGGTTTAGCTGTACAAATGGCTTTGTAGTTCAAGAACAGTTAAATTTTGCTGAAGGATGTATGAAGAAAAAATGTAGACAATTGCTTGGGCTGAACTTTAGAGATGGTGATTGGTTGCCAGGTGACATCTGTTGCCAGTTTTTAGGTGATTGAACTACACATTGAGTAATGTATTGCAGTAAAAAAATCCCCTGCAGGCATCAAAAGGCAAAATGTGTGAACACAATTTTGAAAGTTTTCTTTTCATTTGATTTCATTTGTGTTTGATATTTTCATTTACTTTTGGGTTGAAAATGATGCATGCTTTGTCAAAAGAACAACTTTTTGATTTTGTGCCGTTTTTATGCCAAACAACTAATATGGCTGCCATGGTGAAATTGGGGTATGGTTGTACAAATGGCTTTGTAGCTCAAAAATGGTTGAATTCTGGTGAAGGATGTTTGTTGAGAAAATGTAGAGAATTGCTGGGACTAAATTTTAGAAGAGGTGTTTGGTTGGCTGCTGATTCTTTGTTCAGAATTTTGTTACAATCAATCAGGGCTGACAACACATTTCTTGGCTCTGAGAGCCCAAATCCCAAAAATCATACACAGACAGCCATAACTCAACATGGCATGTCCAATGCACACAAATAAAACACAAAATCTTCTTCTCAACATTCCCTTTTCTATACTAGACTCGAATAATGTCCACAAAATCTGAAAAACACATTTGAAAAATTCAATTTTTTCACTTTTTTCAAACTTTCAACTTTGGACCCCAATGATGCATACACATGGGACAGGAAAATTTTCCCAAGACCTTGTGCATTATCTACCACCAATACCTTCTACTTTTACTACAATAAAAATTTTGAAACTTTGCACAATTTTGCTGTGCAGCATGCAACACATTTTGATTCAAAAAATAAAAAACTCACTTTTGACCAACAAAAAACCAGCAATGAAGGTTACCATAGCAACCAATCACCAATATATTTTTTCCCCAGCAATTATCTACAGTTTCTTAATAACTTCTTTCAGCAGAATTCAACAATTTCTGAGGTATCAAGTCATAAATACAACCAAACCCCAATTTCACCATGTCAGCCAAGTTGGTGTTTTTGCCATAAAACCTGCAAAATGAAAAATTCATTCTTTTGACACTTCAGGCACAAACTACTGCCCAAAAGTGAACAAAAAACCATACATGACTGAATTTGAAGAAATAAAACACTTTCAAATTCATGTTCACACATTTAGCCTTTTGATGCATGGAGGTGATTTTTAACCACCATACAGAACAGTTCAAATCACCTTAAATTACAACTGTGAGGACAAACAGTGAAAGATAAATGAGACCAAAGGACACTGAGAAGAAAAGACAAATTGTTCATAAAAGAAAACTTTTCAAGTGATGAACTGTCCAATCAGATGAAAGCTCTTTTCCTTTGGAGCAATAGAAAGCAGCTGTTTTCTGTTGGTCAAACTTTGAATCACAAGAAACCGAACTCTGGCATTTCTCTCTTTTGGCAAACTGCTGGATCCTGGATCTACTGTTACTGACAGAGTATTTGTGTCATGGAAGGAAACCCAATGTTGAACAGTGGATAGTCCCAACCACAGGATTCCTGTAAAACATCCTGACCTGTTTTGAGGAAAGTACTGAGTCAAAAAACACCAGACCCAAAGTTGTTGATTTCACAGAAATTGCTATCATTGTGCATAAAATCTTTCTTTTGCAATTTTAAAAACAAGGGAAATTTCTCAGGAGAGACCAAACACACACTACTCAAATCTGCAGACACATTTGCAGCCAAAGAATGGTCTTTTCGTTGTGCAGAGTAACTTTATTTGCACTCTTTGTTTCAAAAACCTCAGAATTTTTTCACTTGAATACCACAATACTGAACACTTTTGTCTTTCAAAATTCATCCAAAATGTGGTTTCGGTATGTAGAAAAGATCCTTTATTCAACAATGACTAAAGCTTACTGTGTGTCATTTCAAAACACAAAAAGAATGATCCCATTTTTCAGTCAAAGTGTGATTGTCACAAAACAGTTCACAGTTTATTCAAGGTCAACACAAATAAAATGCCTTGGCAGGAACTCACTTGTAATGAAACCTCAAGGAAGACTAAGAATGGAACACATTTACAGAGTAAAACCATTTTCAAACTTTTCAACACTGTTTGAAAATTATTTCAGTGGTTTATTTCAGTCTTGGTTTTGTCCAAAATGGAGATGGGACTTTTATGTACACAAGAAGTTTCAATTGAATATCACATTCCACTACATTTATTCCTCTGCTATTGATTTTAATCAATGTCACTTTGCAAGATTTGAGGTCAGAATGATCAATCCCAAATGTTTTAGAGACAAAGACAGAATCAGATTGAATTCACAGAAAGCTTGTGGTTTGACATGGTTGGGAACATATTCAGGTCCTCCTCAAACCAGCCCTCACCCTGAAACTGTTACATTTTGTGGAATACATTCCCAGAC
>JAAUXT010074930.1_pt1 | contig 13495 bp, 8 predicted proteins | sample 7278171 | NCBI WGS metagenome assembly JAAUXT01 (sample SAMN14350112, study PRJNA611818) | marine sediment metagenome | isolation source: surface marine sediment (1.8m) | place: French Polynesia: Moorea | collected 2018-08
AGTGAAATCAGAGTGAGCAAAATCAGAGTGAGGGAATTCAGAGTGAGTGAAATCACAAGCAAAATCAGAGTGAGCAAAATCAGAGTGAGTGAAATCAGTGTGAGTGAAATCAGAGTGAGCAAAATCAGAGTGAGGGAAATCAGAGTGAGGGACATCAGAGTGAGTGAAATCAGAATTTCCTCAAATCACCACGAGCTCCATGGAGCTATTTTTTTTATCAACATTCTTACTTTTTTCACTCAACATTCACAACATGGGAATTCATTTAGCACATTCCCAAATAGAACAAATTTGACCATGTGGAACTTGTATACATTGTTTTACAACAATATCCATACAACTGAAAAAATTGCCTAATATCCACACTTAAATTTTCTTTTGAAAATGACTTTTCAACCCCAACTTTAAGGCGGTGGAGCTCGCTTCGTACCCGAAGCCACAGGGATCGACAGGGAGGTCGCTGCAAGTCCGTCCTGTTTGCTAATGAGTGCCTGCAGAGAGTCTTGCCGAGTGCGACAGACCGATCCAGGCCCGCCGGGATGCCGAAGAGAAGGTGACATCTGCAAGTCGAAGAAGCGAGCTTCTTTCCAAGAGTGAGTCAGTTCAACTTCGGACTGGTCATCAGGCCTGACCAGATCTTTGCGATAAGACCTCCAAAGAAAAAGCTGGACAAGCACGACCACACCCGTCTTGACAACTGATTAGCAGCTGGAGATTCAATTGAACATTGTAAATTCTGAAAGTCGTTGTTTGATAACCACTGGGACAGCCAGGAAAAGACGTCTGGCTGATGTCCACTTGATTGCTGCTCCCAATGTCATGGCAGAACTTAGAGGAAACGGACTCCGGCTTAGAATCTCGAAACTCAATTGCTGCAGATTGTCCTTTTCTGACCAGATTGTCTCTGCGCTTTCCTCGAATGCACCTGCACGACATGAACCCCAACGTCCACTGTCAGTGTGTTTTCTCCTGTCTGTTCAACCAACTGAATTACGATTTGCTGACGGACTTGTCGCTTGTTTGCTCGAAGAAAGATAGGCAGACAGATCCATGTTCCTGCACAGGGAATGTGGTTTCCACTGCCGCAGATTTGCATACCCTTGGAGAGATTTGTGAAGTGAGCACCAGGAGAGATATCCAGACACCACACCGCTGTGGAGCAAAGGCCTGTGGCAACAAGACAAGAACACTTGTGCTTTGGACTGACTCGTGATCAATTTTGTTTGAACAGAGATTGCAGAGATCAAAACGAACTCATGCTCGCTGCTCTTTCAGAGCTTCGCGAGTCGTGCACATGTCCTGCCCTCAGGTGCGGATCCAGGATTGGATTGAAGATGAACCTTCGTATCGGAGAGCAAGCACCGCACACAAAAGCACGGGAAATTTACAGCTTTCAAACCTGACGACGTCAGGTCCTCTGTCCCTGTTTCACGTTCTTCACCAGGACCGAAGGAAACCGTCAACAGTGCGATATGTTCCACGTTTTGACGAGGGCCTTGGACCTCTGGACATTCTCGTTCACTCTGCACGTACTCTCCACAGAGTTCTTTTGCGAGAGCTCGATCTCCTTGTGCCTGCAGACTTTGTGAAGCCTGTGGCGTTTTTCTTTTATTTTTGAAATGTTGGGTGTAGAGAATTGAATCTTGTGAAGCAAGGCACGAAAATGCTGAAGAATCACTGGCGCGTGGACGCAACAGGAGTTAGCGGTTCAACTTTGATTTCCCGACAGAGTGCAAGTGATTTTGCTTCTTGAAATTGTTCTCAAGCTCAAGCGATTCTGTTTTGCTGAGCATGAAAAATGCCAGAACAAGGCCAAAAAAACAAAACCCACGGCTTGAAGTTCACAATCTAACGTATCCACAAGAGGACCACCGATTGTGGAGAGAGGAAGAATAAAAACAGCCACTGAGTTGAGCATTTGTTTCGCAGTGCGGGTTCGGTGGGGTTTCCATTACCCAGACAAAATGATACAAGGTACCAAGGGAAAGGTTGAATAAATTGCTCTGACTGTTTTTTGCTGAAAACAGCATTGTTTAAGCGTCTAAGAGGCCGCCTGAGCTTTGCGTCTGAGGTGGCAGTCTCGGTGCTGCAGGACGCCAGGCAATTGTAAGACTTCTGCGCCTTGTGAAACATGCCGTTTCATCTCGTCGCTCGCGATGGGAAAGATACGAAAACAGCTTGCGAATTGGTATTCTTTTTCATACTCCCTTCTGAGGAAGGCCATCACAAAATGGTCTTGTGGGAACCTTAGGTTTTTGTAAAACTGTGTCCGGATTCACTTGCAACTTGCCGCGAGCACACATGTGTTGCTTTTTGGTGAGTGAAAATCAGCCTCATTTTGACGTTGCTGAGATGTGTATCTGTCTCCTATGTTATCGGGACGAGACCAGCATTCGGTCTGCTGTTGGGATAGAGACGCTGTTCAGCAAAGCCTCTGTACACAACGGGCCGGCTTCAGAACCCTCAATGGAAAGTTATTTGATCCTGCATCCAGAACAAAACATTCGGCATGCAACTCTGCAAGTGCAGCCAGACCGGTTCCTCCCGAATTCTGGCTGCGTTGAACATGGTCGTAATTTCAATGTCGCCATTCTCCAGAAACTTGACACGTCTGTTTTTTTTTGGCAGCAGCAAAATTGCTTCTGACAACTCATCCGGACGTTGACTTCATCTCGACTGACTGCGTCATCAGATTCCAGTCTCAATTAAATTGCCATCCTTCCATAAGCTCCTGCAGAAGCCGGGGTTGGGAACAAAGAGTTCTCCGGGACGCTGCCCTCCTCGCCAAGTACTACAGGCTCCAAGACGAAAGAGTCCTGCGTCATACATGTGCAACCACGACGACACGATGACAAACAGCATCCTTCGACAAATGCTGAACCCAAGACCAGCATCGCAACGTGCGCTGCTGTGCGAAGCTGAGATCCCGGGCCCTGTGCGTAACGCACACGTCAATGTGCAGCAAAACTGCTGCTTGGGTCAGTGTCCTTCACCCAAGTGAAACAAAAAAGTCAGATGGCGTTTCCTATGAAAACAGTTTTCAGAGTTCCATACGAAATTGGTCATGTCCCATTCTTAATGTACCTTCAAGAGAAACAGACAAGTGACGTCGGAGGTCTGTTTGGACTCGGGCCATTCCGCACTGAGCATGTTGGCGGGGAATGACATGGTGCTTGTGCGCCTTATCTCTGCTCGAGTGTGAGAAGTAATTTCGGGATCGCGCGTAAGTGTCGCTCGCAGGTCTGTTTCCCATAGCTTATCAAGGCCGGACCGGGGAACCTCTCCCTGCTGTGGACAGCGCTGCCTTGTGTTCATTTGTCTGATGATTCAAAAGGCAATGGTGGCTGCAAAAACCTTCGTTCTCTTTGCCACGATTTTGTGATGGACACTGAGGTCTCAATTTCCACTGGGGAATGCTTCCCTTTTCGTGCGTCTCATTCCTCCTTTCTCACTGACGTCCAAAAAACGTGGCAGGAAACGCCAAATAGCAGCCGTGATATTTGGATGTGTAGAGCTGTGAACCCTTTCAGCTTTGTGTCAGCCATCACAGCAGAAGAAAGACAGCAGCTGGTCCCGGAGACACCACTGTCTCCTCGTTGTTCGGAGAGCTGTCAAACCCGGAGAAACATCCCCTCAGAAGCGGAGCGGCAGTGCGTAGCCCGGTGCCTTCCGCCTGTCGCTGTGAGTGTTCTGTGCGTACGATTACTGCTGACAAATTGGCCGACATAACCGTCAATCAGCGGCATGCTTCAGACGGGGCTCCTCGCTCAAACAGCTCCGTCCGCGCGACGCCTGTGAACGCGACGCGAGCCGCCGCGCAGCGCGCGAACCAGTCGTGATGAATCTCCTCCCTGGACGAGAGTGACACTGAACCTGAGGAACACCAAACTCGTGTGTGTCCTTCCAGAGGAGTCAACACATCAAACCTGGCAGCAACTCATACTTGCTTTCATTTTCCACCTGCATGATAATTTCTTTTCTCCGTGGATCGAAAAGAGCGAGAAGAAAAACGGATGCAGACGAGACTGACGCAGTCCGAAAGAAGCCCCTCGCTGGGTTTGGTCCCTGGACGGTTCCGCGCGGTGCAGAGAAACTCGTTACCGCAGCATGTTGTGGCCTCAGGCTGTCCGCGCTCGTATTTAATCAACGATGACGATTTACCAGTCACAACAGCTCTTCTCTCCGATCCAGCCACATTTGTCCGGCTGTCATAATGCTTCCTCCAATAAAGTCCACGTTGATCAAGTCGCTCCGGAATTCATCAACTGAAAATGTACGCAGTCCGGTTCGACCGGAAGTTTGGCATGATGAACTTCAGCTGTCGTCTCTGAACTCTCGTGCCTTTTTCACACTTTCAAACTTCAAGATTCATTCATTTCTTTTCCACGCCGCGGTGTGCCTGACAAACAGCACACAGGAGGACACACGTATGTGCAGTGGATTCTTAATGATGATAAATGTAAGTTGGAAAGCGCCTTCGGTGTTTCTGTCAAATATGAGCGAAAGCCTGGCGGTGGTTTCTTTTCTCCAAGCTGTGTCCTAATCACTGATTCTAATCTGGAAATATCCAAAGGCAAAACAGATCTTCAACGCAAGATGGAGACTAGAAGGAGTCCCCAGTCGGACTCGAACATCAAAGCTTGAGGATCAGGTGAAGGTTCAGGGGAGAATGGAATGGAGAAAGGAATGGATTCCGCGTGGCCTGTTTCTGCACGATACACAACTCCAGCCTTGACTTCACGACTCTGTTCGGCTTGTTGAAGTTTTCCAACAGGGGCACGAGTTTTATCACGCACAACCAGCGATGTTTTGTACATCCAGGTGGCGAGGGTGTAGAACTAGAGCTCCTGACTCCCAAAAGGCCGTGCACCATTTCATTATGTATCCGCTGGAGACTGTACAACTCGGGACAAACAACCGACGTTCCCACCAATGTGACCTGGCAACTGAAATGCAACATTTCTTATTTTCTTTGGCTTTTTCAGGGGACAAAATAACAATAGTGGTCATCTCGTGTGATCTTCACCTGATTGGCCATTTTCACCAGCGTCTCTTGTGTAAATTTATATTTTCAGAACAAACACGTGGTGCTCCGCTTGGAAAACCCTGTTTTAAACAGGCTGCGTTGCTCTTGGAATGTGTCACTCCATTCAGGTCAAAGTGACTGCTGTGGTGACAATAGTGATAAGGGGCTGGGCGTGCACACGTCGCGCTCCTTCTTGGCACACCTCAGTGAAGTCGAAGGTGAAAAAGTTTGTGTCTGCTTCCAACCCCAGGCAAATGTTGTTGTTCCGCAACCCCCACCTGTTTCCCCTTTCAACCGTGCACACCGGGCGGCACCCTCAGCGAAGCCAAGACGTGCGTCTCAACAAGGCGGCGCGAACGTGAGTTCCCTGAGCGCGAGAACAATGGAAGCAGCGTGGCGAGGAACACCAGCAGTACAGAAACACTTTTCGGTCGGTACCAATGCCCAGCGCAGCGATGCTCGTGTTCGTCGGGGGCGATGTGGGCGCATTAATGTGATCAGAGTCACTGACAGGGTCAATTACGCACAATTGCACACCACAGAATTTCACGCAGAGCGAAGAACTTTTCGCACACTCTGAAACTTGGAGACCTTGTACTTGTGCAGGGAGACCAAACCCTGTCGATTTTTGCTTGGCGCACAGTTCACTGGAAAAGGGCCCTGTGACAAAGCACAAGGACCAGGCGTTTTGTGAGGACAGTGTTTTCTGAGTAAAAAGGATGATTTGGTGTTGCTGTCTTCATCTGTAAAAATTTCGTCTTGTGGAGCACACTCCGGAGAGAGAGACAGAGAGAGAGAGAGAGACTTTGTTTCACAGCGCTGTCTGCTCCGGAGCCTCCGGGTCACCACCTGGGTTCCTCCCACTGCGCAGTTCCTTCTGTCCAAGCTGAATGTTGCAAGTGCTACTGAAGTCAGGAAGACACTTGGATCATTTCGAGAACTGCTGTCTTTCTGAACATTTGAACTTACTTTTTCGTCATTCCCATACTCGTTTGCCCACCGCAGAACTTTCAAAACAGACGAGCTGGTCGCCTTTAAACCTCGTTTCGCTGAATATACGTGATTGGCAGTGACTGAATCAACAAAAATAGTCTTGCGTGTGTCTTTTTCATCTGACTTTCACACCAGAGAATCTTTCACGGCCAAAAAACTGCAATTTTACTCTTGCTGTTTCATCGGAGGCAGAAGCCAGAAAGCAAATATGGATTTCATGGGTCATAAACTGCGCATAAAATGTTATCTACAGGAGAGTCAAGCGGCACTAAATCTGCTCTCTCTGACCGACTGGACTTCCCACTGTGCAAGTGAAGAGCCTCAGAGTTGCCAAGAGAGCAGCAGTTTGGAGACACGGGTCGCCAGGTTCAACCGCTCGGTGCGATCCCTGTTTTGGTCTGAGGAGCAAAGGTGGACTCGACTGTGACCAAGACAGACCAATGAGAACCAGGCAAATTGATTTCGGTCGCCGTTTGAGTCGAACACATTGACCCTGTCCCATCAGGCCAAGTGGTAAAGTTTCCGACGCTATCCATCAAAGACTTAACAGTGTCGTACTGTTCGACGGAGGCAAGCCGCGTGTGGTTTAATCTACCTTGAAATGCTGGCCAACCTTCCGCAGAAGGAGAATTGAGGTGAAACACAGGCTTGGCTGCAGGACGACTTTGGAGTCTGAGTGGCTATCCCAAGTCGCTCAGGTTTGTTGTTGGATTGACGCAGAAAAGATCCAAACAAGCCTGTCTGGATTTTGAAAATCTTGAACACAATGAAACAAAGCGGACAGAGGGACCCGCAGGAATGACTCATTTGCCCTGCGTACCAGCTTCTGGCATAAGAGTGCCAAAGTGCCAACTCCTGTCCTCTCGCAGGATGAAATGCGCCGCCCAAGCACGCAAAACGAAATGCAGGATTTGCTGCATAAAGTGTTTCAAAATGCAGGTCTTATCGAGCCAAATGAGGTGATGATGATCATTTGCCACTTCACAAAGGTCGGCTGCTGCACCCAATGGGAGGCTGTTTGGTCCCAACTGATGGCAGCCTGTGTCCCGGCAGGGCTCTTTGTGGTTTGATCCTCGTCACAGCACGTCTGCTGGGAGGCGGCGGCGTCCCGTTCGAACCCGGCAGTTCAGTCGCATGGACTCAAAAGAGAGTTTCTCAAAGACAGTCCAACAACGGGCACTGCGAGTGCTCCAAACCTTCAAAACGAACTGCGATGCACTCATAGAAAGGTGGAGTCCTTTCACTAAAGTTTACCTTTCCCTGGAATAGAAAACAAAGGTGGAGTCCATTCACTAAAGTTTACCTTTCCCTGGAATAGACAACAAGGCAAGGTCCATCTCAGAGAACAGCTAAGGTGCACATGTGGTGCTGCTTGAGGGCAAGACCAAGCAGTTGACGAAGTTCTTCCCAGCACAGGTCTTGTCTATGAACTTTCGACTGCCCGGATCAGACACATTGATACCGTATGGAGGGGCACACATTCCATTTTGCAAAGCTGGAAAACAAACAAAGCTCCTCCAGGCCCGTTCATTCAGCACATGTTCTCTCATATTTTTGTCTCCCTTGTTGCCGATTTCCACTGAATTCTCAAACTGACAAATGAAACCTGAAGTAAAACAGTCGCTGTTGACACTCCCGCATGTGGGTGTATATTGTCATATCCAGTTTGAAAGCTGGAATTTTGGCGAACGCTTTGTCTCCACGCGCGGCGAGGTTTTTGTCTCGTGTGCAGGACACGGCGTACCTCAGGGGAACTGTCTCCACTCCGGCGTCAAGGAGGCGTCAGGTTCAAACTGTCTGACCCTGCAGGGCAGAAACGGGACAGGCCAGCGGCACGTTGTCTCCAGTCTCAACACGCAGGTGTCTGCAGACCCTGGTCAGGGTCAGAACTGAGTCAAACCTGTCTGTGAAGTCAGCAATAAAGTTGTTTCCAAATGGTTCAGCTCCATGGTGTGGTTGATTTGTCTTACCTCTTCTCAATTGTAGAAATCAGCCCCTCAGGGAGAGAACCCTTTTTTCCGACAAAGGACCCAAATGTAAAACCTCTCAACCTGTAATCTGCACTTGCCATGTGCGGCACCAGCAATGTCCCCCAACACCCATTTCCCGTCACGTGCTCCTGAAAGCAAGCCTGACACACTCGACGGCGCGCTCTGCATGCGTGCGCTGTGTACGGCTGAACGGAGGCACCCGAACATCCGGGCTGCTCTCCGTGAACTGCAGCCACAATGGCCTGTTGCCATTAGCAGTAATAGGATCCACAGGACTCGGGCCTGAGAGACGAAAATCTACTTTGCAGATACATCACACTGCGCGGTTTAACATCAGCTGACCAGCAGCAAACGACGGTGTCACTGGGTGGGATCTGAGGTGTGCAGCCCAAGGGAAATCCCAACTTCCAGTGAAAATACACCGTTTAACTTGCGACTGGTACTCCAACGAAGGTGTTGTCATTTGCTTGTCTCTGCGTCCAGAGGTCGATGCGAACGCTGGCCACTCTGACAACTCGGCAGATTCAACAAATGCCAGAGGGTTTAGCAGTTCGATACAAACCCGCACATACAACAGGTAAACACTGCAGCGATAGTGGATAAAAACCGCACTGTAGCCTTCAGAACAACGGGTACTTCCTGTCTGGGACACAGGCCCGCGTTCACCCAGTAATGCAAGGAGAGTCTGGAATGCTGGCCTTTCTGCTTCAAGAAAATTACCTGCTCCCAAACTCACGTGCTGACGTTTGCAATGTCAGATTAATCTCGGACGGCACCTTGGACTGGAACAATCAGGAGTTCAAAACAAGTGGAGGGAAGTCTTCCAGACAAAATGTCTTTTCCACGAACGGGGTAACAAGTTCAACATTTTCATCAGAATGGCTGTTCTACGTGCAGTTGTCAACATCATTTCTGACACCGTCATCATGTCAATTCTTGCTGGCAAACAATTCTCGTTTCCTCTGAGAGGAAGAGCCCAACAAAGCTGCCCCTTGGCCCGCAGTGTTTCCCCTGAAAGCCACACACAATGCGTCGTTCGTCAGTGAAGACACTGGACGCACACAGACCCGCCAAGCTGTGCGTTTTCTCTTCCGAGAAATTCTGCAGCTGCGACAAGGACACGTGACAGGCTGAGTGTCACGACCGAGGCTCAGTTTCAAATCTCATTCAAATTCAGGCTCAAGTTCATTCTTCAAAAAATTGTTTCATTCTCGTAAAGTTTGCATTGAAAGTGACACCTCTGAACTCACACAACAACTGCAAATCCCAGGACTGTTTTACTCAGGCACGCATTGAAAAGAAACGTTGCATTGACGTTCTCTTCTTCAACTTGAAACACACCCGAGACCCAAGGAATGCACGGCACGTTCTGTTCGCGTCTGTAACACGGTGTTAATGAGTACAAAACCAGACAGACTGAACACTGTTGGGCTCGAGGGAAAGAACACGAAGCGTCCTACCTGAGTCTGCGCTGAGAAGCTGCAGCGGAATCAACATGCGGAGAATCACGGTTTGTCTTCGTCCGTCCGCGCGTCTCTCTCTCTCTCCCTGAAGCTGCGTTAGATAAGCGAAGGCTGAACGGGTAAAGTTCCTGACAGGGCAGCGTGTCGCGAGAATCAGCCGTGCCACGGTGTCCAGGTGTTTGTCAAATAGAAAACTCGTCCTCAGAATCTGTGCTCTGTTCAACAACGGATATGTGGCGTTTGGTCAGCATCTTTGCCATCGAGGCAGGTATCAGTGAGAAAAGCAAACTGGCAAGATACGTTTTCCAGTCTCCACCGAGGAGGCCCTTGCAAGGATTTTCTCACAGCACCAAATTGGGTGAAGATGTTTGAATTGGTCTGTGAAGCCGAGGACGCGACACCCGTGTGAACCTTGATCCCTTACACAAGCTGTCAACCGCAGCTCCTATCAACAGCTCATCTAACTGGGCCTCATTTCCACAAATAGCTGCAGAATCCAACCAACTCAGCTGACTCGACCGGGCCAGAGCAACAGCTGATCAAGCCCAGGCTTCACCTGACTCGCAAAAAGGAGCGCATTGAAGAAGTCGATCACGAAAGCTTTTGAGGAACACCCCTCGATCCAGGTACTCGTACATGACAGTTCGTCACAAGTCGAAAGATCGTGGTCAACCCAAGCACCAAACAAGAAGAGCACTTGTCAGACAAAATTCCAAAGTGTAGGAGATGTCCAAATGGTCCATCGAGGAGGTCGTTGAAGTGCGCAAATGCAATTGTATCCAGTTCTCCGGTCAAACATCGAACGCGATGATCCGAGTTGATGCAGCCGAACGTCCTGTGCGACCCTGGTAAACGACCGTTATCCCCATTGGTTTCATTCTTCAGCAATCTGTCCGTGTCCACTACGATGCAATTAATGGCGCAGATCATGTTCCCCGCGTCTCGTTGGGACACTGAGCGGGTGCTCCGTGCAATCAGCGCTGGTGTAATGGCGAGAATGTTCCCCAGGCAAGGTCATCACACTCGAGGGTCCGAACTTTGAAATCACTCACACAGACAGTAACATGTGAGAGAAACTTTCTGCAGTAAACACAAAAGCAGTTTCTTCGCGACCACCAGCAAAAACAAACCTGTGTCCGATTGCAGAATCTTTTGTTTTGCTGGAAGTCACACTGCAGTTTTGCAGCAGGAAGCAGAAACAAGCTCCGTCGTCATAATCGTGCATTGTCTATCCTCCTTTGTTGAGTCAGCTTGGGATAATCATATCACGTTGCACACATCAGCGGGATAACTTGTCAGAAATGATGGTTCCCTCAGCGTCAATTTGCTGGATATTACGGCTTGTTCTCACCGCAATGAAACGGGTGCGAACCGAGTTGCTCTCAGCGTCAGAGCCACCGCGTTCAGGGTGCGAGCTCAGCTCCACAGGATCAACAGACACGTTCACTCCTCCGCAGAGCAACTTGGTCCTGTCCTCGGCTGTCGGTCTTTGCGATGTGTTTGTCTCAAATCAATTTATACACTTTCTAACTCTCTGGAATTTTTTGAGAGTCTTTTGTTGAAAAAACCTGCATCGTGACATTCTTATTTCTGCACGGAACCACGGAAAACTACCCTGATAATGTTTTGAACACAATCATCAAAATCAATGTTAAACGCAACCAACGAGAAAGAAAAACCAGTCAGATTCCATGACAATGTTTTCCCCCGCAGTCACGCTGTCTGCATGCACATGTTCAGTTTTGTGTGCGTTCATATTCACTGCGATCCCACCCACGCAGGAGGTCCCAACCAGGTAACAAGACCAGTATCAGTGTGACAACCAGTCACACACGAGGAACATTGCATCGAGCACAAAGAGTCTCAATCTGTGAGCAGACCTCGATCATCCGGAGGAACTGGTAATCCCCCAGTGCTCCGTACAGCCGCTCACTCTCAACTGTTTACACTGCAATGTCATCCGCTGAGGTGTGAGTACCGTACTGTCTCGGGTAAAGACGCACTTTTTGGGTGATTTGAGGAGGTTGCGAGATTTAGGAGCTTTTGGTGAAAGCGAGCGAAATCAGATCACCTATAGGCAGCTTTTACCAAAGGTACGTGTATACCAGTTTCATCGTCAAGATGAGGATCAATTTTGCATCTTTTGGGCTATTTCAGTTCAATTTGGGTTCGGGATAATACACCAGGAAGGATTTGGGGATCTTTGAATTTTGGGGTTCTTCAGGTCAAAAGTTCAAATTTGGAAGTGTGGAAAGTATGGGGTATGGATATAGAAATAGCTCCATATCTGAGAAAGTATAAAAATTTGGTGAAAGAAGTATATTGATGAAATGTAGTCTATTGTATGGGGGTTTGAGTGGTAATATTCTTTGTTTTTTGAAAAAATTTTACATGGTTTTTAGGTAAGGTTAAAGTTTGGGTTGAAAAGTCTTTTGCTTTTATAAAAAATTTTAAAATAGATTTTAGGCAATTATTTTGGTTTCATGTGAATATTGTTGTGAAACAATATGCAAAAGTGCCATTTGGTCAAATTTGTTCCATTTGAGTGTGTACAAAATGAGTTCCCAAGTTGTGAATGTTGAGTGAAAAAAGTAAAAATTTTTGATAAAACAAGTGACTGAAATCAGAGTGACTGAAATCAGAGTGACTGAAATCAGAATTTCCTCAAATCACCTCGAGCTCCATGGAGCTATTTTTTGCCCGAAATTTGGTCCCAAGAAGAAGGGGAGTGCGTCTCACACATGAGTATGAAATCACTATATCGGTAATTTCAATGAACATTGGCACCAGAAAATAGCACTTGATCTTGGGGTGCGTCTCACACATGAGAGCGTCTGATGCACGAGACGATACGGCAACACCAGCCACGGAACGCGACGACCAAATTTGAGCAGCTCATCTCTGCAGGTGGTAGAGCATTCTTCACTTCATCGTCCAAACTCGTCCTCTGCAGACACTGATGAATACTGGACATGAAGAAAAGATGACAGGGATGATTGTTCTACAAGAAGTGAGACTCAGAAAAAAACCAAAAGGGGGCGCAAACCTGCAATGCGCTTTCCAACTCTGGAATTTCATTTCACCCAATCTTGTTTTCGTTGTCAAAGGCAATCGTCGGGCAGAAAGGCCTCACACTTGACGCAGGCTTTTTCTCCAGAAGGGGGACTGAAGGCGGCTTGATGTTGTGCAGAATTGCCGCTGCAGTCGCCTGCAGGCCATGACAAACGATCAGGTCAAATCAGTGCTGACAGTCTGCGCTAGGGTCGGGCAACACCAGTCGAGAAGATCCAGGAGAAGGATAAAACAACGGGGGACGCATCTTCCGTGCGCGCGTTCCTTGACCAAGGCGTGAATGATTCCGGGCAGAAACTGGGAAACAGCCCACTGTTGATCGGCCACTTACGAGCACACGTGCACTGAGGCAAAAACTGCATTTCTGGAACAAGTTTCGCTGGGGTGTGCGACGGCCCACTGACAATCAGAATCATCAGCTTCTGCAGGGAAAGAGAAGTGAAAAATGAAACCTGTTGAAAATAGGCAGAGTGCGTGGGACTCGCTGAGTTGTTCAAAACTGACGCGAATGAACAAGGCCAAAGGAAAAGTTGACGTTCTTCCCGCAACACAAATCTGACAGCCGTAGCAGTTGAAAAGGCAATCGCATCTCATCCGCGAAGACAGAGGAAGATGACTTGAGTCGTGTTTCCGACAAGTCAATTTGAACTCTGAATGACTCACTGCTTTGCTCCGCAATCTCTGAAATTGCGTAAAAGTGTATTTCAGACAAGCTTCTCTTTAGGTGATTTGAGGTGGGTTGCACGATTTGGGCTGATGAGCCAAATTGGTGCGAGCCAAATCGAAGTACCTGTAGGCAGCATCTTCCAAAAGTATGTCTGCAGCACTTTTATGGTCAAGATGAGGATTGATTTGGGATCTTAAGGACTCTTTTGGTTCATTTTGGGTTGGGGATAATATGCGAGGAATGAATTTGTCAAATTTGAATTTTTGGGTTTCTGAGGTCAAAA
>JAAUXT010036858.1_pt1 | contig 13492 bp, 16 predicted proteins | sample 7278171 | NCBI WGS metagenome assembly JAAUXT01 (sample SAMN14350112, study PRJNA611818) | marine sediment metagenome | isolation source: surface marine sediment (1.8m) | place: French Polynesia: Moorea | collected 2018-08
TAGGATAGTGGCTCCATCTAGGGAATGATATGATTGGCTGTGGCTGTTGCTGTGGCTATGGAAGGCCATGGCAGTCTTAGGGGGTGGTCATGGTAAATATATATAACATGGTGGTGACAGAAACGTACGGAATGACAAATCAGAACTTCTCAGTTCAGTTCAGATTGAGCAAGACAACTTTATGTACGGCAACAAATTACGGAAAAGACAAACAGAAATTATCAAAGGGTTTTTGAAGGTCCGCTCCTTTCTTTAAGGTTTTGGAAAACGATCTGAATTTTAATTTCAACTGACCAGAACTTGAAATCACCTCGACAAACGTGAAAATTACCATTCACATGCGTGCATGATTGTGACAGGAAGAGGCCTCTCATCGTTGCGTACGAGACTCGCGTCCTTCGTGCGTCATCAATGCAACAGGTGCGCACAAGTACAAGCGCGCGACCTTGCACGCGACTGGGATGACAAGGGAACTTTGGGAGTTCTGCAGTTGCGACCCTGGATCCACATTGAAACGGATCCTTTTGCGAGTCGTTTTCGGTGGAACGCGTTTGACTTTTTTGCACAGCTCAAGGAGGAGGCCATTGGTCCAATCGCGCTGCAAAAACCGAAGTCCTGACGTGGTCATGGGGCCATCAGGCTGTTCCGGAACGTAACGTTGTTCACAGCCATGTCCGCTGCTTCCTGCAAAACCAGCTGAACTGGCTGAATTGAGCGACGTCAACGCCGTGGACACGGTAAAACTTTCGGTCACACCGAGAACAAGCGAAAATATATCGCAGATTGCGGGTTCTGCTCGCTGCATGTCGATGGAGGCAAAGGGCGAAATTTGTTCGGAGTTCGTCTCCAAGGAATTCCAAGCATGCAACTCTGCCAAATGAGATTTGCGGCTTTGCGCTGACGAGATTGTCTTGGGCGTCCTGAGAACCAAGGAAATCGCAGCGTGGAACACAGAAAGGCTCCAGGATCCGCGACCGACGTCGCTCTTTGTTCACCTGGCAGCAGGTGCGAAGCGTCAGGCTTTGATCTTTTCTGCGGTGACTTCACGTACGATCTTTGCCACAAATTGACGTCATTAGATCTATCTGCACAAAGAAGAGGCGGAACTGTCGGAAGATCAGCTGCAGGATGGGGCTCGTTATGGAGCTCCCCGCGGAACTCTCACACAACCATTTGCGTCATCTCACAAACTTTGTTCTTTGAATAGACGTTCACACAGGAAATACACAAATACACGCTTGGACATTCATGTCGCAATGCACCGAGAAACAGACAACACAAAATGAGAAGAGATGAGGGCACAGGAGCAGAGAGAATCCAGGAGACCCTGAGGGCTCGACCCCTGCGTGACCCCCGACAAAATAAGATCACCGGTCCACACACGACAAGAGCGCCACAGGTGCAGCTTGACCTCGAGTCAGTCGCCTCACCAATTGGCTCCGTTCACGTTGGGAACACAATACACATGAAGAGCAGTGCTCCAATCGCCTGGCAGAGGCCAAAGAAAATATCAGGGTTCGGATGTGCACGAAACGTTATTTCCCGGACGTGTGCCCTTCATTGGGCGTCACAGACTGTGCTGACAAAACTTTGCTCGTCTGTGTGAGGTCCAGTGTTCAAACAGTCAGACTCCTCCAACAGGAGAGTCTGCGTGCACACAACGTCTCTGCTGGTGATGCAGTTGGCGTTTCCAAGGAGATGCAACAGCTTTTGTCGCGCACGCTCGTGTAGGCCAGGGTCACCACGACTTGCGCTCCAGGGTCCAAGGTGCACCGAGATCTCAAACTCAAGTTTGACGCACGCGCGGCAGGTACCTACACGGTGTACCCGTCTCTCTCCGTGTCCACCTCGTCCTCGCCTCCCCCGGTGGCAGGGGGCGCCTCCAGGCTCTGTCCCTCCGGCACCCGCAGGTAGAGCTCCTTCCGCAGCATGTTCACCACCAGGGGGACGCGACTCTCCGACGCCCGGAACTCGTCCGGCGCACGACTCTCCAGCTCGAAGGCGACGCGCCGCACGACGCGGGTCAACATCCGGGTGAGCTCGAGATTACTTCCGGTTTGGATGAGGTGCAGCTCGGCGCAGAGGGCGGCGATGAAGACGGAACCGTCGCTATTCGGATCGCGCCATGGCAGCGAACCTGGCGGAGCAAAACAAAAATGGTTCACTCCACAAAACAAAGTCCAATGGTGTAGTTTTTGACGAAAATATCTCTGATATTTTGCTCTTTTTTCGTCAGACCAAGGGCGCTTCATACGCGCCGTCCTCCGATTCGCGCGCGGAATCGTTCTGACCTGGGACGGTGGACCAGACGAGGAGGAAGTCGGCCTCGGACGGGATGCGGGCGGCGCGGCGGTCCCGGCGGTGATGCCGCTCCCCGTCCGCCTCCACCAGCGCCTGACTCCCGTACAGCGTCGGGTCGCACGCCTGGGGAACGGGAGGTCGCGAGTGAAGAAAGCAGAGACGTAGATCCCCAGACACAGCAGCACCAGCTAGAACTTGTGCACGCACGCACACACGCACACCAGACGCACACACAAAAAAGAGCACAAGTGGGCACACAGGCCCCCCAAGGGATGCTACCCGAGGAGGGCAGCTGATGCAACAAGATCCAAATCAGTAGCTCAATAAAACTGCTCTTGGCCTTCAGTCTGTTTGAAAACGGCTGAGTTCTGCTGGCCACTCTTCGAAGCCACCGTTCGAAATACGCCAAGAATTTTCCAAAGAGGCATTGTGATGAAGTTTGCTGGACAAGAAGACGACACAGCAGACTGGAAACTGCTGTGGATGACGCCCACCTGGAATATGAACAGCTTTGGTTTTCCTGCCAGCGTCGGGGTCTTGTCCCCACCGAACCAGCGGTGGAGGTTTTCGGCGTACACCGGGCGGTCGGTGCCGTACACGATGCCCTGGTCCCCGTAACTCAAGATGACACACAGGAAGCAGTCCACCGCCGTGTGGTCCTCCTGGGAAACTGAAGAACATCGTGCGCAGAATTATACACGCCGTTTCTGCAGACATCAAATGGGGAGTTTTCAAGTCAGTCAATTCCAGTTTGGTCTTAGGGTGTTCAGCTCCCGAACAATCCGGTCCTACTTCGAATTGGCCAGCAACAAAAGTCAGGGTCCTGCCAGTGAGGAGTGAGGTGGGGGTGGTGGTGAGGGAGTAGCTCTGTGGAGCAAGATTGGACAAGTGAACAGCAACAAGTCTGCACCGCAACGACATGAACGGCAAAATTTGCGTGTGCCAATTGAGCCCACATCGCTGACTTTTGCACCAGCAAAAGGAACACGCCCAATGAAAGAGGGTGTTCTTTCTTTTTCAATTGAGACACGTATTTCGTGCGAAACAAATTGTCCCAACGAAGTGAAAAATAAAGTGACGAGTGTGGAAGCGCGAGGTGCAGTAACGCTGCCCCAGTGAGCGAGCCGAACTGTTCGCTTCGCGAAGGCAGTTTTCGCGGGGGGAAAAGTACTGGAACAGTGGTGACATCTCTACTCATTGCGCATCAACAGTACCAGCATTTTCAGCAATACAATGTGTTTGCCAATACTTTGCTGTCTCTCACCGAGGACTCTGTGGCGCAACGGTAGCGCGTCTGACTCCAGATCAGAAGGTTGCGTGTTCAAATCACGTCAGGGTCAAATTTTGCATCACCGTTTTCTGGCGCCCACAACCGCAAAATTTCCCTGAAAACTGGGTAGAGTGTCTACAGAGCCGGTTTTGTGTCCAACAGACCAAAACGTGACCAATTCTTCTGTTGAAACTGTGGCATGACAAATGGACTGACTCACCTCTCCACAGAGTTGTTTCTATTTGTTGTCCACTGAGGTTTTCGTGCATGTCCACGTCGAATCCCAGGTTGATGAGATGCACGTACAAATTCGCCGCATCCCGATCGGAAAACTCCCTCGGGTGCAGTCCTGCAATTTTCATTTGAAGAAAACCTGACTCCCTGAATTCAGGAAAATTCTGCGCTCGAGAAATGTTTCTCCAATGTTCACTCTTGACAACGTCTGGGTCTAGACTCCAGATCTCGACTCTATCAGACTCAAAATCCGGCACCAGGCGTGTCTGGTTTTGATTTGATCTGGATTCTAAACACTCCAGTGATTTGCGTTGACTCCTTCATCTTAAGACCTAAAGGTGTGTTCGCAAATTGAATTTCTCAGATCAAAGGATTGGACGACTTTAGATTCCACAAATTCCGGATGCTTGAGTGAGGTGCTGAAACAGTGAAACCTGCCCAAATTGTGAGAGAAGTTTCTGTTGTTGATGAGAACTGCTTTGCCCCTTTTCAGATGTACCATACTGTAGATCTGTCGGCCCAACTGCGTTTGCTGCATGTTGTTCATTTTGAGATATTTCCACGTTCAGGTAGAATTAAGAATGCAGGCAATCCTTCGTCATATCTTTTGCTGCTGTCACACAAAATTTCCTTGTATCTGGAGCACTTCCGGATAGGTTTGTGATGATTCGTTGGACGCCGAATAAAGTTATGAAGAACCCAGTTTGCCGCCTGAAAAGTTACGGTGCAATCACGACTGCTGTGTATGTGTTTCAAGTGATGCGCTTCCTTTTGGATCTATTTGCCTCCATTGTTTTACAAACCGCAACACTCTCGGGTGAAAAGAGGCATTCTGCTGTTGGCGCGAAAAGACAATTGATTTGTTCTCCGGAAAACGAACGTCACACAAAATATTCAAAGCAGTGCGAAGAATACGATCTTTTCCCCCGCACTTTCATCATTGCTTCTTCGGTCTTTTATTTCCACAAAAATGTCAGAACGTCAGAGAAGCTTGCGGATCGAGGAAGGGCTCTGGGTTCGAGGGAGACCACCGCTTTCTGGGGCACGGGGGGGGGGGGAGGGTCCCTTGTTTTCACTCTTTTCGTGTTGGAACAAGTTTCAAAGGTGGGATCAGGTCTCAGACAAGGGAACAACGGTCCCCTGGATTCAAACTGAGGATATGACATGAAAAAAGATATGATATCATATTTCCAAAAATTAATTTGCAGAAAGTCGATGACTCTTTAATTTCTTTCCGACATTGGTACTGTTTTTGCCTGTGGGAGAAGTATCTTGCTTCATGGGTGTGTTTTTGGGCAGGGCGGAGCAGTGAATCCAGATCACAAATCAGACAGAAGAGCTTTGATCATCTGTAATTCCGGCTCGAACACCTGTGCTCGAGCTCTGCACCTGTGACTGCAGAAGCCACACACTGAACGACAGGCGGCCGGGAGGTGAGAACTTTGTTCGGAACACAAAAACGACAAAACTGTCTTTCTGACCGCGCAACCGACCACAAAATATTTTCTGATGGACACACTTTTAAAGAAACATTGCTCTTGGATAGTTGAAAACGCAGCGCCCTACACGTGATTCAAGAGAAGGCGTTTCCGGTCGGCAAGACACCAAGACAATTGAAAACACGGGGTTTGAGCCCATGGAGAGTTCTCGCGAGCGATGGTACTGGATCTGAATCGAATGTCCACTGCTGGCCACAGAGAGGAAGGGCTCGTCCTTTCAGGTCGATGTCTTTCAGCTCGAGACTGCTGCACGCGTGCACGCGTCTAACGTCCGTACCCCATCAGTCCCATGTACTCCTTCATACTCTCCCACTTACGAGTCGGTCTCTGGAACAGCATTGACTCTGAAAACACGAAGATCATAACATTTCAGCAGGACAAGTTCTAACACATCATGTTGTGGCCTGTCAGCGGTCGCTGTTCTGGAACCAGGTGCTCGTGTCGAAGGGCAAATTTTTCTTGAACAGCCCTCATGCAAGGGCCCGGGAAGAAGTTCAGGGCAAATGCCTCACACTTCGTTGAGTTTGGTGAAATTTTGTACCACCAGCTGCAAAAGGCAGGTTGCAAATATTTCACTGTGTCCCTTCTTGCTGTTACAAATACATGTACTCTCTGCATGCAGTGTTCTTCACCAGAACGCTGTCCAGTGTCCAAGGCCAGTTGTTCTTGAGCTACAGATTGGTAAGGAAGAGGAATCCACGACTCTGTCATGGGCTGAACATCCTGACTTTTCAGAGCTGTGTCCGAATTCTGGACTCAGCCCAACCAAAGGACCCCTCCGCATCAAGGTCAACTGCCTCCATCAGGACCTGTGCATCACCTGTCGAAGTCTTGGTCCCCCGGTCACTGCGCACGTCTTCACAACCTGAGCGCCCAAACACATGTCCCCTTCGCCCAAAATCTGGACGTCCTAAACCCATTTGCCTTCACCTGGATCTATGTTGTCAGGGCGGTTGAGGCAGCCGAGCGTCACCTCGACGAGGGCGGTGCAGCGGCCGAGGCGCAGGTCCCGCAGCAGCTGCAGCGCCACCCGCGGCTCGAGGCGCCCCCACACGGTGTCCGTCTGCAACACACAAGCGCGACGCTGTTACCACACGGAACAAACATTGGACATTTGGAGAGCTCGTCGTGTCAACGTGTGAAACATGAATCGGTGACGCAAATGTCCACGTACCACCCACTCACGCGGGAAGGTATTCTTCTCTGGTGGTGTGAGAAAAGGAAACTCACGAGGTAAAGTTGACACAGAAGTTTCAATCAATGTTCCTTGTCATTCATTCTACGAATCTTGATTTTGCTCTTGGATTCGTTGTGAAGTTCACAAACCATCCCAGATGTTTCATTTTCCCACGTCGTTCTCTCGCCAGTCATGAAAACTTTTCCCAATTTCGACCGGGAATGAGGAATCTGCAGAAGCCTTTGGGTCTCAGGTTTCTGTTTTCCCGGAGAGTAAACAGCTCGGTTTGCCAGAGATAGGAATTCGGAACTCATCAGTTCGCGCACAATGCAGACGCAGATTTGCGTTCACTCGAGCGAAAGTCATATTTCCACGGCTGTTTCTCTGCTGAACAGCAGGACGCTGGATGTGACGGAAATCACGACACGAGGAGTGACGCACCATTACAAAAACAGAGCCTATAAAGAGCGAGGGTCACCTCCATGGATTGTCCAGGGACAACAGCTCATTTTCTTGCTGCAAAATTTTTATTGAAAGGCATTGCAGAAGAAAATTTTGGAACATTTTTGACTCATTGAAGCAACGTTGAACACCATTTCAAAAGCAGATTGATCATTGGATCAAATGCACAGCAATTTGATTTTGAAGAGAAATCATTGAAACTCATGAAATCAATTCATTTTTTCCTCCCAGTGAGCTGTCAAGTGTGAACTGGGTTTTTTTTTCAAGGTTTGTTTTTCAAAGTCGAAGTTGTGGCTCCCGAGGGTCCGACAGGGTTTCCCACCTCAAGCCCCTGGCTTTCCAGGCTCCAACGGTGCGCACGTAGATCTAGATCTGGCAAAACAAACCTCTGACAGAAACGGACGAGACGTCAAGGACGCAATTGAGGAGGCTTAGAGGCAACTCGTGGGAGCCGAATTGCGACTCTTTCGTGTTGTTGTTTCTCCAACTATAGAACAGCTATGGTTGATCTGCTGGCTTGTACCTTCACGCAAAATAGGAAAAAGCAGTGCTCCCACGTTTTCTTCCACTGGACGTGGAATGGGACGAGAGAAACAAGCTCAATTCCTTCTGCGACCATCCACTGAGGACTGCAAATTGCAATTTGTGTTCTTGCACCTGCATGGGTAAGCAGAATTTTGCAAAATATCATTTGGACTGCCCCGATTCAACGCAAGCTCGTCCCCTTCTGAAAAATCTTGCGGGCCACAGTCACATTGCGACAAATTTTGTTGGCTCAAACATCAAATGACTTCACCCCTGGGACATGTGGTAATGTGGCAATTTGGAAACTGCTTGCGCGATACCGCCCTGCAGCAAATCATGTTTTCACGATTGGGAAGCTCCAACCTGCTTCATTCGCTGTTCAGACTTTGCGATGCTTCCCATGCATGCACTTTAGACAAGGGCCTAAAATCCCGAGCACGGGCTTTTGGGATGAATACTCCACACAATCGGTCGGATCAATGACAAATGTCGTCTTTTTCACCCAAAGGGACATTCTCCAAAAGTTCTTGCGGCGGAGTTGTGTCAACTTCTTTCCTGATTCTGCAGCTCCACTCATGGCGGACGTCATGGTACGTAATCCGACGGATTTGAGAGGATTCATTCATGGCTTTGTGTCATTTGTTTGTCATCTGGTGAATGCTCAACATGAGTCTGCGTGGGCTGTGTAAAATCTAATCCAATTTCAAGAACAATCGAGCTTCCCTCGTAGTCGTACACCTGCGTGCGCTTGGTGAGCAACGCAAGGCATCTTTCTCAAAACTACGAACTTCACTTACGTCTCGCACCGCTTCAAACAAAATCACGATCGCGACCTCAGAACTGAAAGGAGGTTCAGGACAATTCGTTTTTTGGCCAGTCGATCTTGTCCATGACTTGACTGGTGTTGAACAGACCTTTCAATAGACCAAACCACAAACATATTGCCATAGCAAACGGCCGCAGTCTGCACAACAACAAACCCTCAGTAAATGACGCAGCGACGCCCATCAAGACGTCCGCGCGTTTCCTGTACTTTCTCCGGTGGCATTTGACCGTATTTTTCTTCACCATCAGAAAGGAGCGACTGAGGATGATCCCAAGTTGTGTGCTTCACTCTTGAGGTGCATGCTTTCCCTTCCTCTCACACTGTTCAAAACGGACATTGAAAATCTGACAGAGAGAGGACTTCGCAGATTTCTCATATGAAATCAATCTCAAGATGGTAAGCCACACTCGTAAAATGATAAGTAAGATCAGGACACAACGCTTCGTCATCTGTTTCGCTCGGAGGGACCACTTTGCGGGGTCCTGACATCAATTCGCGACAGCGTCTGATTTTTGTTTGCTCACTTGCAGAATTCTTGCCCGTTTTTTACTTGCAGAATCATCGACTCGTACGTGGAATGCACCGAAAGAAAATGAGAGGAAAATGAAATTTGAGAAAATCATGTGCTTGTCTCTGTGTCGGGTAAATTGCCGCTGTCCGCTCAAAATGATATTCACCGGACGCAGAGACAGACCCATGATTTTCCCAGATTGCCGCTGTCTGCTGGGCCTTCGAAAAAAAGTGGAGGTGAAGAGTCAACTGACAACAAAAATTGTCGAGACAGACAATTGCGCAGCTTGGGACGACCAGCATCCACGTTTCGACGCAAGATGCATCCAAATCTGAGTGTGATCAACAGGTGCCTCGTCTCCAGGCGGGGGACACAAGCATCCGTGCAGGGTGAGTCCGAGCAAATTCAGCTCACGTCGGCGCGGAGCTGTGTTTGTCCACTCGAGCCCAGAACGGACCTGGAACTGTGGTGACTCTTCAGCTAATGTCTCCTCTTCATTCACAGCGCTGCGGTGAAGCAATTTTCGCAGATGGAAGGGCGGATCCAAGTGGGATGGTGAGGTCCCGATCTTCATCAAGCCCAGGATTACCTTTTCAGGCATCCGGAATCCGAACAATGCACACCAGCCACGCCTTTGGAAGCCACTACTCTATCCCTGGGACCACGCCTTGCCTTCAATGTCTGAATGGGAGTCTTGCTGTTGATACGCAATCAAATTCCCACAACCAGCTTGTCAACGTGTTTTGTATGCGAAAAGGTAGATTGTGCCAACGGAATAGATCTATCTCTGAGAGGAAAGGTTGGCTGCGGAACACAACGACCTGTCATGACTGTTGCCAGTTCGGAGCTGCCGCCGTGAGACTTGAACACATGTTGCGCTCAAGGTGCACATGTCACGCTGTGTTCATACAAATCCAGAATTGGAGGTCGAAATTCGTCATTGTGATACAAACTTGCAACCTACTGAAGAAATATATATGTTCCGTGCACCTTGTTGGTTGAATCTTGCGACCGGCCCTGCAAAGGCTTGGAAGAGGGCCCTCGGTTTCGCCAAGCTTTCAGCCTATCTTTCGCCCTGCGCAGAGCTTGTTTTCCGTAATTTGGAAGTCACAGTCACACACACCGCAGCAAGTCCCCCAAGACAAATTGTTTGCAAGCACCGACGCAGTGGCGAATGAACAAAAATGTGTGTTGGGAGAAAGATGTGCGAGGCACCACAAAGTTTGCTGAAACTCAACTTCCGAACGCGAAAGCACTTGTTCAAAACACCACAGATCTGTTTTTTATTTCAAAAGTGTTCGTTCAACTCACCGCCTGTTGGTTCGTTTCTGTCGCGTGTGCTGCCGCAAGAACCACGAGTAGTAAAGACAGAATCTTCAACATTCTGCTGCTTCAACTTTCCTCAAGTGTCCGGGAAATGGTTTTCAGCTGCGCGTTACAACTCAGCTCGTGCTCGTCTAATCATACCTCAGCATTCCACATCCTCTGTTTCCCTAATTAGGCTGAACGTGCCTCAATACGAGTTTCTCCAGGGTCCCGGAACAGAGCTTTGGAGGCGCTGTCAAGGAACAGCCGAAGAGCGAAGCTGTCTTGGAGTAAAGCTGCTGTGACCAATTGCGGGAGTCAGAGATTAGATTGTCGACCTAACAATGCACTTTCGGTGTCGCTATCGATCTAATATTTATGTCTTTGTCGCCTTCAGCTTTGTCGTCAGCGAAGCTCGGAATAAATTGGTTTCAAAAAGTCTTTGAGCTGGAAATGTCAAGTGCCAACTGTTGTTGTACGCGCCATGCCACCTGAAAAATGGAAAGAATTGCACCTGGAAGGTAACTGGTGGCAGTTGTGTCGCCACGCTGTGCGCCATGCGTTCAGAAGGCTTTACTTCAGAGCTATGTCCTGGTGTGGACCCACCCATTCGACAAGTAACGCAGGCCTTTGAGACAAGTTCTGTCTGAGCTCCGTCTTTGGTCTTTGACGAGGCCTGAAGAGCAACGTCTTTGCACTTGATTCATCCGTTGATGAAAGGCGTAGTGAGCACACCAAACCCTCAGCAGGTTCTTTTTGTTTTCCTTTCTTTGCCAGAAGATGGAATTTAAATTGATTGAACAAGGGCGTGTCAGGACACCAGTCTGCAAATTGAAAGTTCATTGAGTTGTGCTTGCGTCATTTTGATTTCTTCCAAAACCTGATATTGTGTGGTCGTAAAGTTTAGGTATTATTACTCAACGTGGTCTGATGCAAGGGATGGTGGGTTTGTGCCGTTGGGCGTCTGTGTGCTCCAGGGGCCGTGGCATGAGGCAGGTTGCGGTCCACTGGTCTTTCACCTGATTCCTCCACGCATCTGCAGGAAAAGTCTTTCATCTGCTTCAAGATGTCATGGCAGAACAAGTTTCCTCCCACCACGAACGCAATTTCCCACCATCGCAGGCCATTCTCTCCGTCGTCGCAGAGCAGACTGCTGCTGGTCCAGGTGTTGGTCCCACCAGCTGCACGTTAGTCACAGCAGCTGGAGTGGGTTTTTAGCAAACGATTCTTGAAACAATTGAGGGGTTTTATTCCATTTCAGTTTGCTTCCACAAGCAGCTGCACGTTGTTCCCCTGGTTGCAGGTTGTTACCATGCCTGCAGGTTGTTCCTATTGGCTGCAGGTTGTTCCCACAGTTGCAGGTTGAGTCCACATCAGCAGGATGTTCCTTCAGCTTCAGATGGTCTCTTCAACTGCAGGTTGTTCTCCTGGCAGCAGGTTGTTCCTATGGCTGCAGTTGTTCCCATGGTTGCAGGTTATTCCCATGGCTGCGAGTTGTTCCCACCTCCTGGTTGTTCCCATACCTGCAGGGTGTTCCCACACAGGGTGTTCCCATGGCGGCAGGCTGTTTCCGCTATTGCGGCAACTGCAGGTTGTATTCGCTATTGCGGGTCATTTCCACGTCTGCAGATCGTTCTTCACAAGGCACTGGTTCGCTGCTTCTCCAGACATCGTTGCCGAGGTTCATCCGACCATTTCCGCCACCAGCGTCCCCATTACAAACACATGCGCCTGTGATCTTCTGCCCCGACGAGTTTTTGCGGCATAAACTTGTCACTTGACTGTCGTGAAAACAAAACAAGTCTTGTTTATGAAATGAGGAAACGGGACCATTTTTCAACTACGTTTCAGAAAAATAAGAGTCCAACAGCGAGGGTGCGAAAGGAAGACTTGCACTACCCGCAGATTCTCGTCACGGTTGAACACGTCGAGAGAAGGAGAGTGCGTGTTGTTGCACCATCAATCATTGGACCTCAAACAAAGTGGCACAGCGAACACGGGGAGCCGGTGTTGAAGCCAGGAAGACATCGGCTTTGCATGTGACTTGGAATCAAACACGAGCTGGTGCAGGTGAGAACTTTTTCAGTGTCTTTTGCATGTGAGGCAAAGCCTGAAAATTTCCATTGCATTGGTGCGTGAATAAAAGTGCACTTTGTGTTTCGGACAAAGACCTGCATGTGCATACTAAGGACTGCATGGTGCACAAAAGACATGCGGGCTCAACTTGCACTTACAGAGCACTACATGTTTTTGCTCACATGCGCAAAATGTTTGGGGTGAGGTCAAGGGCGAAGGTGCGAATGTCCCTAGTAAGGCACGTCGTCAGGGGCAACCTTTGTTCTCAACAGATTTGAAACAAGTAATCTCCATTTGCTAGTTGAATGGTTTGACACTTTTGCATGCCCTGCCTTGTGCCTTACAACAAGTAACCAACAGACAACAGGAGATTGATTAAATCCTCGGCTGCACCTCAGATACATTCTTCTCCTGTTGTCCGTTGTTTACCTATAACATGAACGACAGCGGTCACTCTGGCACCGCAATGATCCCAACATTTGATCCTTGGAACATTCGCGTGTGCACTCAGGTTCATCTTCACTGACAAATTCACTGATAACTTGCTGGCACCAGGTTGACCAACCAGACCGTACATGTTCGTGTCAACATTTCACACTGATCAGATGCGCATGCATCGGTCTGTCCCCGCGCATGCATGGGGGGGGGGGTTCACTTCCTCAGCCGAACCCTCGTTCCTTACGAATCTGGAGCAGAACCCGGGTTCAGACAGACCTCGGTATCACAGTACGTTTGTGGGAGGCCTGGTGTCGTCCTCCCTGTGAGATGTGAGCTTGGGTCAATTGCCAGAATGTTTGACAGCACAGTGATCCTTGGGTCTGTACGAGGCCAAAGGATTGTGACGCCAAATCTAAACCAAAATGCAAACTTGAGAGTTTGAAGCTCAACATTTGGGAGAAAACACGATCGTACGCTCATTGTGCACAGGCGCGTTCGGAGCGAGCCTGTGTTGTGTTGGAGGCTTTGGCCTCCTGGGGGATTCTGACATCCTTCCCCTCTCGACCTGAAAAGTCCACCTTTCTTGTTCGGAAACATTCCATTTCCTGCGGGAACATATGCACAATTGTCTTTGTTCCACTGGTATCATTGACGAACCGCTGCGTTTGTTTTGCTCTCGCACCTCCGGGGTTTGTTGAACCTTCCCCACCTGCGGACGGAACCAGGTCAAGTGGTGGTGACACTTCTGAAGCGGCTCAGAGAGAAGAGCCCCCCACTATGGGGCAGAGATAATGAGGGCGGGAAGGCTTCTGATTGGTCTAGAATTCAAAATCCAGCCTTCTGATTGGTCTAGAGGCCAAGTGCCCCA
>JAAUXT010067951.1_pt1 | contig 13492 bp, 19 predicted proteins | sample 7278171 | NCBI WGS metagenome assembly JAAUXT01 (sample SAMN14350112, study PRJNA611818) | marine sediment metagenome | isolation source: surface marine sediment (1.8m) | place: French Polynesia: Moorea | collected 2018-08
TCTCATTTCCAGACGCAAGGAAAGCTCACAACTGACTGCGATGGATCGGTAAGACACGAAAAATGGCAGGAACCAGCGGGAACTCTTTCAATGGCTCTTACCGCGTACAACAGGTCAGAGACAGAACTGCGGAACGTCAATGACAGCGAAGCACTCGACGTGTCGTAATCTGGAGGTGGAACTGCGAAAATAGGGGTCTGAGTCAGTGTAGCTATTGCACTTGTCTCAGTCCACGGACCCAAGTGCATGTTGATTTCGAAGACTGGTCAATGTACGAGTTCTTGTCCACTTTCCCAACACACGAAAGACAATCTGAACGGGGCAGCAAAACACAGAAGCACATCTTCGGTCTCTTCTTTCTCGCAAAGTTGTGTGGTCTGCATCCACAAGTGAAAGGACCGTTGCACCTGGTCGTCTGTTCTCAAGGGAAAAAAGACATTTCCTCCAGACAGGTATCCAGACAGCTGTTTCCTGGAGTGGCTCCGTAATTCTGTTGGTCCCGCGAACCCACACCTTAGGACGTCTGTGTGAATGGACGGAATTGGCGTCGAGCGAAGCTGTCCACCAGAGAAGCAACAACTCCGCTGGTGTTTCCACAGTGGGAGCAAAGATCTTTGGTTTACACTTGTTGTTTCGCAACAAACCAATTGTGCAGGTTGTGTTGATGGACGGAGCATGAAGGGTCACAACTGAAGGCTTGAAGTGTAAGGAGAATTTCAAATTCGGGTTGCGTTGTGTGTTGCGTCACTGGAGGTTTGTGAACGTTACCGACCTCGCTCCGTGATAGATGATGTTGTTAACTCCTGCTGAACATCATTATCGCCGCTAATAACACATGATGGATGCTCAGTCATCCAGGATTGTGCCCAGTGCTTCTGTTTGTTTTTCTATTTGCTGTGCTTGAATTGTGTGGCTCTTTTTCAAGCTGCCTTGAATTGGCATATTCTTAGTTTGAAGTTGGTTCCGTTGGTCAATTCCAGGGTTTCCGTCAAGCGCAGCGCACAAGCTGGCACCAAACTACTGTCATCAACACACAATTGAAGACAATCCATCCAGAGCTTCATTTTCAAAAGAAGTCACTCAATGTTGGCAAATTTCTGACAAATACGGGGCTTGGGGCTGGACCCCGTCTGCAGAGTGCTCCACGTTGTTTGGATGTCGTGCTGGATGAACAGGGAATCGTGTGGAGACGAGGTAAACGAAAACAGTCTGGCTTCGTGCATCATTCATGAAGAGACCCGGCGTTATATTCTCTGCAGGATCCTGCAAAATGTCGACTTCCTCGTGCAACGAACTGAGTCTGTCCAAACAGCGCGAGTGTTCTCATCCCGCAAGAGACACACGAGCATTAGAGGTGATGCCATCTATCGGCCATTGTTTATTGAGCTGTAAAAGTGTTCACAGTTTTACGCGTTCGTTGGACCCCGCTCTCCGCGTCAACACCTTTCCCAGATACAATCCACACTTATCTGGCGACGTTCACACTGTTGGGAAACTTCTTGTTTCCCGTTTTTGCTGCATGGATAGAGTTTCCGGGAACCTGGAATGAGCTCAAGTCTGGAGCCGATCAGGCGATTTGAGGTCAAGGAAGATGAGAGGAAGAAGAATCAGCTTTTGTTCGCAAGATTGCTCATTGTGTGTGGTCGTTGTGGATGTGTTCTTCAGGGATAACCTTCCTGAGTCTCGCCCAGGTTACGAGTGGAACCACAAACCAGGAGCGTCAATCCTTTGGAAACAAACCCCATTTCATGTGCGGGTCATTTCCTGTCTGTTGCAACCAAGATTTCAACCTGTTGAGAGCTGGGCTCCAAGATACGAAAACTTTATGCGGCCCTCACAGCGCTGGCTTCACCGAGTGGTTCTCCCAAGTGTGCGGAAGGAAGTCACAACGTGTCTTCATGTCTGCCACAATGAATCTGATTTAATTTGTCGGTAAGGTTTTGTGTGGAGACGACACTCCCATTCATCACAGTCGGCTGTTTTGTGCAGAGATTGATCGGAGCTGTCGGGCACACTGACGGAGAAATTTAGAAGTGCGAGAGAATTGTCTAATTGCATGTAAAATAGAGAAGCAGAACTACACGGTACGAAAGCCCACGGAACACGAGAATGTCTGAGGGAGGCCCGAGGAAAATGAAGTTTATGAGCAGAGCTTATGAGCAGCATACACGAGATGTTTCCTCGCACATTGCCAAATATTACTCTGTTTTCCAAGACGCGATGAGGGTGGGGCATTTCACCCCTGGATTCCACTTGTGTTGGGTGGAGGAAAATATCGCGACTGCTCGAGTGTTTTTCCAGCACACAGACCCGTCGCAACTCTGGGTGTGTACTCTGCACACAAGTTGTTTTTTCTCTGTTTCCAATGGGAGGGAATCATAGCAATGAGGAAAAACGGACCGGTAGGTAAATGAACAGATATGCAAAAAATAAGATTGCTTTTCTTTGATCCAGAAACAGGTGAACAGGGTGGGAAACAAGACTCGTGATCTGCTGTCCCGCTGGAGACTGAGAGGCCGAGTGAACAGGGGGACGGATTCAATTACTTTTCTTCAGACGTTTTTGATTTTGCATATCAGTCTCGAAAAAAGTGTCCAGGTGTTTGAAGCAAAGTGTGTGCCTGTTTTTGAAAGACGGGTGGAGAAAGTCACCCACGTGAAAGCTCAACAAAAATGGCTTGTTCATGCGACACAGAGGCGGGTCCAGATTCATTCACGGAGCACACCCGAATGGGACCCGAGTCCGTGTTTGAAAAGAAATCAATGGGAGTCGGAAAGGTCAAATTTCCCTGACACCCCCCACCGCCATACTTGTCCCACTCTCGGGACCAAACCAGGCCTCCGTCCCTGTGAGGTCCGATCCTGGCCTTCCACCAGTCCACATTCAACATTTAATCTGTGAAACGTCGCAACTCAATGAGACCCAACAACAAATCCCAGGGGTCACTGACTGCGAACATCCTGATTCACGGAGGAATTCATGTTGTAATTGTCATTTGCTGAATCACGCTGCTGATCACGCGTTCGAGAAACACACAAACGAAACGAATTGACCGACAGGTGTGTTGGAGGTTTCCGCTGCACCAACGGAAGTCGATCTACGACTGTGCGGCGAACCTGGCGACCCGAGAATGCGGATCCGCAGCGAAGCCGTTCCGCCCAATGTAGATCCAGACGTCTGGTGATGAGAAAAATCTCGTCTCGTGTCTTCAGCGCTGACGGATGGTTCGGCCGCGGGTAATTTTGATGTTGATGGGATTTGGCAGACAGGTGTTAGGAGGCACGGCTGATAATTTTTATGAGACTCTTTTTGCCGTGCTGACTGTCAGCGCCGTGTTATGCAACTCATAACTCAGCCGCGTCTTCGGCATTTCTATGTTGCTTGAAGTAAGTAAGACAGAGACGCAATTTTTGCTGGTTCAGGTTGTTGCTCCAAAACACGCCAAGCCAGGATCGACCAAATTTGCTGCAAAGAACTCGACGCAGACATGCAGTTCATTTGGCAGTGTCAAGTCCCATTCTGGAGTCCCGTCTCGGGGCAAAACTTTGAGCGCGTCACCGGCTGTGCTGAGATTCAGGGTCATAAAGGAGGGAGATGTCACCACCACACGTGTTGTCCACGCGAACTGATGTCCACACGCAGCCCTGGTCTCCGCTCAGCTGTGAGCAGCAGCAGCACCAGCAGCAGCAGCACCAGCAGCAGCACCAGCAGCAGCAGCAGCAGCAGCAGCAGCAGCAGCAGCAGCTGATCCGGGTCCGCGGCTGATCCACTTGCGTCGCGCTCCGGCGGGACCGACCAACCGCGCTCGGTTCGCTCCTCTTCAGACTCAGCTGATTTCATCCAATTTGCAGCATTGAGCCGAAGTGAATCTGATCTCGGAATCAGAGCGGCTGGTCTCGCCGCCGGTGCAACATTCTGCACTTCTCACCTCGCCATCTCCGCTCCCGCCAGTTTACTGCAGGAGACCCAATGACACTGCGTGAATTCGATTGAGATGGTTCGCAAGGACACCCTGCCGGGGACAACGCAACAGACCCAGCCTGCTCCCCACGCCAAGCCGTCTCGGAGGCAGCCTCCCACAGATGATGAGTGGCTGCACTGCATCACTGGCCGCAGTCCGATTTACATGGCGCTGACGGTGGCATCACCTCCATGTAACAGGCCAATTGATGATGTTGGAGACCACTGCGGATTGCACTGAGGTCCGATTCACACAGCGTGCGTCATGCGTAGCGTTCCTGTGCAAGTCCACAGGCTTCAAGTGCACGTAGAGGTAGGTCGAATGTGCACAGAAGCGACACATGATTCGTCTGTTGAGAACCAGGTCTGAGGCCCGGAGTGATGTCAGTCAGTCCAACTACACCCGAGACAGAATCTTGAGTGAGAGACACACCGGTCCTCCACGGACCAGTGACCAGCGGTCAGGCACTGCGAAGGACCAAGTCTGTCGAATACTTGATGACACAGAAGACGATTATACTTGGTTTTGTCTCCACTCGTCAGGAGAAAATAATGGCCTTGACAAGACTTGTGTGTCGATGAGAAAAGGGGAGAAGGCTGTGCTGGATGCGACTGGGAGAGACATTCTGTTCGCACTTTCCTTTCCGTCTTTGTTGCTGATGAGGGGGGCTCTTGGTTCACATATCGTCTGCCAGAACAAACCGTAAGCGCCTGGCTGGTACATTTCACCAGGAACTGGAAGGATCTGCATCACAAAACAGGCTGCAGGTCTCGCATACAGCAGCATAAAAAGGTAAAATTTACAGGCGGGAGCGTGGATTTCCCCGAGGTGCCATACATCTCAGCATAGCGCGGAATCCTGGCATCGCTCGGCTCGGTGTGTTCAGGTGCCGCTGCTTGACAATGCGAGGCGCGCTGCTTCTCACCTGCTTCACACTCGACGCGTCAAGCCTGGCGTTCCCTCCCGCACAAACCCATTGAGACGACGCAGCATCAGGAATGCAAATCTTGATGCGTCCAGTGTGAAAAGAGCTCTGAACACCTCATTGGGTGAGGCCACCGGAGGTGCCATGCCTCACGTAGTGCAAGGCCTGGAGTGGAATACGTTCAGGCAAAAAACTGGTGCAGGATCTGTTGGGCCCGCAGACCATTCTGTCAGCCTTGTCCAGTCTGATCTACAGCTCAAAAAGCATCAGATGTGCTGCTCTTTGTACAAGGCACATTTTTCAGTTGAATTTTCAATTGAATTTGTTTTATCTTTGACTTCCCGCATGGTCGCAGTTTTGACTTGCGGCTCTGACATTTTTGTTTCGGTTGGCGTGAACAGATGAAGTTTTACTGCTGCACACGGTTCTAGTGAAACTGGATCCTTTTCGCTGTTTGTTCTGTGGTGATAACCTTTGCACTGTGCGAAACGAAGATGGGAAGTTACAAATTAAAGACTTGCATCTGAGTCCCAACCAAAAACCTCAGCGAGAAAAGCACAGCGAACGAACAACAGTCTTGGTTTTTGACTTGCTGGAAGTTCAGCAGAAATATTGCAAGGAAATAGCTGAAATTGAAATATGTGCTTGGGCTCACGAATGTTTCGCTGACAGTGGCTCTTTCTTTCTCACCAGTCACGTTGTGTGAGCAGACGGACACACGAAAAGAACCTGGCCCCACAACAACACAGGCCAACACATTTGAACACCTCACCGCTGGTCTGGGCGCTGGAAGTACCTGCTGAACCGAGATCTTTTCAGTGAAGCATTCCGCATTCAGAACAGGCTCGGGACAAATCTGTTTTCAATTGCTCAATTCGTCACAATGCATCACGTGCTGATGTACCGTACTCACCTGTCAGCGCCGAGCAGGTACTCAAATACACTGAGGACAGTTTTGCCTCAGTCAGAAATGGCAACCTGGTGACAGTGAGGCGAGTTTGATTGTGAACCGTCAGCAAACACCGATTTGGCATCAAAACAAGGCCTAAACAGTGGTGCTGTGAGAGGCAATGACTGGTTTGCTGACGATAAACTGAATACGAAAAACTGAACATGAGTTTCGTGCTGCCAGATTCCAGTTTCTCTTTTCCGCCATCAGAAAAAGTTGGATTGTTTCAAGAAACTCAGCTCGGAGGATTGAAAATATCCCTTGCGAAACTTCCAAAAGATTGGCGAAGCTCTTGCACTATTTTTGAAGCCATTAGGAGTCTCAGTGGCATTTGAGGCAGGTGGATCTATTGTTGTTCACTCGCGGTGCGTGGAAACTGTTGACAGTCCCACCCATCAGCGCGACATTTCTTGGCGTCTTGTTCAATTAACTCTGAAAGCGCGGAAAGGACGACACGCAGAGGAAAACAAACAAGACACGCGGGATACAAAATTTTACGTTTCTCTGCTTTGGTGCTGAATGGGCCTGCTGGATCTCGCACCGTCCCATGTTCCCAAATGTGCGTGTGGATCTGTGCAATGTATCTCCATCCCTATTTTCTCCAGAAAGTCCTGACCGTCTCTGAGGAAAGTTCGGCCCTTTGCACCCAGAGTTATGAATGTTCGTTCGTGTCAGCAGGGGGATTACTTCGGCTCATGTGTTTGGCTTTCACTGGCAGTTCAGAGATTTGTGTTCGTTGCGGCGGCTGCAGTGAGAGTCTCGCGTTGCGTCACCGAGTTTCGCCGCAACGTAGAAATGTGTGACAACACGAGGAATTTGTTCTCTTCTCCAGTTATGGCAGGGAGGCACAAGAAATGGGCGATTACGATCACGTTGCCACGAAAACCTCCCTGTGTCCTGTCGAAATTACGAGATTTAGTGGCACGTCAAGTGTCAGTGGACAAACAACAAAGCGCGTTGAGACGTTTCCTTGGCGTTGTGGCCACTTCAGGGGGACGATATGAGTTTTCTCGAGTTCGTGTCGTCGCACGTCAGCGTCAAGCTGGAACCGAATCTCCTGGTCCCCTGAACGTTTCTCTTCCCAACTTGTTCCAACGTCTGACGGTCTGACGGTTGGTGCCCGGATGATAATCTGCTCGCACTCCATAAAACCGTCCCGTCCCTGTTGGGATGATCTGGGGTGGAGTATAATGAATGTCGGCTCTGTTATCTGAGACCAGCAGGAGATCCTCCTGGGAGACAGAGAGCCGGACTCACACAGGTTGCGTCCTGCGTGAGGTCCCCGCAGACAGCTGGTCAGTGGGTGCTGCGTCGGATCTGGCGACGCACCGTCTGTCGACTCGTGCAGGGACGCGTGGCATGAGGTGTGCTGCGCGAACGCGACCACAGAGTGGTGGGTCCGTGTGGAGCTGGGTGCGTAATGAACCTAATCGGAACACAGCGACTCGGCTGCAGCGCAGCGGAGGCACTCGCCATGCTTCCTCGCCTGCGCGTGTTGCAGACTCTTCACAGTGGTGAGCAGCCGCTGTCGAGATCTGTGGGGCTGGAGCACCATTGTTCATCAACACTACACCAGACAAACGCCCATTTCCTAAAGTGACCGTCCGACCTGGTGGAAGCAACCAAATTGCACATCAGGCCCAAGAGGATTTGAGTGAAACAAGACAAAACCTTCTCAAAGTGCAGGATTTCGTGTGACCAGTGAAGCGATTTTGCTGCATGTCCGTCTTGAGAAGATCAATACTGGGCGGCTGTGAACCATGTTTCTTGCCGGGAGGTTCAACCGAGGAAATTAATTCTCAGGTTGATCCGGTTGTTAAGCGCAATGGCAGCTTCATGAGAGTGAAGTGGTCGGAATGGTCGGAGTGCCCATTACATCTGAGGCCGAGAGAAGATTTCAACGACCCTCTCCAGGGAGAGAGCACATTGACCACATTAGACAGACTGGAACTCGAGAAGACAGTTCACGTATGCGGATCCAAGGTCCGAGGCATAGAACAGGGGGAGGGGTGGCTCTCGATGATCCTCAAGTTCAACTTTGCAAAGGCATCACGCGCAAGCATGTGTGCCTGCAGGGTGGAACAACAGAAAGAAAAACTCAGGGCCTCAGGCCTCCCTGGCCGCACCTAAGCCGATGTCCAGCTCCAGTGCGGTTGAACTGTACGAAGTGAGAACGGACAAAATTCCTCTCGCAAAATGGTGAATCTCTTAAGTGACAAGGGTGCTGCTGCTGTTTCCCCAACCACGGCTTGGCACTGTCACGTTGCTCTGTAAGAGAATGGACGAGTCTCTGTTCGGCGGTTCCGTCTGCACGGAGTCCGGATCCGCCGCCGCCTGATGCGTTTTCAATCGATGCCGTTGCCCAACGTCCAGATTTCCGACCTCAAGCCCATCTTATCACATTGTGAGGAAGATCCATCGACTTCAGGGGTTTGTTGGCCGATGTGGAGATGAGTTATGCCTCACCTTGGCACTCGGGGTATCGATTCACTGGGGCCGACCACATTGATCACGCGCAGGGTCTGAAGCGGAGGACCTGCTGCAGTGTGGCCGGAAAATAGAAACTGCCTGGAGACAAAGAGACCCCTTCTTGAGTGAGATGGGTCCTGGTCTAGACAGAAGGCTCAGGATGTCACTTCAGCTGGATGAAGTCACAGAGTGAGTGCTGAATTATGAACGAATCCAGGGCCTTACAGTCTGCGTTCCCCGTGCGGCGAGACGCCTGGGAAGGAAGCCCCGACCCACACCAGAGACACGCACCGAACAGACTTGACATGTGGCCACCCCACGCATGACCATAAACAGCAACTCGTGGGTGTTACGTAGCCACCCGCGGTACGTGCAGCTGCTGCAGCTGTCCAGCCGCCCGGCTCGCTGCTGTCCTGTCTCCATAGCTACTGTTTTCCACGTGGAATCTGTGATTATTTTCTCGCTGTGCCGCCGAGGCTCGGTGGTCGTTCACGGAATGGGTTCCGATTCCGCGGGGAATTATCAGCAAATGCATGAAATTCGTAGGCATTGTTCCCACCCAGTCGGCTTTGATATGGACCGCACTTGTTTCCTGGAAATGTCTCCGTGATGTGAAAATGGATGAGATGCAATCAGAGTCGTTGTTGCGTTGCAGCTGCAGCGCCGTCCCACACTGAGACGCAGCAAAATTCGTCCAAATCTTTGGCGACTCGCTGGAGACCAACTGTTGCCAGATCATTGACCTGCCGTTTGGTCTCTTGTGATTGGCTGTCACTGCAGACTGCGTTGTCTGTGCCGCAATTGGGCTACGGTACGGAGTGAAACTCGGCTGTTGCTGAACGTCGCTGTTGAGGCGGCGGCGCCCGTCACTCCGGATGGAGACGTACGAGGCTTTCAGGCGGACGAGCTGTTTGCGCGCGGATCAGACCGGCTCATCGCTTACGTAATAGGATTGAACGTGCTCGGAATGGGGTTTTACGAGGCTTTGCGAGGATTGTCCACATTGAGTTTGCCACGTGACTCGCCCATGAATGACAAGTCTATTCGACCTTTCCATGCAAGGAAAAGATTGCGACGTCTGAGCTCTGCTGGTGGAGAGTTCTGTCCCTTGCCTGTTTCTGACAGTCTGCACCAACTGTTGTGGAGGGTGCCATTGGGTGTGTGTGCTGCACTCTTTTTCGGGAAAAGGTACTGTAGACCTGCTGTGCAGTCCCGAGCTTCGCTTCACACTGCTTTCATCCTCATGTACGTGGTGTGTGGTTGTGGAAAATCCACTTTGCACGGGACAATGGAGCCATAACGCGCAGCTGGGTCCGGCCCAGAGGGCGCCGTCATATTCTCCCTCCATTCACCGAGCAGCGCTTTGCATGATTCGGAAATTATCGCATCATCGGGGAGGCATAATCACCTGCGATTTGCATCGTAAATCCACTCGCGGAGCCTTGTGCCAGTTTCACCTTTGGAATCCGCCTCATATTTCCTCCGACAGGCGAGCGCAAGAAAAGTGCTGTGGATCTGCGAGCGTTTGTCACGAAATTGCGCGCAGTGTGTTGCCCCCAAAGGAAACTGAAACGTGCGTGAAGACCAGTGCTTCGTTTGAGATGGAAGACCCCGCGATTTCTTCCAGTTCTTACGCAACGGTAAAAGAAACAACAATTGCGTATCTCCTTGTTGTTGAAAGCAAATTTTCTTGTCTTATTGGTGAAGTCTGTGACGATAGAAAACAAACTTGCCCGCCCCCTGAAAGTCCACCGCTCATGTTTTCATCGGAACGCAGAATGCGTCTTCAAACGATCGTTCCCATCGAATCTCCCGTGCGCGCATTTCAAAGCTGATGGGTTTTCTGTGACGAGAACCCGAGGTGAACCCCATCAATTCACGACGCGTCTGATCATTTCCACATTTAGACATCAGTTTATCGGAGGAAGGGAGGACTGCAGAAGATCAAAATGACATCAAGTTTGTCGCACAAAGATGACCTCGTGGAAACGGCTGAAGCAAACTTTATTTCCACCAACCGAAATTGATCACACTGCGACATATTGCAGATTTCTGAGCTTTTATTGATGGCAGTGAAATCAGCGCGACAGATGCTGCGGTCGCGCAGAGGTCGAGCGCAACTTTTCCGAGGAAACAGAACTGAAGCTTCTAAAAACGTGAACAGCTGATGAGGCAGGCTGCGCGTTGTTTGACTTCGGCTCACGCCTGTTGCACAAAACTTCGCACAGGCACAGCATTGCTCTCTGCCGTGGGCTGTTCTGCTTCAGTACATATGAACCCTTCACCCAACAACGCTTGTACAGTGTATCCGTCTTGTTTCGCAGTGTCGCGGTTGGGCGCCACCGTGACGTGGGACGTGCGCAAGATGACGTCGAAGCAGGGCGACGCCGTCACCGTCACCTGCACCGCCACCGGCATCGGCATGTTCAACATCGTCCGCATCGCCAAACGGGTCAGTCAGTCAGTGGGCGTAATCTCTGTGTGTGTGTGTGTGTGTGTGTGTGTGTGTGTGTGTGTGTGTGTGTGTTTGCGTGTGTGCATGCGTGTGTGTGTGCGTATGTGTGTGTGTTGAGTGCGTGTATGTGTGTTGAGTATGTGTGTACGAGGCCTGTCAATTATGATCCCGCTTTTTCGCCGATTTGAACCTGATCCTGTGGGCCGATCTTGTCGGCCTTTTCAAGACTTCTAGCCATGTCCTTGATCTTCACTATGAGGAAGTCTGGTCGATCTCACATGCACACACATGATCCCAGAGGTCGCTGAAATAGGTCAAACTCGCGACTGGCAGTGATCTCAAGTGCAGCGACTGATTTCGCAAGTGAGTGAAAATGGGTGTGTCATTCTGTTTCCTCCTGCTTTTCCTTGCCAATGTCAACAAACCCGAGAGAAGGCATGAGCAGAGAGTGAACCTGAAGTTCTTGTGCAGATCTGGCTTCAAGCCCATTGAATGTTGGAGGCATTTGAAGCAGGTTTTCCAGGATACAGTCATGTCACAAACCCAGGTGTGTGTTTGGTGGAAGCAGTTCAAGACAGGGGAGGAGGCAACCAAAGACAGGCCGAAATCCAGGCATCCGCGCAGCAGAAGAACCAGACCCAATGCACAAATCATTCAAGGACTCATCAGTGCTGACAACAGAAGAAGTGTGAGATGACTCTCAGCTGCCAGTGGTTTGTCCAGGGGGACTGTTTGGAACATTGTGAAGAAGGATCTCAAGCTCTGACACCGCTGCGCCTGCATAGTTCCCCACATGCTCACAGATGAACAAAAGGCTTTCCACAAGCAACTGTGTGAAGACAATCTTGCACCAATGAGGATCAATCCAGGGGAGTTTTTAGCCAAGGTGATCACAACAGATGAAACCTGGATTGCCACCTTTGAGCCAGAGACAAAAAGACAGTCAGCAGCTTGGATCCTACCAGATGAAGGAGTGCCCTGGAAGGCCTGTCGGCAGAGGGGGCAGAGGAAGACCATGATGACAGTTTTTTTGACTTTCAAGGCATTATCCACATTGAGTTCATGCCCCAAGGTGGTACCATCTGGTGGGAAGATTACTGTGAAACCCTCATGCGCATGAAGGAAGCCATCAGAAGGAAACGCCCCCACTTGTGGACAAGAGATGCTGAAGGGAATTGGTCTTTCTTGCTCCATCAAGACAATGCCCTGGCTCATGTCGCAGTTCCAACCTTGGCCAAGTTTGGAGAGTGGGGAATCAATCTCCTGGCTCACCCACCTTATTCTCCAGACTTGACTCCTTGTGATTTTGCCCTATTCCCCAAGCTGAAAGAGGATCTCCGTGGCAGGCGCTTTGCCAACTTGGATCAGCTCAAAGTTGAGGCCAGGAGATTGCTGAGATCCTATCCGGAGGAGTTCTACACCCAGTGCTTCAGTGATCTTGTCACAAGGTGGAACAAATGTGTGGCCGTGGATGGAGACTATTTCAAGGGCAGTCACATTTCTGTCTCCCCAGAAGATTTCCAGATCCAGGAGGAGTCAAGTGACAGTTCAGATGACGATTGAATGCACCCTGACACTCGCGATCAAGTTGTGTTGCCATTCATGTTCTTATTGACTGTTTTCAAGTTGAATTTATTTGATTTATTGCATGCCTTGTTGGCTTTTTTATTGCTCTTTGTGCTCACAGCATATTGGTATGTTGGCATTAAAATTGGCACATCCGAATCTCAACTCCTTCGTGTTGAAATCAGCGAAAAAGCGGGATCATAATTGACAGGCCTCGTACGTTTTGCAGAGGGTTTACAGGCGCGGACCTAAGAGGCTGTCGCTTTCCGCGCCTCTCGTGGTCTGGTTTTATTTTCCTCCCTCAGGTTGTTTGGACCATACCTTCCGTCAGTGTTGTCAATTTTCAATGTGAAGGTCGCATCGCTGTCGGTCCCGGTTGTGCACATCGCGTTGTGTTGCAGGGTTGGATGAACGGGGAGCTGAGCGACGACGAGGTGACGGTGACCGACTCGCGCTCCCTCAACGAGCCGTTCAGCGCCACCGGGCGACACGAGGTCGAGTTCGACCGCACCCCGGAGAGGGTCGCCACACTCACGCTCAAGTTCAAGGGAGGTGAGTACCACTCAGGGTCAGGGACGGGAGGGGGGGCAGCGGGAGCGTCACGTGGTGTGGGAAGGGGCGGGAGGACCACACCCCAGAGAAGATCGCCGCCACCCTCGTGTTCGAGGTCAGCCATCAGCGCGTCGAGATTGCGCCAAGTACTTGTCTGTACGTCGTGTTTTACGCCTCTGACGACACAACGTGATCCAAAAAGGTACCAATTTTGGTCAAGGCTTTCAGTTTCGTACAAGAACCGAGGACGAACGACGTGTTCTCGCCTCAAAATGGGACAGTCATGATTCTTCGTGTTGTGGCACTTGACGGTTCGTCAGAATAAGACGAAATCCGACCTGCGGCAAGTCGAGTGCACACCGCATGTTTGTTTGGCTTGGCCTTAGAATTACAACTGTGAGTGGGGGAATCCCTGTGCGCTGCGCTCTGATCGGTCCGCTCCGCCGAGCGCGGCAAGTTCTGCTGCTGAGGCTGCTGCCCGCAGCGAGCGCGTTATGAATGGCGTCATGCGCCACTGACATCTGGTGCAGCGGTCAGCTTCACGCAGAAATGTGAAAACGCTTACAAGTGCTATTGTTTCTCGTTGTTGGCGAGTCAGAAATGCCCGGTGATAAA
>JAAUXT010108443.1_pt1 | contig 13492 bp, 13 predicted proteins | sample 7278171 | NCBI WGS metagenome assembly JAAUXT01 (sample SAMN14350112, study PRJNA611818) | marine sediment metagenome | isolation source: surface marine sediment (1.8m) | place: French Polynesia: Moorea | collected 2018-08
CATCTCGTGAGTACTGTGGTCTACCACATCTCGTGAGTACTGTGGTCTACCACATCTCGTGAGTACTGTGGTCTACCACATCTCGTGAGTACTGTGGTCTACCACATCTCATGAGTACTGTGGTCTACCATATCTCATGAGTACTGTGGTCTACCACATCTCGTGAGTTCTGTGGTCTACCACATCTTGTGAGTACTGTGGTCTCCCACATCTCGTGAGTTCTGTGGTCTACCACATCTCGTGAGTACTGTGGTCTACCACATCTCGTGAGTACTGTGGCCTGCGACACCTTGTAAGTCTTGTGCCTGGTCTCGGCTCATGAATGGCGTCTTCCAAATTGCACTGTGCTGTTGAGTGCGTTTCACAAGGAAGGCCTTCAAGTCTCGGGTTTGGTCTGACGTGTCCTTCATTCCTCCGTTTGTGGTCCTCGTCCCAGCAAAACTAAAGTCCTGGTAAAGTTTTGGCGCACTGCGGGAACATTTCGTGAGGTTCGCGCGTCGTGTTCACCTTGACCTTCACATGTTCGCGCGTCGCGCTGACCTTGACGTGTTCGTGCGTCGCGCTGACCTTGACATGTTCACGCATCGCGCTGACCTTGACGTGTTCGTGCGTCACGCTGACCTTGACGTATTCGCGAGTCGCTCTGACCTTGACGTATTCGCGAGTCGCTCTGACCTTGACCTTGACGTGTTTCAGGAGCGGGACGGCTGAGTACCTGGAGCCGATCCCCGTCGTGCCGCGGTCCGGAGGTGAGTGCGTCACGTGGGGTGCGTCACGTGGGAGAGTCACGTGAGACCAGAGTCTGCCTTCTGCCTCGACAGCTTCTCCAAATTTTGCGTTGATTTGTTCAGTTTCGTTCAGTTTATTTGTGGAGCGTTTTGTTCAGCTTGTTTCGCAAGTGCCACCGAGAAACACTGGTTGAGTTGCACTGGATGCGTTGTGCGCTGCCAGCCTGCGCGATTCTTCGGGCGCGTCGACCCATCGCCGCGTCACATGTGTGGAGACGCAGCGCGCAACGCGTCCAGTGCAAACCCGTCAGCACACACACACACACACAAACACACACGCACGCTGTTGACCCTTTCTGCTCAGCACTCAGCACACATTGATTCCGTTTCATTTGCAGAGTTGAACGAAGCCACGAATCTCATAGGTAATCTGTCCCTGTTTCTTTTCACTACACACTGTACAGAAGAACCGTTATCTCTGCTCTGTGTGGCTCACAGGCCGTGTACTATAACACCATGTGGAGGTTGAGGATTTCTGTCGGCACCAAGCGACTGTTCTTTTCGTTTGTCTCTCACGACTTTGCTTTTCCTCTCACGTCGGTACTTCAAGGTTTGAACTCAGGTCCGTAACATTGACAATGGCTGTTCCTGCGCTCTGACCTTTCTCAGCAACGTGGTGCAAGACGCCACCAGCTGAAGCAGGCGTCTGGTTGGTACCGCATTCACCAAGGTGCAAGACGCACCCACAATGAGAATGTCAACACCCCATTGTCATTCAAAAACGTACCCCTAAATGAATGTTATGAATGTTGTGTTGATGCTCAACAAACGTTGGACATCTGCAGCGTCTTCTGCTTGAATGATTGCGGTATCTTGGGCGGAGTTGACAATTGACACGCTGTTGGAGAAGGATCTGTTTGTAAATTGGGTCTGGCCGGTGCTAGACTGTCTCGTGGATCTGGGTGGGAGGATGGGGTCGTGGTTGTGGGTTCCTTGTCTTTTGGTTGTTCGGAGAGTTTCACACTGCGTCCGGAGGTCTAACTTCTTCTTTCTTCCTGACCTGCACAAATCAATGCAGGTCATGGTCGGTATGTCGCACGATATGTTATAGGTAAACAACAGACAACAGGAGATCAATGAATCCGAGGCGCAGCTGTGGATTTGATCAATCTCCTGTTGTCTGTTGGTTACTTATTGTAAGGCACAAGTCAAGGCAACCAAAGTGCAAAAGTGTCAAACCACTCAAGTGAGAAGTGTAGATTACTTGTGCTGAATCTCCTGTTGAGAACAAAGGTTGCCCTTGACGACGTGCCTTACGCGCGCTTCACGGAACATATGTCTTCGAACACCAAGACACATGCAGTTTGAACCAGAAGCAGTCGACCTTCGGGTTCACCACGTCACACGACCAATGGGGGACCTACATGTGGCGTTGTTTGTTGCAGGGTCGACGCCTCAGACTCCGATCATGGGATCCGAGGCGAGCAGCTCGTACGGCGCCACCACGGGTGAGCTGCACGCACACCTCTCACACGCACACACACGCGCACACACACACACGAGATCTGATGAGGTCAACCCCACCATACACACCCGCACCTCACACTCACACACACGCATACACCACGAACCTATCTCTCTGTTCTCTCTCTCCCTCGTCCTCTTCTCTCGCTTTCTCACAGACAACTGCAACCACCGTCCCTGCCACGCACAAGCCTGCACACACACACATTATGCACACACACACACACGGCGTGAACAGGCACACCCCGCACACACTCAGAGACACAAACAACTGCAGTTCAGTCACCAACAAGTTCCCAACGATTGGGCGACGACGGCATCGCTCAGAGAGTTCTAGCAACGTGCACATGCTGGTATTGAACAATCAGTCGGCTTTTTGAGGCACATCTACTGTTCGCAAGCTTGACAGAAGGACCTTGCTTCGTGAACGGCTGAACCTTGCATCTCATCAGGTGGCGCTCCGACGGTGACCCTGGCGCAGCCGACCAGCAGCCACCCGACCAGCCTCGACATGAGCAAGTCCAGCAACGGCATCCCGCACAGGTACGAACACACGCACACACACATACACACACAGAGACGTACGCGCGCGCACACACACACACACAGACGCGCGCGCACACACACACAGACGTACGCGCACACACACACACACACACAACCAGCAACGGCATCCCGCACAGGTCAGAACGCACACAGACACACACACAGGCACACACAGACACACACACACACACACACACACACACACACACACACACACACACACACACAACCACAAGCAAACACACAATGACGGAAACCACAAACCGAAGGCGTGTCAAAGTTTCTAAAGTTCTGCTCGCCACTCATGGTGTCTCCCTTGCCCGGACCAGATCCTGAATCTTGCCCTGCCAGCTCAATGTGAGGCGCTTTTCGAATATCTGGTAGACCCCCGTGGAAGAAAGTATTCTTCACGCCGACCCGAAAGACAAAAAGCTGACCGGAAGTCAGGTGACTGGTCTCCACTGATTGGCCATTCAAAATGAGGCTCGTGTTTCAGGATCGCGCCTGCGCATGAGCAGTCTGACGAGGAGGAGGAGGAGGAGGTGAACACGGACGGGGCCGGTGGGGGGCGCCACGACACCGACGCGACGCACGACACGCTCGCGTCGTACGACATGCTGCAGGACGCCGCGTCCGAGAAGGACGTCTTCAGAACCAAGGTAACGACGGCGTATCCACGGTCGCGTTGCTTAGCAACCATGGAGCAGTGCGGGTCACTGACCTTCGTCCCCATTGAAAGTTGTCAAGAGTCAAGAGTGAAGCCAAACATGGAAAACTGGAAGAATACTCGCCTGTGGCGAGCTGCAACATTGGAAAAGTCGGAGTTGACCCAGCTTCGTTCTCGATATATCGCACGACGCATTCATGTGATGGTTTGTCTGCCAAACATCAAAGGTCTGGTCTTCTCCAGCACCACCAAAGTCCAGTAGCAAGTCCAGATGGGGATGAACATTTTTCACTTGTGATTTGAATGTGAAATCCATTCTAAAGAGAAACGTAACAATAACGCCATGTTTTGTCCTTTTGAAGCTGCACGATCGGCCTCAGGTGATACTTTGCCCGTCGAATTGTAGAGTCTTTTTGATTTGAATGTTTTTCTTTCAATCTGGAATTTCATGAAGTTTTGTCAGTTCAGATCCGCCTCACTGCAAAACAGAGTTGCAGTTACACTGGAACTGAATGTGTAGAAACCCTTTTGTTTCAGCACATGATTCATTCAGTTTGTCCTCTGTCATAATCTGTCTGCACGCAACAAATAGATCAGAACAACACGTAGATCTTCAGACTCGTTTTCTAGTGCGCGTCTGCACTTGTACAGATTGCGTGCGCCATTAGTGTGTTTTGTCAGTCTTGTTGTTTCAACTTTTTGCCCATCAATCTAGCGAACTGAACCCGCTGAAAAATGTAAGAGTGGGAAATTCTGTTTTCTTGACGCGATCCGACCAGCTCGATCAGATTCACTCTCAGAGAACGATGGTTAGATTGATAACCCTGACCTTCCGGTATTGTCGTGTGCGGCATTTTTACCCAAGGGTTGCAAAACTTTTGTTGAGTTTTGGTCAACTTTTTGCGAATCAAGCTACAACCCGACTGCAGTCGTCTTCCCTCTCAAAGATGAAGAGCTGTTGTTTTTGGCATGGCGGGGTTGCGTCTCGGTGCGTTGACCTCCAAGCGCGACGCCATGTTTGGGACCGTTGTGACGCGTGAGACGCGGACTGACGTCGGGTCCCCGGTTCCTTTCAGACGCTGCTCTACGTCGCGGATCTCGCGAGGAAGGATCGACGCCTCCTCAACAAGCGCTACCGACTCTACCCATGGTGAGAAAACCTGAGGGCTTACAAGTACTTATGGTTGGTACTTCCGGACACAAGTAGCAACCAGTGACTCCCCTGATTCTGAGTGCCCAAAGACAGTGTTGGGACTGGAAATTTGCTTTCCGACGTTTCACGGAATATTTTAGGGCTGGACCTGTGCTCTGTTGTAGTTAGATCTGGGATCAGACATCCTCACGGCTGTTGTTGTTGTTGTTGTTGTTGCAGCTGTTGACACGTGGTGTGTGGTGTGTTGTTGCAGGAACCTCGTGACCCTGGCCGTGTTCTACGGACTGCCCGTCATCCAGCTCGTCATCACCTACCAAAAGGTGAGTCCACCGTGCAACCAGACATACGGAATCGAATCCATGGGTCAACGTTTCCTCAAATTTTCTCACGCGGGAGAGAGGGCAAAGACAAGACTTGCAGAGACTGAGAGAAAAATTGGTGCAGGGAAGACTCGCACGCATTTTGCCTGCAAAGCGTGTGTACAGGTGCCTGGTCTGACCAAATTCAGCTGGCTGAGTGTCAAGTGTGTGTGTGCGTGTGCTGGGACAACACATTTGTGTATGGAATCTGGAAAGGTCTTGTCTCCTGGTGTCGAATACCAATGAGCATGGCACACAGAGCTTTGCTCAGACCGGAAGTGACGTGGTTCCCGTGTCGCGCAGGTTCTGCACGTGACCGGAAACGAGGACATCTGCTACTACAACTTCTACTGCGCGCACCCGCTCGGCGAGCTCAGCTCATTCAACAACGTCTTCTCCAACATCGGCTACGTCATGCTCGGGCTGCTGTTCCTCGGGCTCGTGCTCAGGAGGTACGTACAGACCCGGGGTTACAGACACGGGGGTACAGAAGTGGTACAGATGGGCTCGTGCTCAGGAGGTACGTACAGACCCGGGGTTACAGACCCGGAGGTACAGAGGTGATACAGACGGACTCGTGCTCAGGAGGTACGTACAGACCCGGGGTTACAGACACGGAGGTACAGAAGTGGTACAGACGGACTCGTGCTCAGGAGGTACGTACAGACCCGAAGGTACAAACCTTTGGGCTCGGAGGTACGTACATCCGAGTGCTCAGGAAGTACGTAAAGTTCTGGGGGTGGCACAGAAGAGCTCGTGCTGAGGAGGTAGGCACAGGCATGTTGCGTACACAGGAGGCATGCAGGCGCGTTGCACGTTCAAGGGTGTGTGATCAGAGGATACGTGTAATAGGTTGCATGCTCAGGATGTACGGGGTTCGTACTGTGTTTGTGTGTGCTCCAGAGGTACGTACGTACTGGTCTGTGATCAGGAGGTGCCGACCGCTCAGTGGTGACGTCAGACCAAATGGCACACCAAGCTTTGGAAACCCAACACCGATCGTCTCAAGAATGCTCCTATTCGTGCGTGCTTGAGTGAGAGCGCTGCAACCTGCTGTGGGCAGTGTGCCGCCTTGTCAAGGATTCTGGTGTTTCTCTTTGCAGGGAGATCATGTACAGACGGGCGATCCGCAAGAACGAACGACTCGAGAAGGTACAGCACGCTTCCTGTTTTTCGAGTCCAGTCCTTGGTGGTTTTGTCAAATTTGCCAATGTCCTCAGAACCGGGCATGAATGTGGTCAGCAGATGAGTTTGTGACGCGTCGGAACACAAACCCACTGGCTGCTGCAAGTTGTTTTGGAGCACAGCCCACGACCCGACAAACAGATGCTTCGGCTCACAACGCCTTCGGGTGCATACGTGTCCAGAGTACCACGTGCTTCCGCCATGTTGCAACACCACGTGTTTCCGCCTCACCACGTGTTTCCGCCTCACCACGTGTTTCCGTCTCACCACATGTTTCCGCCTCACCACATGTTTCTGGTGTTTCCGCCTCACCACGTGTTTCCACCTCACCACGTGTTTCCACCTCACCACGTGTTTCCACCTCACCACGTGGTTCCGCCTCACCACGTGTTTCCACCTCATCACGTGTTTCCGCCTCACCACGTGTTTCCACCTCACCACGTGGTTCCACCTCACCACGTGTTTCCACCTCACCACGTGGTTCCACCTCACCATGTGTTTCCGCCTCGCCAAGTGTTTCCACCTCATCACGTGTTTCCGCCTCACCATGTGTTTCCGCCTCACCACCTGGTTCCGCCTCACCATGTGTTTGCACCTCACCACGTGTTTCCGCCTCACCACGTGTTTCCACCTCGCCACGTGTTTCCGCCTCACCACGTGTTTCTGCCTCACCACATGTTTCCGCCTCACCACATGTTTCCACCTCACCACGTGTTCCCGCCTCACCACGTGTTTCCGCCTCACCACATGTTTCCACCTCACCACGTGTTCCCACCTCACCACGTGTTTCCACCTCACCACGTGTTTCCGCCTCACCACGTGTTCCCACCTCACCACGTGTTTCCGCCTCACCACGTGTGCCTGCCTCACCACGTGTTTCCGCCTCACCACATGTTTCCGCCTCACCATGTTCCCGCCTCACCACGTGTTTCCGCCTCACCACGTGTTTCCGCCTCACCACGTGTTTCTGCCTCACCACGTGTTTCCGCCTCACCACGTGTTTCTCTCTCGCACAGCACTACGGGATCCCGCAGCACTTCGGCCTCTTCTACGCGCTCGGCATCGCTCTCATCATGGTCGGCGTCCTCTCCGGCTGCTACCACGTCTGCCCCTCCTACTCCAACTTCCAGTTCGGTGGGTCCTGCTCCAACTTCAGTTTGATGAGTCTCGCCCCTCCCACTCCAAGGTTCACTTCATTGAGTCCCGCCTCTCGTGCTCCAACTTCCAGTTAGGTGTGTAAATCACACCGTCCCACTCCTTCCAGTTCAGTGAATTCTTCCCCTCCCACTCCAAGTTCAAGTTTGGTGAGTCCCACTTCTTCCAGTTCGGTGAGTCCCGCTTCTCCGACTCGGTTGGTGAGTCCCGTCCTGTGCGATGTCTCTCTGGTCAGCAGAGGTCGCTCAGCGCCCCAGCCCGAAACCCAAGGTGGTGTTGCACAACAACAACAGTTTCAAGCGAACCTCACCTGTGACTCAGTATCCCTTTGCTTCGTTGTCCACAGCCCCTTTGCGCATTTGTGACTCGGTCTTCATGTCATTCATAACTCACCGAGATACCCCACATAGTTTCACCGGAACTCACGTGGTTTCACCCTGAACTCACGTGGCATGAACCGGAAGTGACGTCTCTCCTCTTCCTCCGCAGACACGTCGTTCATGTACATGATTGGCTGGCTGTGCATGCTGAAGATCTACCAGACGCGTCACCCGGACATCAACCCGCAGGCCCACATCGCCTACTTCTGCGCAGCCTTCGTCATCTTCATCGCCGTCATCGGCGTGGTGAGTACAGAGAGGGCACCAGGCATAGGGGGCAATTGTGTATCCCTACAGGGCACAGTGCAGAACACAGTGCTGCACAAAGATTTGCGGTTTGGGCCACAGGGACTATTTGCAGGAACTGTCGGCATTGACAGGTCTTAGACACAGGGATGCATCCAGAGCCTTGTGGTGAGGACAGAGCACAGTATTGGGCACTCGGGGAGTGATGTGTACAGGACCTGGAGGGGGACTGACACAGGGCACAGTGTTGGGCACACGGGATGGGAGCGTTTTGTGTTCCCCACATGTACAGATGTGTGCATTTTGTGTGTCTTGTTTGAGCGTCTGTTGCGTCTCATCAGTATAGCAGAGCTCTCTGTGTCTCTTCTGTAGATGTGTCGTCCAGCATTGAACATCTACCAGGTCTCTCGTTGGCAGGTGTTTTGGTTTTCGCTGTTCTGAATTCCTGTTGATGTTCCGTGGTGTGTGGGACATCGCTCCGGATCTGTGACTGGGTTCAAAGCACGAACACTGCTGGACAACAGCGAGCGATCTGAAGCTGCCCGAACAGCAACCCTTCTGAGGAAGGTTGAACCTTTTTCAGGAAGGTTGAACCCTTCTCAGGAAGGTTGAACCCTTTATCAGCAGGGTTGAACCTTTTTCAGGCAGGTTTTTCAGGAGGGTTAAACCTTTATCAGGAGGGTGAACCTTTTTCAGGCAGGTTGAACCCTTTCAGGAAGGTTGAACCCTTTTCAGGAGGGTTGAACCCTTTTCAGGAAGGTTGAACCCTTTTCAGGAAGGTTGAACCCTTTCAGGAAGGTTGAACCTTTTTCAGGAAGGTTGAACCTTTTTCAGGAAGGTTGCTTCAGATTGATCTGGATTGTCCAAATTTTGGGGTTTCCAAGCCACCCTGTGGTGATGTGGGTGAACGGGTTGTCCAAACTTGAACGTCACAGCCGTTTGTTTCGCTGCACCTCTCATCCGTTGGTGTGTTCTGGTTCACTGTTTCCGTCCGGCAGGTGTGCGGCTCACTGACCCTCCTGCTGCTGTGAAAGTTACTGTATCAACTGTTTGTGAGTTGTTGACACAGGTGTCCGAGAAACTGATATTCCCTTCAAGTGCACTGAATTTGTTGTGCGATGTCCCTGCAGGGCAGAGTACCGCGTGGCAGTGCGACGCAGGGAAGGTCGGTGAAATGTCCCAACCAACCCCGCCCAACCAACCCCACCCAAGCCCCCCTGCTCAAGCACCCCCATCTCCCGCCCCTGCCCAAGTCCCCTCATCCAACCCCCCTGACAGGTCTTGCACACAAGATGCCACCCTACGACATGCTGCTGCTGGGACATCGCACCCGCATCCAGTACTGCTTCTTGTATGTTTTGCATTCCTTCTGCAGGTGCCTGATAAACTGATGTTCCCTGCATGTGTACTGAATTTTCCCTTCCTGCTGCAGGTGTACGGGACGCCGCTGTTCTGGATCCTCTTCGCGCTCATGCAGATCATGTGCACCTTGTTCCTGTCGGCGCAGCTCTACTACATGGGCCGCTGGAAGCTCGGTGAGTCACAACGCGCCGCGCGGACATCTCCCCAGCGTCCTGAGGTGTCCTCCCACCAGATCCCTTTGAGCTTCTTCAACAAGGTCCTCATCAGCAGGTTCTACCAGGTTCTCTCGGCCTGTTGCCGCGCCGCAGTTCGCTTGTCATGGCTCTACCAGGCAGGATAAAGGTTCCATCCAGGTCCTCTCACCTCACACAATGTAGTGGGTCGTAGGTTTTACTGAAATTGACACTTTCATAAAATGTCGTTTCAAAGCCTGCGTTGACAAACTTGTCCTAGTTGCCATTGAAACTCCTTCAAACTCGCACGTTACTGCTATGGGCGCCAAATCAAAAGAGCGCGAAAATTGGGGCACACCCACGCAGCTATGTTTTCCCGTTCTTGATATTTGGACGCCTGTCTGTTGCTGACCTGGGCAGACCACCAGATTGGGTACACGCCCAGTTTCCTGACTGGACGCCTGTCCTGCGCCCAGGGTCTTCCAGCCATGTTTTCCCGTCCATGATATCTTGATCCTTCTGTGTTGCAGACCTGGGCGTGTTCCACCGCTTCTACCTGATGGTGCGGTCGGACCTGATGCACTGCGCGCGCCCCATGTACACCGACCGCATGATTCTGCTCGTCATCGGGAACGCCGTCAACTGGAGCTTGTGAGTAGTGCGCATGCGCGAAGGTGGCGGCGTCGTTTGGTGGCGTTGTTCAGCAAGCTTCATCAACGTTGTTTGCGTGACGCAAAGCAACTGGAGCTTGTGAATTGTACGCATGGGCGATGACGTCGTTTGGCGGCGTTCAGTAAGCGTCCGCCACGACGTTACTCACGTGATGGCGTTGTTCACATGGCAACAGAAACTTGTGTATACTGACAAGCGAGGGCGTCATTCGGCGGCGTTGTTCACATGCGTAGACGCCGTTGCTCTCGCATTGCGACGACGACCGTCCAGGATGATGCACAAGTGGTTCTTGCGCATCGCCAGTATCTCCGAACAGTAAAGATCGTTTTGGATAGACTGTTTTTGGTCTGCCAAACTGATGAACCATGCGTGTGTCTTGTACCGCCTCCTTTGCAAATCCTTCGCTGAAATCAGCGTTCTGGCCTCGGTGTGTTGACCGTCACTTCCGGTTTGTTCACTTCCGGTGTGTGTTCCGGTTGCAGCGCCCTCTACGGGCTGATCATGGAGCCGCGCGACTTCGCGTCCTACCTACTGGCGATCTTCATCGTCAACCTCCTCATGTACTTCGCGTTCTACATCATCATGAAGGTGCGTGTGTGGGTCTGGGTGTGCGTGCATGTGTTGTGTCAAAGAAGGGCAATGCAGATCTCTATCCACAGGGTGAGAGCTTTTGTACGACCGTATTCCACGTGTAACTTGCAGACTTTTGGGCTCCAAGAGTGTGAGACAGTGTGTGTGTGTGTGTGTGTGTGTGTGTGTGTGTGTGTGTGTGTGTGTTTGTGTTCTGTCTGTTGTACCGTGCCCCATTCTGACCTTGACCTCTGCTCTTGCCCACAGCTGCGGTCCAACGAGCGGATCCTGCCGGTGCCGATGCTCTTCATCGTGTGCACGGCCGTCGTCTGGGGATTCGCCTTCTACTTCTTCTTCGCCAAGCTCACGTCATGGCAGGTACGTCACACACGTAAAACTCACGTCACACGTCGAACTCATGTCAAGTTCACGTCACAGATACACACACACACACACACACACGTGGAGACGCGAGTTCACACCTATGCTTTGCACCTGAACTCGTGAACACGTGACGCAAGGGACCATAAAGCCACGTGTATATTTTTCTCGCCCCGTCGTGGGGTATTTTGCAGACAACAATTTGTTTCCATTTTTCCCATTGCGCAAGTCTCAGTTCTCACACTGTTGATCCCGCGCACTTTTACTTCCGGTGTCTCACTTCCGGTGCCTCTTGTTTCAGGTGACGCCTGCGCAGTCGCGCGAGGGGAACGCGTCGTGTCTGCTCTTCAGTTTCTATGACGACCACGACGTGTGGCACTTCCTGTCGTCCATGGCGCTCTTCTTCTCCTTCATGGTCAGTACCAGCGGGTGGCGCCACTCGCGCCTCCTTTTCCCGCCTTTTTTATCCGTGTTTGTGCCCAAAGCTCCAAGAATGGAGCAGGTCAACACCAAGCGTCTTTCCTGTGACTTCTGCAGTGAGGCAGTGTGAACTGACCAAATGAAGAGATGTTGACCTTTGGCCAAACCACCATCTTCATTGTTGTCAAGGGGCTGTATTCGTTTCCACGTCTCCCTGACGCTCACCCGGTTCTTTTCGCAGGTTTTACTGACACTTGATGACGACTTGATCCACACGCCTCGCGACCGAATCCACGTCTTCTGATTGGCTCGACCTGAGAGCACTCAGGTGCGACGCCATTGGACGGACGGGTCGCGAACGGCGACCAATGAGGGAAGCGGATTCCGACCGGCGCGAGACAACGGAAGAAGCGAACATAGTGAAGAAGAAACACAGGATGTAGAGTGTGCGTGTTGTGCGAATGTGTGCGCATGTGCAAAGGTGTGTAGTCAACACGTGAAACTTTTCTCCTTTGAGAGAATGTTGTGTTTGACAGGGGCCGAGAACCTTTGAAGCCAGCAACACAAACGTGCGTCACGCTTTGTGTCCCTGGGCAAGTCAACGTTACCAAGGTCACAACACGCCAACCTGTAAAATTGAGTGTGAAAACGCGGCGCAGGCCTCAGTGAAACTTTGACGCGTTTGAGATGCGTGTGAGAAACCGTGACCCCTTTGTGTTCAAATACTCGCCTGCAGCACAGAGACGAAACTGCGATTCATGTTGGTTCATCCATTCACGCAAATCCCCTGTTCTGACGTGCATTTTACTTTGCACGGAAGGTTGAAAAATTCCCGATTGATCATCAGGACTCCGGTTCGTGGACGGAAACAAACTGACAAAATTCATGATGCCAAAATTTTGCGAGACGAAGCTGACCACAGGCCGGGTTCACACCGGATGTGGCGTGCGAACTTCCACACCTCCACTGGTGTCGGGGAATTTGGCGAAGTAGCCTTGGAAGGAAACTGGCCTTTCTTTGTCAGGTTGTGAACAAATTTAGACAGAAAAAAATTTACCAATCCGGTTTTGATTGAACCACATCTGATTGAAAAGTACACGTGTTCTCGTTGGTTGTGCACTTGTGATACACTGAAGAACAATGAGAAGTATTTTTTTATACCTGTACATATATTTGTGGCACGACAGGCATTGTACTCTATAGAGTCGAAAACACGCGCAGGCATTCCCAGGATGGCGCGAAAATGGAGGGAGAGTGGCGCGAAAGTTGAAGGAAGGGAACTATTTTCGCTTGTTCACTTGCAGTAAATGGCTCAAAATGTGTCATTAAAGAAAACTGGGGTCAACGTGGATCTGAATCTGCGTTGACGTAAGAACCCTTCTTTTCCATTGAAATCATTCCAGTCTGACTCTCTTCAGTAGAGCAGCCCCTTCTCTTTCTACACACATTGAGATGTAAAGTTTTTTCATGTGAGGATTCAACCAGTTTTCAAAATGCTTGCATTTGAGTTTCCAAAACTTCGCGCACTTCATGTGCTTTCGAGTAAACACGATTGTGTTGTGACATGCATGACACAGCGAACCCCGATGGTCACGATGTCAATGATGTGAATTGCGTGTGAAGTACAATCTAGATTCAATTGCGCTGCAGGTGAGCAGAATCAATCAGTCAATATTCAGAGCAATCACTGGATCAATCGATCAATCGTGTGGCTGAGTCCGCAGTGTGTGTGTGTGTGCGTGTGTGTGTGTGATCATTTGATCTCCTGACCAAGGAGAAAATTGTGACGGAGAATGAATGTTCTCTCGAACAGACTCATACTGTCCAGTGAATTGTACAGAATCCCCGGGGTTTGTGTGTGTGTGAGTGTGGGTGTGTGTGTGTGTGTGTGTGTGTGTGTGTGTGTGTGTGTGTGATATTACCCACAAACACAGACAAACACTACCCGCCCTATAGGCAAAAATATAAAGG
>JAAUXT010121664.1_pt1 | contig 13490 bp, 14 predicted proteins | sample 7278171 | NCBI WGS metagenome assembly JAAUXT01 (sample SAMN14350112, study PRJNA611818) | marine sediment metagenome | isolation source: surface marine sediment (1.8m) | place: French Polynesia: Moorea | collected 2018-08
CAGGGGCAGGGGCAGGGGCAGGGGCAGGGGCAGGGGCAGGGGCAGGGGCAGGGGCAGGGGCAGGGGCTGGAGCTGGGGCTGAAGCTGGGGCTGGGGCTGGGGGTGGGGCTGGGGCTGGGGCTGGGGCTGGGGCTGGAGCTGGGGCTGAGGCTGGGGGCTGAGGCTGGGGCTGGGGCTGGGGCTGGGGCTGGGGCTGGGGCTGGCAGCCAGAACAGGGGATGGGGCGCTTGGGCTGGGCCTGGGGCTGGGGCTGCGGCTGGAGCTTGGGGGGGGGGGCAGGGGCTCGGGCTGGAAGCTGGGAGCGAGGCCCAAGGGACCAGGGGTCAGGGGTCAGGGGCTGAGCCACACATGTTTCGAGAAGGACACACAGGGAGACGAAATTGCAAAGAGATCGAGCTGTCAAACCAGGATCCGCGAGAGGGGGGATTGTGGTGTGTCAATGAGATTGAACCTGTCACAGGAAAATTGCATTCAAACAACCAAACGCAGAAATGTCACTCGCAAATGCATTTTGTGACGTGCACGTGAAACCAAAGAGCATTCGCAAGTGGACCCTGGGTGCGCACGCGCAAATGCGTTTCTGAGGGTCTAAAGGTCCGAGGCACCCGACTCACCCCGAAGATCCCTTCACAATCTCACGCTTCAGCCACGCGGACCTTGCATGACCCTGACTCCCCCTGGAAGTCTGTTCCACACCCTGTACAAGGCCCCAACGCATGACGCATCCACTGTGAACCCAGCCCCAGGAAAACTCCTGCAGCCCCGCACAACGGTATCTCTATCACACAGCGGGGTATACGGCGCACCGCGGTGCAGCCTGATCCCACAGCCCCGTGTATTCACACCTGGCCCAGGTTACACACCCCACCGGCTCTAATAACTACTTAGAGAAGCGCAGCACGCCAATGATTGCTCAAAGATTGAGCTGTTCTGCAGTGGAGATAGGCTCCAGTGGAACCACGTGCAGAACAGTCCATTCAAGAAAGTTTCTGACTTCCGTTTGCTTCGCAGTGAACAATCTTCCAGGGTTCGGCAGGAAACTTCAGCACTTGGGCACTAAACCTGTCTGACCATGCACAGGCGGTGTGACGCAAGCTTCTGCTGGAGGAGACTGAGGGATGATCCCTGACCACTGCCCCTGATTTCGTGCAACGCGAGCAACATGTTTGTTTCCCCATGGAAGTGAATGTTCAAAGCTGGGATCGGGCCCTCCTCGGGACTGGGAATCCCTCAACCGAACCCTGGTTCTTCTCCTTCAGCCGAACACAGAATTTGCACCTCGTGTACAACTGCAGACGTTGCATTCTTTCCAAAATCTACAAATTGTAAGACCACAATACTCGTACTCTTCACAAGACAAGCTCTGCACAGTTATTTTCCAGGTGAGAGTACCTCCCACAGGCACACTGAAGAACCCCCAATACTTACATCAGAGAACAGAGTGTCTGCCAGTGAGAAACTGATACGGATCCAGGGGGCCCACAGAACCTGGGCCGAAAATATCCAACCCCCTTTCCCTTCCTTGTCGTGCCCGCAGGAAAATCTTGCGTCGTCCATCAAAATTTTCACTTGCAATCAGCCCCCCTCCGCCACAATGGGTGTTGCCCCCAGATGAAATCCTTGATCCGTCTTTTGTTTTTCTTGAGCAACAAAGAGTATTCTTGAGTCAAAGATACAGCATTATGTCTCTCACCGGGAGTGAGGCGTATGAGAACAGGAAGTATACCCTTCTACCTTCAGGCGCACGTTGTGTTCGGGATGGACCCTGGAACGAGGCTCCAGCCCCTCCCTGTAAACCCCTGGTTCACTTTTGAATGTGAGGAAGTCCAACAGACAGTGAGCATTCATAGGACACGCTGTCCGCCCACGCCTCCCCTCACCACCGAACCATCCAAAGCTCTGCCCGGGTCGCAAATTTCTGTCCAATTTTTGAATGGCCCCAACTGAAAAACCTCCCCCACCCTGCCCCAAGATCAAGCCCTGACCTCACAGCCCATAAGCACGGGAAGTTCCGTTCCCTCGGGGCCCTGGATCCGCCCTGGGCGAATCGCTGCCCACGTGCTCAGCGGAATCCAGCTCGGCGCAGACACGTGGGAACCGGAACCTCAGCCAGCGGAATCAAAACGCCTGGAGAAACTGATTTTAGATCTCACACACAATTCCAACTTCTCCTCTGAATGGAAGAGCTGTGAGCGATCCCAATCTTCAACTGTTCCAGGCAAAAACAAAAACACTTAAGTCAATGGTGCTGAAAATGAACTTGTGGGTGAGTTTTGACCTTTGTTGTCCGATTGGGTGACGGACATGTGTGTTCCGGATTCGAATTGTCCTGGCCGGCAGAATGAAAGGGATCAGACACTTTGCTGTCCCTGCACGAAGGTTCAGCACCCAGTGCTTATCATCACGGAACTTTGACAATGGCGCCCGCAAGTTGCCACAACAACCTTTCTTCACCTGAACCTGAAAGTTTTGCAAAACTTTCGCCAGTTCCTGAAGGATCCAGGCTGAGAAGAGTTTGGGGAGGCCAGGCTTGGTCCGGACCAGGATCTGTCATAGTCCAAGATGAAAACTCTGGTCCAAATGGTCACATGCAGGCAAGTGTCAACATGTGTGTGTGTGTGCATGAGGGCACCGCCCCCAGACTCCGCCCCTGGGGATCTGATCGGCCTAATGAATTTGTGGTGATCTGCAGTCGTGAACCTCTTGTCTTTATTGCCTCCTGCTGGGTTCAATCTCTCCAGACGCGCGCCAGCCGTTCTTCTTTATTATTTCCCAGGCTTTGTGCACGTTTCGTCCACCTGCAGCAGGAGGAAGGAAGGAGGAGATCAGACAACAGACACAGGAACCGCTGCAGCGGATCCAGGGTCGCGAGGTGCGGACTTGGCGCAGTGGATCAGGGGGTTGAACCCCGACACTTTCAAGTGGAGGAGAATCAACCGCGCGCCACGTATATCGGCAGTACAGCACTTCATCTCAGAGGTGTGCTCATGATCTGTCAGCCTTCCAAAATCTGGAAATTTCTGACTTCAAAATTTTTTGCAAGTTGGACAGTGTCCAAGTTGGGCAATGTCCAAGTTGAAATTTTCTGTGGGCAGGGGGGGGGATTGACTCGGACAATGTCCAAGTTGGACAGCATCCAAGTTGAAAATTTCTGTTGGAGGAATGGGGTTGACTGGGACAATTTGTGCGGGTCCATGTCCTGGACCTGGACACAGGGACAAACCAATATCAGACTGGCATAAAAATAACGTCGGACGCGCAGGTTGCCATTCAGCAGAACAGACACCAGTCCAGAAACAGAAGGTCAATGTTATTGTTTGGCGTTGGAGGGTCCGGGATCACAAGGTCAAATTCCAACATTTTAGCATTTCTGTGAAGCTTGCGCGTTGCGGCCACAATCAGAGATTCTACCAGAGCCGCGAGGCCAGGGGTCGGCTCCCACCCGACCCCCCCCCCCCCCGCGAGCCTTCAGGTGTTCCCCGGGAGAGGTGCGCCTGACGCGCGGGGGGAATGCGGATGCGGTGCGGCTGGAGCCTGCGTGGCGCGGGGTGGTGATGTACTCGAGATCCTGCACACAGGGCAGGGTCAGGACATAGCCACTCAGGGGGTTTTTACATTGGCAGTGTCAGCGTCAGAAAAGCTGTCGGCGTCAGAAAAGTTGACGTCGACGTCAACATTTTGCTGTCGACGTCAATTTTAACAGGGACCCAATGGAGGATGTCAGAAAGATGGCACTGTCCATTCCTGACGTCACCACACGACACCAATGTGAAAACTGCTTGAACTGCGTACGTTTCAGGTTGGGTTCACCCAGAATGCGTCACAAGCGGAGTCCGTAGAAATGGACGCTGCGTGGTCACGTGGCCGAGAATGGTGCACACAGCAGCGTGTGACTGCGGCCTCTCCGATCTCAAACACAAAATCCCAAATTTCTTTCAAGCACAAACCCCATCACGGGTGCAGTCAAATTATCCAGGGACGAAAAGTCAGCACGAAGCAAGCAGTTTTCTGGATCTTTGACATTCAAACTGTTCGCACCTGCGAGACAATCATCTCTCTGCAGTGTTCTTCGCACTGACACACACGTTACCTTTGTCAATTACATAAGCATTAATGTTTTCGCACTTTGCACTGAAAGTAACCCCCTGCGGTTTTTAACGCACACGTTACTGTCGGGACGTGACGACAGGAAACGCTGTTTATCGCAGCCTCTGATTGGACCCCGTCCCCAACTCCTCATTTTGAAGGGAAACAATTGGTTTGCTGACGTTTTGCGTCAGGTACGAAGCAGATGTGATTCAGGTGGTGAGGAGAGGCCCTGGGAGCCTGTCCCTTGACCACCAAAGACACCCTCCCTGGGATGATGACCACAGCTGCACAAAGCTTCATTTTTCCGTGCAAACCCTGCATTCGTTCCAGTACACCCCCTCAACCACAATTCGTTGGGTCCTGATGTATTGTGTTTGGTCGTGTTCGATTTGCCAACCCGGATCGCAACGATGGATCCCGAGCAACCCAAACAGAAACCCATCTCATTGGTGGGTTGCAGTGGATCGGTCCAGGTTGGCCGAAATGTGTTTCTTTGCACCAACCTGTTGCAACCCGGGTTGCCAAATCGCGCAAATCGAACGGTGCCTTTGTCACACTGCACGCGTCAGGTGTTGCCTTTTCACACAGTCTTTTGACAGATTCAGGTGGGAGCCACGGTTTGGACGGAATTCAGACTACGCTACAGGATCTTCTCAGTCGCACTGATAGAAATGGACGTGAGACAGCCACATTTAGCCCACTTATGGGAGGTAATCTTTTCAACTTGATGCACTTACGCATGATGCGCAAAGAGGATTTTATTCTTCCTCCTGTGCACAGGCGTGCGCGCTTGTCTATCCAATTCACAACCTGCCAGCTAATTGGGTTTGTCTCGACTTTTCACGCAGTGTGCAAGCACCACATTCAAACGTGAATTTTGTTGCCTTGGTGACAAGAGCTTTTGTGAGTGCTGTCGCTTGGCGAGTTGCGCGTCAAGAACAAGAACACAAGGTGTTGATACGCGCGGCCTCAATGTGGAACACGTCGTCACACGTACCAACCAACTCGTTTCCTCGTTGTCTGAAAGCTGCAGTCTGGAGCTGTTCTGTCGCACAGCCAAATCAAACAGACAACATCTGATTCTGATCATTCCTGTGTGGGCACAACAGAATCATGCACTTTGAAAACGATTTTACCAGCGGTCCCAATCTGAGGTAAAGAGGAGCCCTGTCACGCATTGTGTTGTTGAGTTCAAATCCAAAGATGACACAGATCCTTGTTACCAAAGATACAGGAAGTCGGGTTTTCACACAGATGACGCGGCGTGCAAAATTTTGACGCGAGGCCAGGAAAGGACTGGATCTTTTTTTGTGCTTTCCATTGGGCGCCATGTTAAATTTGATGCTTTTTCTGACGCACCCCTGATGTTCTTTTGATCCTCTCCATTTGACGTCATGTCAAATTTGATACCCGAAGTCAAAATTTTGACGCCAGCGTCAATAGATCTGACGCCGCAAGCCTGTGTGAGAACCCTACAGCACGCCCCTGGACCCGCCCCTGGATCCGCGCTCGTCTTCACACACAGAAGCTGCCGGGCCGCCGAGGACGCGTCGTTTTCACAGCCGAGCGCGTCCGCAGCCGCCGGACCGGAAACGATTGGCCATTTGGGGATGAGCAGGAACAGCTTCTCCCGCCTTCGCTTCACACGGATACTGCGCCGTGTGGGACGTGGTTCTTGCGCTGAATCAGGGCGGATCCAGGCGGCGCCAACATCAACAAGAGCACATCTCAGTGGGGAGACGCGCCTGGTGTTTTGTGCAACATCTTTCTTGGATTCCTCCACTGCAAGACACTGTGTGTGGAAACCAACATCCTGGCACCCGGGCTCCGAGACGTTTGAATTGGGATCTGGCCTTCCAGCCCTTGATAGAAGGTCCTCAGTGGCTGTTCCTGTGCTGAGAAGTAAGGCCACCATTCCTGACGGGATACTGTCAAACGCAAAATCTACACTTTTAACACAATTGCTTGTTTCTCTTTTCAAATTCAGAAACCAGAGAAAGAGGCCATGCCAGCCAAAGTGGCCAGCAAGCCTTTTGATATCCTCACCAGGAAGAGCCTGGTTCACACCGGTTGCCCTGTACGAGGCTGAAAATTTAAGTGACCGATCGAAGTGCGTTTCTCAGAAGTGGTTTATTTTTTCGGAGCAGTTTTTTTTGTCAACATTGTCAACATGTAAGGGTAACAATCTGTCAATAAAACAATAACTTGGGTAAAATGTAAAATGGTAAAAAAATGAGTTGAACTTGGGCATGCAAACCACAATGGCAGAAACAAACATGACTATTAGTCAGCATCAGTGTCGCTGCTCGACAGGTCAGAAGTGCATTCAAACAGTGGATCAACAGTGATGCCCTGCCCCTCAAAATAATCCCCATTGACAACTGTACACTTTTGCCAGCGAATGACCATTTCATGCATTGCATTTTCGAACACAGAAGTTGGCAAGCCCATCAGGATTTTGCGAGACACATCTTGAAGTTCTTTGATGGAACCAAACTTTTCTCACCTGATCTGGGCCTTCAGCTTTGGGAACAAAGCAAAGTCGCAAGGGGCCAGATCAGGGGAGTAAGGTGGGTGTTCAAGTGTGCGGATTTTCCATTGCTTCAGTTTTTTGACAGTGTCAAATGCTGTGTGGGGACTTGCATTGTCATGGTGCAAGAGGAAGTTGCGACCACGCCAAAGGTTGGGTCTCTTGCGGCGCAGGCTCTCCTTCAGTTTTGTCAATGTCTCACAGTATCTTTCAGCAGTGACCTTCTCACGAGGATTCAAAAAGTCAATCAAAATCACTCCTTGACAATCAAAAAAAACTGTCATCATCACCTTTCTCATGGCAAAGTCTTTGAGAGGTTTTCTTGGACACAGTGCATCAGCATGAACCCACTCTGTTGACTCTCTCTTGGTGAGCTTCTCCCTGGTTGAGATCCACGTTTCATCCCCTGTCACAATGCATCGCACAAAGTCCTCTGGGTCGGGATCTGAGCACAGGAGGTCGATGTTGTCTTGAGAGACTGTCATTCTGGTCCACTGCTGTGGTTCAGTCAATTCACAAGGAATGAACTTTGCACATTTCCGTTTGATTTTGAGATCTTTTTTCAAAATCATCTGCACTGCATGTGTTGACATGCCTGTGATTGCCGACAGATCTTTCAGACTCAAATGCCCATCTTCTTCAACCAAAGAACTGACCCATTGGATGTTTTAATCCATGCGCTGACTGCGTGGTCGACCACACCTCAGAGCATCAAAAACATTTTTCATTCTATTCAGAAACCTTTTGTGCCACATGCGCACTTGCATTTTTGACATGGTGTCATCTCCCCAGACATCTTTCAGACTGCGCCAACATTCAATGGGAGACTTTCCAGTTTTGACAAAAAATTTGAGCGTCACCCTCTGCTCATTCCTACCTGTCAGTCTCGGGTTCACAAGGAATAAAAAAAACCCGACAAGTACGGAAAACATTGTGCAAAAATGAACAAAACCGAAGGAGAGCATCACACAAGCGGTACTCACAAAATCGCCCGACAGACTGTGACACACAACTTTAATTGGGTCATACACCTGTCTCCTTTTGTTCACTGGAGGGTTTCATTGCCTCAAAGTGAAGACCAGTCCCCACCCAAAAACATTCCGAAGACCCGATGAAAATATTGCATTCCGCTCAAAAGATCTCGACTTGGATCGGTCACTTAAATTTTCAGCCTCGTACACATCCCTATTCAAACCATTGGTACCGCAACGTAATGACACATCCCTGTTCAAACCAAACTTCAAACCCAATCAGTGGACACCCCATCCCAACCAACACTGAAGAACCTTCCCACCACATCTGCAGCCAATCTGCGCTTCTTCTCTCCGGGGTTTATTTTCCCTGCCTCACCCACCCACTCAGCCCAAACTGCAACTACCCCGGTTGTTAACAGGCATGCGAAGCAGGCTTTGAAAGCGATAGAGAACGCGGTGGCCGGCGGGCGCCCAGCCGCGAGGAGCGCGCGGTATCCCCGGACTCCCAGGCTCGAGCCGGGGCGTTTCTCCAGCGGTACCCCGGACAAACGAGCGGGACTTTGAGGTCTTCATCGCATCAGTGATACAGGTGTGGCAACCAGTGTTTGACATGTCAATTTTTCTCAAGATCATCTGGGAAAATAAGTTGCGTGTTTCAGCCGTTTCAGCAGTGCACATGGTCCCAACAGAAAACACCATCGCACCAACCATGCGGTCGCAGTTTTTACGGTCAAATGGCCGGTTTCTGCTGAAAGCTCCTGTCTGTCGCATTGCGGAGAGTTTCTGTGTTGTTGAGTTCAGGTCAAGTTCCCAATGCCGTTTCAGGCTCCAAACTCTGATGCATCGTCCAAGGGGAACAATTTTTTCTTGCCCCCTGGGTCCAAGATCCTGGATCTGGATCCGCTGGGCACCAATCCTGCACGAAGTTTAAAACTCGTCCTCAACCATTCCACCAGTTTCCCAGCCCCACAGTTCCAGGGTCCGTTGAACAACGCGAACCTGTGCGATCCTGTGCAACCTGAGGCAGGGGTCGCAGTGGACGCGTCACGCATCGTGCGTTGTGTCCCTGGGAGCTCCCTGTTCTGCAATGAATGCGTTCTCTTGGACATTCAAGCCTTGACGTTGTGTCTGATGCACCCTGTGCTTCTTGCAGCGGAGCACCCATTGACCTGAACGGTGACGTTTCGCGTGAAGGGGTTTTCACACTGGGTGGCCCCCGGTCGTTTTTGGGGCTGATGTCAATATTGCCACCATTGGGTTTCACGTCAAATTTTGACGCCGACGTCAAGAAAATGACTGCGCGTCACGAATGTGAAAACTGCTTGACGCACCTGACGTGAAACACCCCCTGCGGGTGATAACAAAGACGGATGCGGGGTTTCTGAGTACCGCGGGGGAGAACCCCAGTTAATCCAGGATTATCCAGGTTAATCTGGGGAGACGGGGATTATCATCGCCTCGGCGGTAAGCTAATCTCCTCAGATGTTAATCCAGGTCCCGTCAGCCACTCAGCTTTGTTGCTGCTCGAGCCGTCAAAACAACCGGGTTTTTGGTCTTTTGTCTTTCGTTGCAGTGCAGTGCAGTGCACGGCTGGCCTTTTCTCTGTGTGTGTGTGTGTGTGTGTGTGTGTGTGTGTGTGTGCGTTGGATTCCCACTGTGCCTTCAGGGGAGGTTCCCTGTGGCTTTTGTGGCCCCGTCGGACCCTGCCAAATTTCCAGCCCAGCCCCAATTTTTCACTTCAAGCATCAAACGCGCCCTGCCCTTTGAATGTCAATTTCTGTTCAACGGGTTTGAAAAATTACAGCTTTTGTCATTATGACTTCTTCAGATGTTGAAACAATGTCAAAGCGAGATCCCCCCAAAATGACCCACCCTCTCATTTTCTTGTTGCTCTTACGTGTTTTCCTGATTTAAAACCAAATCACAAATCGTCCTCCCCCTCCCTTTGGGAAACTGCCCCCAGCATGAGTTCCGGATCCACCCCTGGATGTACGCAAACCACCTAAATCCTGCTCACTCACTCACTCAGTGAGGCCAACATCAATATTTTCACGGCTGTCGTTTGTTTGCGGGTGTTAAAAAGCAGCTCCAGACCCGGGGTGAAGCTCGCACTGCGGGGTCATTCACACAAACGTAAATTTCCCGATAACCAGGTTCGGGGAAAAGATTCACTGAAACCTCACGTGGAGCGGAGTCCTTTTGCATTGTTCTTGGGGGTGGATCCAGGGACCCTGTGGCCCTTTTCTTTTTCGCAAATGTCATTGGCTGCTGAATCTGAAGTTTCTGTTCAACCAAGGATGTCAGGGAGGCTGAGACCCAGAATCCACCTCGAACTTCAATGGCAAATTCAACACTTGGTCGGGGGTCCCAATCCTTTCAGGCGATCCTCACAAAGGCCGCCTCTTCACACACACACACACACACACACACACACACACTGCACACACCACACACACACATGAAACACACGTGTGCACACACTACACACCACACACGCGCACACACACTTGTATGTACCACACACACCACCACACACACGTACACACACACACATGAAGATCCGCTCCTGGAATCCATGGTGCCCCATCAGACCTGATTCGACTCCAAACCTCGACACCCGAGACCTCCCAATCCGCGCCATGTGACTGACCAAATTCCTGGGAAGCCTGTGTTTGAGGCAAGTGCAACTGCGTTGCCAACAGACGAGAATGCAAAGAAATCAACCACAGACGAAAGAACTGTGTTTTGTTCACTGGAATTTTCATGAGGGGATCCTATTCTCTGGACGGAGGTTGCCTCCATGTTGCGCCCTTATTCCAGTGTGACCTTCACTATGCTAAACCCTCTGGAGCTGGAGCTACATCGCAGATCTTGAGGGTTCCACGGTGCATGCTCCTGCATGATGCAGCAATATTCTGCACACGGAGTTAATGTTGCGATTCACAATTTCTGGCTGGGATAAATTTGAAAGCCCTGGAAGAAAAATTGAAATTTTTGCGGGACGCAAGGAAGGACCAGGGCCACAAAAGAAAGCGTCCTGGTCCGAGGTACCTGCGACTGGGTACACTCAGCGTTTTGGCCTGTCTCCTCCACGTGCTGCGTGTATGCGCGGCTCTTTTTGATCCGAGAGGCGTGGGCCTCACGGAATGTCGCTCACGCTCACACGTGTGCGTGACTGCCAATTCACACCGTATGCGCCAGCGCACACGCACACCAAGATCACAGCGCACCAAAATTGGTCTCACACGTGCATACAGTTGTATTTTCTGATACACGACCTTACACATTGCACCATTGTGCACACACGGGTTCGTCAAGACAGGGTTCTCTACTGTACAAATATGGTTCCTGTGAAATCACACAATGATTTTCCGAGAACTTTGAGAAAAGAGTTGTGTGATTGAACAGGAACCTTTTTGTTCAGTGAGAACCAATTTCTACCATGATGCGAGCACATATGGTTGGTTTTGTGATCGCAGAGTTGTAGGAAGGTGTGCATCATCCCCTGGCACACGTGGTGTGAGGGGCAGGGAATGAATGTCTCCATGCCAAAAGAGAAAGGCCTCAGCAACACCACACTGACACCTCACTGATGGAAACTCCTGCGGCGACTGCGCGTTTTTGGAGGAAACGACCCTCTCTCTCCCCGCGTCTCGTTTCCGCCTGATCCTGCAGTCACAGGAGGAGAACTGCAGGTGCAACACAGCGGGTTTGTTGCACAACACGATATCACTACATGTGCAGTGATATGGGCCGGTTCACACTGAGTGCGTCGTGCGTTACCGTTTTCCACGTTGAAGTCGCACTCAAGTAAAGACGCACCCCAACTTTTCACTTGATTTTCTGGTATAGGGCCTCATTGAACAATGGTAATCTCTCACAATGTTCAAGACGCACCCCCAGTTTTGGTGCTCAGTTTCAGGACAAAAAGGTGCGTCTGACACATGGGTGGATACGGCCCACCATGCAGTCATGGTTCCTCGCATAATCGTGTGACCTCTGTCATGGCTTGATCTCAACCTGCCCAAGGCATTGACAGGTACTCGGCGCATTCACGTCACATCTCGCGACGCAGTTCACGCAGGGCCACAACTCGTGACGCATGCAGCGTGAACCGGCCCCTTTGGCTCCGCACCGGTGTTGAGAAGCTATCAGCGCCAAATGTCAGCTCAGATCCTATTGGCTGTGAACCGAGACTCATCTCTCCGCTACAAGATAACTTTTTGCACACGACTATGTTCCTGGCTGTGGGGGTTTCGTCAGAATCCATGAGATAATTTCATGCAAGAGAGATTTCTGACTGCAGACAGCTGAACAAAAATTTTACAAGTGTGTACATTTCACAGACAAATGTACCTGCCGATCCATGGTCATACAAGAGAGTGAGACTGGATTCAAGGAGGTTCTTTGGCCCCACTTGAACCCCGACCCCGGTGATCTTTTTTGTTCCTGCCCCCCGCCCAGTTTTTGCACTGCAGGCAGAAACAGATTTCACTTTTCTTTCTTTGTTTCCCAAGGTTGAAACCACACCTGCCTGGGGAAGCCCCCCCCCCCAGGCCAAACCCTGGATTTGCCCCAAGGTTTTGATGAAGTTTGATGTCTGGAGGCAAGGTCAAACTTTGTTTGAAGCAAAACTGCTGCAGTGCGCACTTTGCAGCAGAGATGATTTTCTCGTTTGGACGGAGCTCTTGCTTCACAATTTGACCTCAGTGTAGAACTGGTCGATGTCCCTCGTGCACGAGTACATTGACCAGTCCTGCACCAAAGCGCTTTTTTTTTTGTTTTGTTTTCCCTTGTGAGCTTTCACGTTGGAATCCCAGCGGAAGACTTTCCAAAACCTGAGTCCAGCCCAGGTGCAATTGCACGTGTCCCCTCCACACCAAGCATCGCAACCATTCCAAGGGCCGCCCCAGGCTTTGGTCAAGAAGCCTTGACCCCTTCATAGGCCAAGTTCAGTCTGCATGGTTTCGTGCAAAACACCTGTGCAAAGTGCAGATTTGTACGAAGTGTAAGCCCAGACCAAGTCTTACTCGGACGATCAGAGTCCCATTGGTGCACCTGATCTCTGGAGTACGACAGACTCTGGGGCCCCAGCTCGTCCGCACAGCTCCCTATCTCGATGCGTGTTCCTCCTGCGTGCGTGCACATCTGCAGCATCCACTACAACGCGTATCAGATGAAGAGCTCAAGACCCTGTCAGAGCTCGGACTCTCTGTCAGAAGACATCCATCAGCAGCTCATAGACGCAGCTCCCATTCCTGCCAAGTGGTTGGGAATGAATAGCGCAGCGCGGAACGGCCACAGTGCTGATAGTTCTGTCAGGCTTGAAGCCGATATGGACCATGGGCTGAGAAGGGGCGGGAGGGGTGGGAACCAGGGGAGGGAGGGGTGGGAACCAGGGGAGGGAGGGGTGGGAACCAGGGGAGGGAGGGGTGGGAACCAGGGAGCGGGACGGGTGGGAACCAGATGGTGGGAGGGTGGGAACCAGGAGTAGGAGGGTGGCAACCAGGTAATGGGACGGATGGGAACCAGGCAACGGGAGAAGTGGGTACCAGGGTGCAGAAGGGGTGGGAACAGGGAGGTGGAATCAGTGAGCGAGAGGAGTGGCAAGCAGGGAGCCAGAGGAGTAGGAACCATGGAACGGAAGCAATGGGGCAGGAGCCAAGGGGTGCAACCCTGGGGGGGAGCCAGGGAGAAGGAACTATGGGCTCGGGAAAGGAACCAAGGGAACAATGAGCTCATTGACTCCAAGTGACATTCCACACAAACACACACACACACATATATATATATATATATATATCGAACTACGGATCCACTGAATGTGATACCGCATTATGCTGGACAAATGGGGCAGTAGATAAATTTGATTAGAAATGGAACACTAAATATCCCGA
>JAAUXT010054547.1_pt1 | contig 13487 bp, 18 predicted proteins | sample 7278171 | NCBI WGS metagenome assembly JAAUXT01 (sample SAMN14350112, study PRJNA611818) | marine sediment metagenome | isolation source: surface marine sediment (1.8m) | place: French Polynesia: Moorea | collected 2018-08
GGGAGAAAGAGAGAGAGAGAAGAGAGAGACAGAGACAGAGAGAGACAGGGAGAAAGAGAGAGAAGAGAGAGGGAGAGATAGAGAGAGAGAGAGAGAGAGAGAGAGAGAGAGAGAGAGAGAGAGAGAGAGAGAGAGTGAGTCACTGATGTAACACAGAGTCCGTCAAACATTTTCTGACAAAATCGAGTCCTCACATTTGTTGCAATACTGGTAGTTTTTCTCCAGTTTTTCTGCTCAGCGCTTTTGACGGCATAACTACAGGAAGATCTCACTCTGGAGCCGCACGCGCGCACGTGCTTGTGAGATTCTGGTTGCACGGAAAGCCTCGTGTTTGTTGTCAGCTGTGGACAGCCCTACCGGGGAGAATATTTACACGAATGCCAAAATATTGTTGCAAGAGCTCAAGACTTTGACACACAAGTGACCACCTGGGAATAGCAGAGAAGAACTCGGCAGAAAATTGGTGGTCAGTCGCCAGTCGCATAAATTTGTTTCACGGGCAGACGGAAGAACACTCAAAAAGCAATCAAGAGACACTGATGGGTTTGAGAACGCTGCAAATGGAAAATCGCGTGAAAGCGACAAAGGGACGTGTTGGGTATTGGGTATCCATAAATTGTGCCCGAGGGAGTCAAAGAATTCGGAAGATTTCCACTTTGACCTCCTCATCGAGTGGACCGCCGCAAGAAACGTTCCTTCAGCGTTGCGCATGTTTCTGCGCTGCTGGAACCTCTTTCTTCCCACTCCCTTTGCCAGCCACTCACTCTCCCCATTTGAGAAACATTTTGTGAGGTTGCTCTCGTGCACAATGCGTGCAATCTCTCCCCCGTGCGTTGTGAGCTCCCTCGGTGTCTGCACGAAGGCCACCTCAACATGCACCGAGTGTGGCGGAAAAAATGCATTGTTTTGGCGAGACATTATCAGTCGCGGTAACAAGTGGAACAGGCCGCACTCGCGCGCCGAACCACTTGCTGACACGACAAAAGGTTCGGATCAGGAAACGGAGCCGATAAGTTGAGGATCAATTATCTGGCGTTACGCGCCCGGCAGATTGCTACACAACTTTTTGGAGAACTTGTTGAGTGTGAATAAAAATGAGTTGGTTTGTCTCTTTCTTATGCCGCACATGTACAGAGCAAAACATCTTCTGATCACTCTTATTCTGTTGTGGTGCAAAACATTTCCGCAAAAATATCTGTTCAGGCCAACTTTGCCCAACAATTCTCGTGAAAGTTTTTGTCGCCCAAGACGGATGCGGCAGGGAGGGATGAGGACCGACGACGCCCGATGTCGTTAGAATCCTGAAGTTTTCTTGTAGCTGACTGAGAAGTGCCCTTTTCATTGTTTTGTTTGAATGTCTTTTTCTGCACAGAAGTCTTTTTGCGATTCGCCAAAGAATGGATTTGAAGAACCCAACGAATATTCTTATGAATGAGGTGATTGCCTTGTAGCGGGAAGTTCCTTGTTTGCCAGACGTAGGGACTGCTCAACGAACGTTTCGCAGGACAAGACGTCACTGACTTGGGCTCTTTCTGAGATATCTATATCCTGATTGGACTTTTTTTGTATGGAGAGAAAACCAAATACAATTTTCTGCTTCAGGAATCAAAAATAAATCCACAGCTTCCCGTTTTCAAAATGTGTCGAAGAAAAGAAGCTCTGGCCCCCATCCCCACCTCAAACGGTCGTGGGCACGCACCTCGCGTTGAATCTTTCGAGGAAACAACACCCAGAAAGTTCTGATAACACGCACAAAAAAAGCAAAATGTGTGGATCATTAGACAGCCAACGCCCGTTGCGTCGAGTGAGTGAAGACGCATTCTGCTTGAAAAAAAACCCTACTGAACGTGGCGTGATGTCGTATCAATTTCAGATCTGGTATCTAATGTCCGGTTGGCGACGTCCAGTGTGCTCTGGTTTTTCTTCTCCGCGTGTTTGAACACAGAACCTGGACCGCGGCGCACAAGGCCTTCAGAGTTCGCCGCTCTTTACCCACATAATTGACACATAAACATGCGATTTAGTCTGCGGAGCAGGAGAGAAAGGCAAAATGTGTTGACATACCTGGCTCTGTTTCTGTTGAATGAGTGTGAGTACTTGTTCGGTGAGATGGTAATCTTTGGCGCGCGCATCTGTGAAGACGTAGATGAACGAGTTGGGCAGCGACTGCTGCAGCGCCATCTTGATGGCGCCGATGCTCATCTCGGGGCAGTCGCCGCCGCCCTGTACGTACAGGTCGCGCAGGTCACGCTGGAACTTGTTCGGGTCGGTAGTGACGCGCGCGGGGCCCACCTCTGCAACGAGAAGAGTCACCAGGGGCTCAGAGGAGTCTCGGCGCAGGAGTCGGACAGCTCAGACACGTGTTGCTTTTGCTGGACGAAGCCAACTCCCACACGTGAAACGTGAAAACCCGGTGCGAAAATTGACAATGCAGCTGACCTTAAACAAGAGGCCACACACGCACACACGGGCCAAGCCTCATGCTGAGTGACGCCATGCAAAGGCTGTGTGATTCAATCTTGTTTTCAGTAGATCTGCATGTCAAGAGTGGAGAACACTCCGGACAGGGCGCGCAGCCCCGACAACCGCTCAGAGACGTCGTGCAGGCTGAGTGTGGGAGGGTGGGGCGCGAAACAGACGTGATTCAAGATCCCGAGGGTCTCGCACTTCAGTCAAATCTTCGCTTGACGGGTGCAAGTGCAATCTGTGCGAATTGTCGTCATGTGCACGAGTGGTCGTGCTTTTCACCAATCCACCGGACTAACTGCGAGTGTAGTCAGTTTGTGTTTTCCTTCTTGAAACTTTCTGGTGAAAGTTGAATCTGGACGAAAAGTTAAAGATTTTTCAAATTTCGAATGCATTCCAACGATGCGTAGCTTCCTGTGCTGTTTGTCGTCAGCTTTGGCCTGAGCTTGTGATTGTGGTGACAGCCAAGCTACTGTTTGGCTGTTTAGCGACACAAGTACCTGCTGGTAACACAAATATCAGGTATCATAACAACCCTGCGAGTTTTCTTCCTTCCATTCATTTGTTTTTGAGCAGGCGATGTGAAAGGATTCGCTGTTGCAGGGCTTCTCATGGAAGTCACCCGATACAACTGGGCCTAACAGGTAAAAGACACCATTGTTGAGGAATATTCAGGTCAAGATCACTTTGTTGTAACTTCACATTTCCACTGAAACACAGCGGAGACTGGAAGCGATCCCACGAGCACGCCAACACACGCGCACCTTCCCTGAGACGACCCGCTCCATGGAGTGGGCTGAAAAATGTTATCGCGACCGAATCCAACTGGCGAGAGGCGATGACGAGACTAGATACGGAAAGAGAGACTCGTCTCATCAATTTACCATTTGCACTTGACACGCCCACATCAATGGCTGTATTTCTTTCCCGATCCCTTCTTGCCCCAGCGAATATTGGAGTGTAAATAATATCGGGAAATAAGTCAAAGGACAAGATGTCATCAGATTCTCAAAACATAAAGTGGGAACAGGGAAAAGTCAGAGTTGCAGAGTACTTCTGCCTTTTTGTTGCAGGGTGGTTTTGTGTTGTTTTCCTTCTCTTTTCCCCCACAACACAAAGGCTGCTGATCGCGCCAGACACAAACCACTCTCTCTGCTTCGCAATGCAGCCAGCGCGCCCACAGGAATTGAGTATCCAATCATTCAAACCAACAATTGTTCTTTCTCTTGCACCTAGACCACAAGAATGCGCGCTCAGAGCATCTGGACTCACTTTTTGCGAAGTTGTGTTGATAAACTAAAAAGAAAATAGCTTTATCGTGTTTTTTATCTGCCGTCCTTGTTTCGCAGCCAAACACCTGAAGTGATACACGAGCCTGTCGGTGGAAAACAAATAGTCTTCTCACACACAGTTGTAACATTTTCTTTTCTGCAGGCGCGATCCTACGCGTCGCGCGGGGAACAGGAAAACATGGCTCGTTTGGGTAGGAGGTCTATTGCCAGCAAACGATGGGCTTCGTTTGTCGAATATTCCCGGATTTTATTGTGCCCTAAATCAAGACTGAAAAAAACGATTGAACATCAAATTTCACGTGTGCTTGTTTGTCACCCATATCGCCGATTAAGCAGCTTTTCCTGGTAAATGGAGTCCTGGAATTCCTGCTGAAGTGTTCACGTACACGAGTACATTCAAAGAAATCTCTGAGTCCAATAAATATTGGTCGTTGGACTTTCGTGTTGGTTCGGTCTGACAAAGTCCCTTGCAGCTTTTGCACTTGATCAGAAGGATTTGTAGTGAATTCGCCAATGCCTCGAAATAGATTATGGTCAATGACATTGTTCACGAAACTTTTTCTCAAACTTTATGATGAACATCGTGAAGTCAGTTTATTGTCCCGAAGCATTTCCTCGCCCCAGAGTGCGAGAGCGGCTTCAGCCAGTGGTTGTACCTGCAGGACGCAAACCACTTCTGCAGTGAACTGTCCGAGCGTCAAGGAGCGTCAAATGACGGTCAAACCCTGTCCTGGCAGATACAGTATCTAATTTCACTGTCACCATTGGGAGATTTTCTGTTTTCTGTTTTGTTCTGGGAATCAGTGTGAGAATTTCAAGAATTCTGTGCAAGAATCGTTTTCCTCGTACTCGTACCAGAGCAGGATGAGGTTGACATTGCCCAGGATGGTTTCAATTCGTGCACAGATCGCCCCCAAATGACGTGCAGTTTGTCGAGAATGGGACGTAAATCTCTGATCTTCACTTCCACGAACATTTGACCACAAACACGGAACAGTCAAACTTCATGAAGAAAGCATCGGCGAGGCGGATTTGGCGCAGCTCTGAACGGCTCTGGGTTCGACGCAGAAATGTGGAGAGAAATATGAAGCTTGTTCCATTGACGTGTCGACGCTGCTCGGGGATTCCACGATGACTGAGTAATTACCGACATGTGCAGCATCATTCTCTTTGATCTCATTGGAAAACAAGCTTCTTTGGGCGGTGATTAACGGCTCAACAGGTGGAGCGAGCCCCAGGTGCTGCTGTCGTTATCAAGGCCCCGCCCCTCAACACATCTCAATCTCAACACGCACGCCTCGCTCACAGAGATGTCTCCTTCCTGGCAGGTCAGGCACTCCTCCATTGACTCAAATGAACACAGGAATCTTGTGCAGGGTAAACTGAGACTGCCCGTCAGTCAGTGCAACTGTTTTCGTAAAAAAAGAATTCCCTCTGTTCCCAGTCGACGCGTCTGTGGCCCGAGGAACCGAGGAACCGAGGAACCGAGGAAGTGCCACTTGATCGACCCTGCATGATAAACCCGACGGGAGCCCCTCTCCCTGCTCTCCCCGCCGTATTCTCAGCACTGATCCCCCACGAAAATCGTGTTTGATAATTGGCCACGTCAATTGTCGGAGACGGGTTTTGGTGAAAGAAATTAACGGGATTGCAAACAGTGTCCAGTTTAGCACTGGAGTGCAGCCACACCAAACCCATTTCCCTTGAATACAGGGGTCGGGGTCTTGGTTGAGGACGACGGTCACTCTGAACGGACATGAAATTCAGAAGATTCTTGACTGCGTGGCTGCACATGCCAATCAGTTGCGCTTTCATCAAGACAGTTGACTTTGTGGAGGCATAGGCAATCATTAACAAGTATGGAAGCCATCAGGGCCGAAAGGTCAGTGAACATCAATGCCATGGCAATGGCCGACGTGGTTCCGTTTCAGACAACCAGAAGCGCTCCTGGCCAACATGAGCGCAATGGGAATGGACAGGTGGCCGGCGGGAGGCCGGCTGACCCGCGAACCCGCCCCTGACCCGTCGTCAAACCAAGCGGCATTGATGGACGACCAGCGCAGAACGCTAGGAAAATCCCCTTCGTCTGGATCCAACCACTTCTGTTTGAGATTGCAAAAGAAAACTACTTTGTCAACGGCTCAACTGTGTTTTCTGAGCTGAGTGCGTGCATGTGCGTGATCAGTTTGCTTGTTATGACAAATATCAGCCGAGCAGTCGGGCAGAAGTCTCCCTGTTTGTTCGGAAAAATGTCAAACATGGGGAGCGAAGGAACTAAATGCGTTTAGACCTGTTGAACTGACTGGAAAATGAAGACGCACCAGACAAGTTTTCATCAAAAACCGCACCAAACTAAATTTGAATCGAATTCTGCAACTCCACGGAATGTTGATTGATGACGTCGGGCGGCGAGAGCAATGAGTGTTGAGGTGAGTTTGAGTACTCACTGGGATCGTGGAATGGTACGAGCACGTAACTATGCAGCGGCTTCTCCCGTCTCGCCAGGGTGGTCGCCAAAATTTTGGCAGCTCCTTCAATAACCTACAAAACGAGAAAGAGACCAGAACATTGTTGTGTCTGAAGTTTAACAGTCACGCATTGTGCTGTGCAGAGTTCCTTTCTTGTCAAGATTTCCCGACTCTAAAAAAAAAGTTGAAATAAGATTTTTTGTGAACAGAAATAAATTCAGTTTCTTAACACAAACGAATTTCCGCAGTGCAGTTGGCACAGTGACTTTGTAGTTGCCTTGTTTTATGTTTCAAGACAAAACTCCTCATTTCTAAATTTACTTTTCCAATTTCACACTTGCGGCAAAGAGACCGTGGATCTTGGAGTCTGAATCCGCTAAGATCATTTGCTCACCTGAACCAAGTCGTCGTACATGGATCCTGTGACGTCGAAGACAAAAGCGAGGGAAGCGGAGCCCTGCGGAATCGCACTGGGGTCGGTCGGGTAGTTGATGGCCTGACCCTGAACACTGCCCGGTGAAGCGGCGCACAGCACCAGCGCGACGGTGACGGCGACAAGAAGCGACGCCGTCCGCCCTTCGCGACGCGGCGTCCTTGACGAACATCGTCGACACAGCAATTGAGTATCACATGAATTGGAATTTTGTTCCTCTGTTAATACAAAAGTTGTCCTTGCTGTTGTCGCTGCAGAGCGAATTCCTTTGTGACGTTTGTGAGTCACCAACGCTTCCATTGTCCTGCTGCTCCAACGCTGCTCAGTGTAAAAGTTGATCCTGTACTGCTCACGAACCTTGATCGCATGAACCGCGAAGCTTTGACTGCAGAAGCCCAACCAATGTTTGTGTCAATTTTCTCTGTATATCCCCTGACACACTTCAGCTATTTGCGTGTCAAGATTTGTGCATCACACAAACAGAAAAAAGCACATCGCGCGCAATCAATGTTGATTTGCATTTGTTAACACAAATCGTTCCTCCGTTGACTTCAAGAAAACAGCCTCATTTCTCCCACGAAGAGAAACATGTGCCGAAGTTGTGTTCTGCTGTTGGTGCTTTTATGTCTCAAGGCACACTGTTATCACTCAGGCCGAAGCATTACTGTTTCCTTCCACCCAGGGTCAGATTAGTTTGTGGTCAACTCAAGTCAACAATTCCTTTGTTGCATTCCTGAAAGGTTGCAATGAAATGCTCGAAGGCACTTTCTCTTCATCCTTTGTTCAAATGTAAATTTTGACAAACCCGAGAGCTAGATGCTTCAAACACTTGACAAGTTTGTTGACTGCGAAGCATCTGAGCGATGTCAGGGAAGTGCGGAGTGAGGCAGTGGGGGCGGGTGAGTGTGCTGAGAAGCTGTTGCGGCGAGTTGTGTGTTCAGGCGCACGTGTCTGCGGAGATCCACCGGTAAGAACTGCCCCACTTGACTGGCCAACAGCAATTGCTGCTGCCCTCCTGGCAGAAATCACTGGTCACTTAATCGTTTGTTGTAACGAGAAAACGCATCACAGAAAACATTCTGTGTTGCATCCTTTGAATTTGATGTTGCTCCTTCTTGTGCGAGTTGCTTCAGTTTCTCTTCCTTTCCCAAAATCATCAATCCTGAGCGAACTGTTTGAGAAACCTTTGATCTTCTCCGGTACCCGTGTGTACTGTGGGGAAATTAAGAACTGTCTTGATTTGCGAATGTTTACTGCAACCAAGTTAGCCCATATACACACAAACATGTGCAGGCTGTTGAGGGTATGCAAATTGTGTGCACACCAACACTGATTTTTCAGTTACTTCCGAAGGCATGCGTGCGGGCCTGCTCCAGCACAAGAACCACTGCACGCTCTGTTCTTACTCGCACGAACACCCCGGGCACAGCAGAAAATGTTTGGACATTTACAACATAAATTTCACGTGTACGCGTGTGATTCGCTCTTGTCCCGCCAGCCAACGCTCTCATCTTTCAAAACTGCTGGGACGCTACCTCTGACGGGGTTGAGCAGGTAACATTGACTTTTTTGCTTGGAGTGAACACAGTTCTAACAGCGTACAGCAAAGCCGCCTCAAACGACGTACAGGGTCCCATTCTTTTGATTCTCCTTGAGTCAGAAGTCACGTCGTTGAAGGCAGTTTTAGTTGCACTCATGTCGCAAAAGGACTGGAAATTGCAAGCTCCGTGAATGCATCCTGCGATCCTGAATGTGCCAGTGGTCTGGGAAACAAAGATGATGTTGTGATGGCGACGACTACTGGTGTCTGGGAACGACCAATTCCACGTTTCGGTCAGAAAAGGATGCCTTGAACATGGAAGACAACACGTTTACTCGTACAGCAGCACCCGAGACAGCCATGCGAAACGAACACATTTTTCCTTGTTGCAAGGACGAACTTATCTTACGTTTTCCGATTAGAACCTGTCATTTCTCCCGTTTTCACACGCTTGCCTCGATAGGCGGGGGAATAAAAGCAGCGCCTCCGCTGCGCCCTGCACCACGCCCAGTCTCCACGATGCTGCGCCTCCTTCTCGTCGCTGTCCTCGCCGGACTCACGTCGGGTACATCTCGTCACCGCACGAAAATTTAACAAAACCACATTTGATTCAAAATTGTTTGTGGCAATTGGATTATTCAGAACAGATCTGACACAAACTTGGTCACAAAAACACACTCGTACGAGCATTTGCCACAAAAGGACGCAGGTCCACTCACGAAACAAAATTTAGTTTTTCCGTCAGTGTCAGTCCTTGCATGTTGCACTGCTCACTTGCTTGAATTCCTTTCACCACAGATGTTCTCATGTCCTGCATGAGACAGGTGTTTTTGTATTGCAGCACAACAACCCTGTGGCTTCAAGCGGAAGCCGCTGCCGGACTTCAACATCGTTGGAGGAGACGACGCAGCGCCCAACTCGTGGCCGTGGCAGCTGTCCTTCCAGTACGGGAGCGGATTCCACTTCTGCGGCGCGAGCCTCATCAGCACCGAGTGGATCGTGTCGGCGGCGCACTGCGTCGACGGCGCCAGTCCGTACGTACACCTACGAGGGGAAATCCACAATACTCCGATTCTGTTTGCGACTGAAGAGGAAGTCTTGAGCGGATTTTTCTGAACTTTTAATGGCACCAACAAAGAAGCCCAAACTGCATGCAGAAAACATTGGAATGCATAAAAATGAACAAAAATGCAAGTTCCAGAAGTCCCCCATCACCAGAAGCGACCATTTCTGGAACGCAATCGGAGTGTTGTGGATTTCCCCTCATCCAGGTCCACTCGTGCGTGGCTCTGTTGGTCGCCGAGCCGTTTCGTTGAAAATGTCGAGTTTTACGCCGTTTGCACAATTAAAATGTTGACGCCCACCTGGTGAAATATTGGCCAAACCATCGAGTGCTTCCCTCGTGCAGAGAGATGCGGGCGCGGCCCGTCTTCCTTTCTGCGCTCAAAAATAGTTGTTTTCCCTTGAGCACAGGCCGTGGTTGGGCCACCTTGACCAAATCCTGAATTTTTCCCTGGATTTTGTCTCGAGGTTCTCGGGCGATGGCAATGACGGCGCTACTCGTGCAAAAACGACAGCGCCACGCGTCTTCACCCGAGATTTCCCACTTCTTGGACTGGCCTGTTGAAGAGTGGGGTTCAGGCAAATTGCTGCTGTGCTTTGCGAGTCGGCTGACCCGACGTTTTTGCACATGCAGGAGCTCGTTGTACCTGCTCGCAGGAGAACACGCGGTTTTCGACGACAGTGACGACGGAACAGAACAGGAGCGTCAGGTTGATTTTTACGTCATGGTGAGTACGAAAACAGACAGACACACATTTGGTCGTGTGCGCAAAAATTAATCTCTTGTTAATTGATGAGCACAACAAATCGTTGGGTAATACATCTCAGATGTTAATTTTTTCTTCATTTCTTTCAAATTTCAGCATCCTCTTTACAATTTTCCGCAATACGATGTGGCTCTGGTTCACGTTTCGGACCCATTTGATATCACAGACGAGGTTATTCCAGCGTGTCTTCCGTCTCCTGATTACGACTACACCGATGACAACACGGACGACACACAGTGCTGGATCTCCGGCTGGGGAGCACTTTCTGGAAGGTGGGTCTTGCACGTTGATTTTGCGTTTCAGCTTGTGTTTGCAAGTTCTCCACCGACAGATGGTTTCAACGGGTACCCTCGCGAATTCCCGTTCCTCACATGCACGGACCACGCCTGACGCGGGAGGCGTTTGTTCCGTCCAATTTGTTGTGTTTGCTGTGCTCCAAAATAAAAAGCTCGCGCAGATGAAGCGAACCTGGAATTTTGCTGAAGATCAAACATTTCGCGGTTCAAATATAGAACTGAGTCAAATGAAATTGCATTTTATTCTCCTGCCATTTTTTTGCAGTGGTTCATCCCCGGACATTCTGCAGGAGGTGCGCGTGGATGTGATGGGCACCCCTGCCACGACGGAGTGCGGTTACGACAGCGTGCAGTGCGTTCAAGGCTACGACAACCCAGGATCAGTCGGAGGCTGCTTCGTATGTTTTCATTCTGTGTTTTCTCTCCGTCCTACCCAGCACAAATCTTTACTCTTCCGAACGTTGCGGGTCCCACCAAACAGTTCCACTTGGATTGAGTTTTGCGAACAAGAATAGGGCTGCTTTGCACTCGCAGGGAGACAGCGGAGGCCCCATCAGCTGCATGCGCGACGGTAACTGGGACGTGATCGGGGCGGCGTCGTTTGTCTACGGCTCCTGCAACACGGGTCTCCCGACCGGGTACGCCAACCTGCAGTACCTCTTCTGGGGCACGACTCCCTGGGTCACCGAGGTGACGGGAATTCAGCCGAGGCCCTAGACACGAATTATCCTCGTAGATATAAATCCGCATCGAAAAAGTCAGAATGAAAGCAAAAATAAAACACCGGTTTGTTGGTTGAGATGAAAAGTGAAGTTGTTTTATTTTTTCATTGACCGTTTCAAACTAAAATCCACTTTGATTTCATTGCGGCGTTTCTTTGGTCGTTTTCTTTCGGATCAGGACCGCCAAACCGTCGACAAAATCTTCCAAACAACCCCCGAATTTTCTCAAAGCGCGCAGTGATGAAAGTAACGAAATTGGCTTCAACGATCGATCACAAGTTTGCAAAACTGATCTCTGCACGCGCCACACTTTGTACTTCGAATCATGATCCAGCCGCAAAGGTTTTCAAGCAGCTCTACATTTTGCACAAGAGCGGTGTACACGCGTTCACACATTCTTCACAAGCTGACACACTGATATAAAAGCAAGGTTTTCTACGATACAGAACACTGTAGCAAACTTGGAATTACTTTATCCGCACACAAAGTTTTGAAATTTGTACAAAAGTATGTACAAAAGTAACCTCAAAAGCACCGGCGGCGTTTTCCACTGCAGCAAAAATGGCAGGTATCGATGCACTTGTTGCTTCCAATCCAACATTCAGCAGCGTGAACTCGCCACAGCGGGCAAATGGGCGTTTTGAAATGAGAAAGCGGAACATTTTGCCACACATCTGAGCACATAGTCGGTCAGTCATAGTGAAGATTCAAAGTTTCTCGCAAACAAACAGCGGCTATCGTCTACAAGGTCAGTGCGGTTACGGCGAACACCACCCATTGCACTTCCCATTCCGCAATCTGACCAACTAAATTTTCAACACAGTATTTGCGGGACGCCCATTGAGGCGAGACGTGTTCAACTGAAGTTGCTAGACCAACCTGAGATGTCCGCCTTTTTCCAAATGAAAAACCGTGTACGGGTTCAGGAAAACACAAGAACTTGGGATCATCAAACATTTCAATTATTATCCAGAAGTCACTGAGTCTTCTCATTCGTGCGTCAGTCAATGTTTCGTCAAGCGCTTGTTTGCTGGAGGAATTCACAGCACCACACAAAATAAAATTACCAAATGAAAAACCTTGCCATGAGGAAGCTCAAGAGGCAGAAAACAATGGGGCAGGAAGAAGGGCAGCAAAGTTTGTTACTGTCTCAAACTGTTGGATTTCAGCACACATTCGTACACTTGAGGTGCGGTCCGGCGGCCGGCAGCAGCGGTGACGGCTCGGACGGCTTATAGCCGGACGCCAGACTGCCTCATCTGCACGACGGCGAGCGCGCCCGCGACGACGGTGAGCACGGCGGCGATGACGGTGATGGCGAACGACCAGTTGAGCCCGCCTTGCGATTCGATGCCGTAGACCATGAAGCCGATCACCATGATGAGGGCTGCGGACAAAAGAGCGGCGGCGTCAACAATTGTTTGGAGATGTTCCTTTGGAAAATTCCGTTTGTCGGGCCTTGTGCGATTCATGAGAACTGAACATGCGGCAACCAGCAGCTGAATTTGTGTTCTGCCACAAAAACGTGAACCAGCGTGGCTCCATTCTGACGAGAATTCTGCGGCAGTTGATTGGTTTACTCTCACACAAGTGTCACCTTGCACAAATCAAAAGACTTCGGTTGACGGAAAATCTTCAAAATGATTGCCAGTATGTCCGCACTTTGAAAAGGTCAGGGGATGACCTTCAAAAACTTTGTATCAGAAGGATGGAGGTCGCCCCTGACAGCCACAGGAGGAGAATGGGAAGGAGGGTGGGGCGATGATGATTGCCGTGCACCCACGTCCGTTTCTCACACGTGGCCACCAGAATTGGTCCAATATTTTCTGTTTGCAAATATCACCTACACGGTGTCCACCCACACCAATAGTTCTGGAAGTCACTCTGATACTGCGGGTATGAACTACCCGCCCACAATACACGCGTACGCATTGAATGACCGCCACAACCTTGTCTGTGGCCACTTTTGCTAGCACAAAAGAGCCATTATGTTTGGGACGGCGCATTAAAATTTTTAATTGTGCAGAGCCACGGTAAACTGTTCGTCGTACGTCCACACACACAGACCTCGCATCACGTGATGCCACGTAATCGAGAGTCTCAAACGGGACCACTGTTTGCAGGTTATCTGTCAAGGTGGTTTCAAAGTCATGGGACACACCAGGTGTTCGCCACCGCGTCCAATGTTTCGCCACAAGTCACTCTGACTGACTTTACTGTCGCTGTTGTTTTTTCTGGTACACGTTCACCTCGTGAATTTCTTGAACGACGCGACGGCTCGTGCGACCAAAGTTCGGCGTCAATCGTGCGGTAACGCCCCTGTCTCCCCACTGTGGTGTGACTTGCGAACCACTCACCTAGTCTTGACCACGGGCGATCCGCCACACGAGCCGGTCGAAATTCCTGTTGCTGGCCGCCCCCAAATTGAAGTGCTGTATCAC
>JAAUXT010086273.1_pt1 | contig 13476 bp, 15 predicted proteins | sample 7278171 | NCBI WGS metagenome assembly JAAUXT01 (sample SAMN14350112, study PRJNA611818) | marine sediment metagenome | isolation source: surface marine sediment (1.8m) | place: French Polynesia: Moorea | collected 2018-08
CCCCTGGTGGGGGAGGAGTGTGGTGTGACACACCAGCTGTGAATTTAAACCACCGCTTGACAGGTGGCAGCACTGTACATACAATAAACAGAGATTCGCGCCACCGCATCAGTCTCACCTGAGATACCCAACTGATCGTTTGTGATATCACTACAATGGGGTTCCCACCCATCAACCTCATGCCTCATCAATTGCCACTCAGAGCCTTGATGAGTGTCTGGCCATTTCGTGTGAGAATTGAAATGAGGCAAGGAGCCTGCCACTGGACATGCCTGACCTTTGGCATGGCCCTCATTCACCTGTGCCTCCTGATTTCGGGTGTGTGGCCATTTCGTTACACCGGGAGAGAAGGTTTACCAATTGGTCACAATTCTGGAGTCCAAGCTGTCAATTAACCTGCGACGCACCTTGCAATCGTTGTTCCTTGTTGGCTTTCAGATACTGGAAACATGGAGAAGTACCCCAGAATTCCACGAAGTCGAGTGAGTTGTTATGAACAGTTCAACTGATGTGTGAGTGTGTGTGTGCGTGCACGATCCCAAGTTGCACGTTTGCGGCCATGTCAACGTCAACATTACAGCTTTGTCCAACTCCGATCGTTTGCCACGTGACTGGCAGCTCATCATGTTATTCACCGCACGGTGATTGACCATTCGCCACGTTATTTGTTTTTTCTCACCAGGTGGAGCTGCACGTGCACCTGGACGGCTCCTTCAGACCGGAGACTGTCTGGCACTACGCCAAGTATGCACGTTCTTTCCGACAGTTTTCCCGTGTACATGCTCACATCTTAGCATTTCCCACTCAAGTCCACACATTCACCGTAGACTTGCAGATCGTTTCTCCCTGTCTCAACAAAGCAGCCAAATCAATTTTTGACTGACAGGTGGCTTGCTCCCTGCGCCAATCAGACGGCTCTTTACAGGAAGCGCGGGATTCCGCTGCCACGTGATTGCGTCGACGAGCCGTCGCTGGAAAAACACATCGCGATGGGGCCGCACGCAGATCTCGCGAAGTTCCTCGAGACTTTTTCCATCTTCGTCCCGGCAATTGCGTGAGTACTCTGCCACGGTGACTTTTCCATGCATGCATTTTCTATTGTTTGGTTTTCGTTCTGCATGAGCCATGAGGCCAGTGTCGCACAACAAAGACGTTGCCTCTGTTGAATTGAATACGCATGTCGTTAGTGTGTACGCCCAGCCTGAATGTTGCGCTCCCTGCAGCGGGGACCTGGAAGCCTCTGAGCGCGTCGCGTATGAATTCGTGAAGGACGTCGCGTCCCACGACGTTGTGTACGTCGAAGTGCGTTACGCGCCACACCTGTGGTCGAGCGACGTCCACAAGCCAGAGTACGCCGAGCCGGGTCACGTGACGCCAAGACAGGTGCGCGCGCACGCGTGAGAGTCGTGGTGTGTGTGTGTGGGGGGGGAGGGGTGTGACGACAAGTGTGCGTGTCTGAAGATCAAATTGTACAAAATTCTTTGGTCCATTCATAACCCGCTCAACATACTCGCAGATATAATTGACGGTAATGGGAGTAATACGTAATTGTAGTGACAATCTTCAGGAGAATATCTGTGTGGGACTTCAAGGGGGTCTCCTTTTGTCAGTACGGAAGCACTTGTACCGTGTGTGTGTGTGTGTGTGTGTGTGTGTGTGTGTGTGTGTGTGTGTGTGTGTGTGTGTGTATTTGGCTGTCTGTTTGTTCGTGTGCCCGTCCGTCTCTCTACACGAAAAGTTTACGTGTCTGCATTGACAGGTGGTGGAAGCTGTGAATCGAGGCCTGCATCGCGGAGAGAAGGAGTTTGGAGTCAAGGTGCGCAGCATTCTCTGCTGCATGCGCCACAGACCAGGTACGCGTCGCGAAGTCAGATGAAGGCGGTGTTCGATTTACGAAACTTGTCAAACCAGAACTGAACATTCTGTGCGCTGGTTGGTTGAAAAATTCTGGCATCAAGCCAGGGCCAATCAGAAGCTGCAAATTTGGGTTTTGGTTTCAGTTTGGGTGAAAAGTTTCGCATATTGAACACAGCCTCACTTGGTACAGTTTGCATTGTGAACAGATTTGTAGACTTGGACCATTTGTTTTGTTCCACCAATGTTCCTTTTCCATGTCAGACTGATCATGGGAAGCACATCAGCCTCTGTGAGAATTCCTTTGCATTTGTCTTTTCTCTTTTCTCCATTTTATCCCCTTTGTCAAGATCTCAATCTCAAAGTGGTCGTTGGAGGGTTCTGCAACATTTCTTTCCTTTCCTCTCTCGTTTCCTTTCCTTTCTTTCCTTTTCTTTTCTTTCGAACTGCATTGCGTTCTCCATCCCTTTCTTCTGTCCATCTCAGAGTGGTCGTGGGAGGTGCTGCAGCTCTGTAAGGATTGTTTCATTCTTCCATCCCTCTTTCTCAATTCTGTCATCCGTTCCTTTCTTCTCTCCATCTCAGAGTGGTCGTGGGAAGTGCTGCAGCTCTGTGAGGAGTTCCGCTCGGACGGCGTCGTCGCCATCGACATCGCTGGAGACGAACGCCTCGCCAACCCGACGCACGAGCTGCACATCAAAGCGTTCCAGGTTAGAAACGGTATCCAGGCAACGGCGTCAAGGACGCTGCACCCCAGCAACCTTGGAAAGTGTTTGAGTCGGCGAAGTGTGTTTCAATCCATGTCAGCAACAGCGCCCTGGCAACAACACCGTTACTAGTAGCAATGGACATCCAACCCCCGACGTTTTTCAGTGGTGTTGTGTTTGTGTTTTGAGGAAGCGAAGAGACTGGGAATCCACCGCACGGTACACGCGGGAGAAGGGCAGGGCCCGGAGAACGTGAAAGAGGTGAGTCTTGTGCCGGTAAGCATGGCGGCGTCGCGGGGAGACGACGCATGCGCGCAGCTGCGTTCACAGTGAACCAACCGGTAATGGGTCAGACCCGAGACTCTGCATCCAGTGTGAATCTCCAGGCAAAATCTGAACGAAAGGCGGGGGGAGGGGCCGGCTACACGAGTCGTGAACACAGCAGTTGATTTTTATTCGGGGAACCAGGGCGAGCATGATCCTCTCAGAAGAAGTGCTATTTACTCGTATCCGTTCTCCGCCCTTCAGGCGATAGACGAGTTACACGCGGAGAGACTGGGCCACGGATATGGTGCGCTCCAGGACGAGCAGCTCTACAAGAGGTGCGTGGGGTGCAGAATTGGTCAGAGGGGTGCCCAGACTTGGTCCAGTGACCAAACTCGGGAGCATGCGCTCAACTTGAAAAATTCAGAAAATTGGATGTCTCCGAGAAAACGATCAATGGGCGCCTGATCAGGATTGCTGGGAGATTAGGCCAGGGCCTGAGTTGGAGGAAACTTCCTCCGGTCCGTTCTATTGTTTTTGGAAACAAAAAAGACAACGTTTTTCACCTGGATAATTGTTTGTCGGTTTTGTTCAGGTAGTTGAGTTTTTGGAAACTGAGAAACAGTAACCTTGATACTTGTTTGTCACTGCTGTTTAGTTGAGTCACAGACCAGTTTTCCTGTGGTTGCAAACACTGTGAAACGCACTAGAAATGCCGCAGCAATAGGCGTTTCTCGCTGCAGGCTGGTGGAGTCGCAGATGCACTTCGAGTGCTGCCCCTGGTCGAGCATCATCACCGGATCCGTCGACGCCGCAACAGCTGAGGACCCGACCAGGCTGCCCTGCGTCCGGTGTGTGTGTGTGTGTGTGTGTGTGTGTGTGTGTGTGTGTGCGCGCGCAAATGTATACAGGGTAGGATTGCATCAGGGATGGTGACGAGTTTGTGTATCAGTTTGAGAGGGTGCGTGCGTGTGTGCATGTGTGCGTGCGTGCGTGCGCGCGCGCGCATGGGTGGGTGACGCGCAGGTGTGTTGGTCGTATCAGGTCAGGTCATCTTGTCGCTCAGGTTGTCGGCGGACGGCGCCAACTTCTCGCTGAACACGGACGACCCGACGGTGACTGGGAAGAATCTGACGCAGGAGTACGAGTTCCTCGCGACGCGCGTCCGTCTGCCCTTCAAACACGTCGCCATGGCGGTGAGTGGTGCGTGCGTGTGTGTGTGTGTGTGTGTGTGTGTGTGTGTGTGTGTGTGTGTGTGTGTGTGCTTAAAACACAATCTGAGGGTGGGTATTCGAACAAGATGAAGGGGTGGAAGGGGCAAGACGGCCATTCGCGAGCGAAATCTGCCGTGCAGGGATTGGCGCCCACGTCACGCCCATATCATCACGCCCACTGACATTCCCACCTCCCCCGTCCCGCCCAAAACTTTGCAGAGCGGAAAAACAAAGACAGTCTACCCGCTCCTGAGACCAGTGTCCCACGCGAGTGACACACGTGTTCTCGTTTTTCAGAATGTGAACGCGGCGCGATCGAGTTTCCTGCCGGACGCCGAGAGGGACGCACTCGTACAGCACATGCGCGACGTGTACCGCGAGCATCTGCCGCGCGCGTAAATTTTTGCGTGTGACACGTCATGCGCACGTCTGTCGTCCGCGCCCAACGCCTTCGTCGCGCTACAACTCCACGCGCGTCACGACGAATCACTGACATTCCATTCCGTTGAGATCGTACACTTGAAGAGGCGAAAGGTTGTGATAGAAATTTGTGCCTGCAGCGGATCAAGCAACTGAGGCGAAGGGCAAATTCAACATGACAAACAGTATTTACGAAATTGGAACAAAATTTGGGAGCGCACCCCCAGGAAACACACGAAACCGCATCACGCAAGCTTTTCTGTCCAATGTTGTATTTTTATTGCTCGGTCTTTCAATTCTACTGACATTCTGCAACTCGTTTATTCGACAAGATGACGCATTCACCTCGCTCGGCTCAATTCGAACGAGCCCAACTCGAACTGTTCCAACAGATCTATTACCCATTGGGTCTCGAACTGGGCAGAGCCAGGTGTACTTCTGTGGAGTCTGAACGAAAGAAACACGTGTTTTTCCACGTGATGTTTCAGAAGCACCTGACACTATTTCTGCAGTGCAACTTTTGCTCAATGCCGGGTTCACACTGAATGCATTTCGCACCGTGTCCATACAAGTCACTGACTGGTATTTCAGCAAGCAGCGCCACGCGCGAAGTATCCAGTGTGAACCTGCACCAAGAAGTACTGGCATTTGTCGTATTCATTCCAGAAAAACAAAATGAACCTTTGTTCACTGCACCGCGATTGGCTTTCAACGTTCCAGTGCATCCATGGTCGGGTCACTGCAAACATGAACGAAACGTACACGTTTCCACCATGTTGCCTGTGCGCAACACAGGCAAAATGTGTCAATTTGCGCTGTTTTGCAGTCAACACGAATCAAGTGCGTCAGATACGGTGTGTGGCACCACGCAGTGTCGCAAAAATAAACTGCTATGCAAAAAATAAGTTCATCGTTGTCGTAGCGTCCACAGTTCAACAAAAGTATCACGGACCACGTGGATCGCGACTGAAACGCCACCTCAAGGCAGAGAAAACTGAGCTGGGCACAATCTGCGTTCGTTGATCAAAGGAATTACTGGACAAGAGGACAAGAAACCGGCAACCTCAGGTCGAGGTTCACAGAGGACACGTCGCACGTTGGGACCACGGCGCAAACAACAGTGCGTCATCGCCAACAAGAGTGCCCTGCACCAGCCATGCGCGCTGTGAGGTTCGCTGGAGTGGCAGTGCGCATGACTGATGCAGGGACGCGCGAACACGTGTCCCCTGCAAAACAACGACCTCGTGTTTGTGCAACCATCAAGATACAAGATACGTGACTGGAACAGCCGATTCTAGTGACCCGCACTGAATGCTCCCGAGGACGCGGGCGCAAACAAAACGAACCCATTCACGCATGCGCGGGACAAATCAACTCAATCTACACACAACAGCTACGACCAATACATACAACGAAAACAATCACAGATTGCATAAACGTCACATTTGATCGAAGGCGTTTCGCTTCCCCTCCCCTCCCCCCAAAGAAACACGTCGAACTCAGCAACATTTGGATTTCCCTGCACCTGCCCCTCCTTTGGATTTGTCGGGGGAATCCCCTTCCAGGTCCACGACCCCCGAGGGGGATTTCCTGACATAGCGCGGTCTGTCCCCGCCCTGCAGCGGAAGCAGCGTGTCGAAGATGTACTCAAACACGCGGTTCACGTTCTGATCCGAGACGCTGGACGTTTCGAAGTAGGGCAGTTCCTGAGGTCGTGATTGGTTGATGCGTTTGGCGAATTGGAAGCCTTCCTCCTGCTTGACCGGGCGCGGTGCATCCGGGGACAGCAGGTCCAGTTTGGTTCCCACGACGACGCACAAACAGTTGTCGTCAGCGGATTCCAAGAGACCGAGGAACCGCTCACTGCGGGAGAAAACACGTCAAATCTGCTTCACGCCTTCTACTTTGCTTTGTCCTCGCTTGTAACCCCTCGGGCCACACCGCGTACGCCAGCGCACACGCATGCCAAGGTCACAGCACACCAAAATGGGTCTCATGTGTGTAAATAGTTCTATTCACACTGAAGTCCATGTGTACCACCACAATTGCAGATGCAGATGGGTTCCAACCCCAAATGTGCACTGGCGCATGGTGTGGAAAGCCGTGTATGCTGTGCATGATGTGCTGGCGCACATGGTGTGGCCGAGGGGTTGGGCAACGTCTGTCAACTCATGAAGCGGTGCAAGACAGGACGCATTAATTGTGAAACACACCAAAACTGCTTCTCGATAGGTGAGATCGAACTGACCTGAGTTGCTGGAACGACTCGCGACTTGTCACATCGAACGCGAGGATGGCGGCGCCCGCCCCGCGACAGTAAAACGAACTGAGCCCAGAGAAGCGCTCCTCGCCCGCCGTATCCTGCAACGCATGCGCGAGATGCTCTCATCCACCCAGGACTGTCAGCCCAAATTTGGGGAATGGTGTCCGAACTGCTGTGATCACAATTGACTGAGAGGTTTCAAGAATCTGCCACAGAAGAGCTGATAGCGTCAAATGCCTCGTCCCGACACAAAATGAATCCAGATCGTTGAAGAGACTTGAAAATTCCACTGAGAGGCAACGCAAGCAGGACACGTGTTCACTCGAAGGAGCGCCCGCTTTGCGTGAGACTCACCCACAGCGCGATGTTGTAGGGACCCCACTGCTTCAAGGAGAATGAAGCTCCGATCGTCTGCTGAGAAAGAACAACATCGCTTGTGATCAGACAACATGCGACGAACAGAAACACGCGCACATTCGCCTGCTCCTCACGCCCACCGAACTGAAGAGGGTGATCATGCAGGACCCTCAGACGCACGTCGCGCCAACGCCGACGTTTTCAAAGAGCACACAAATGGACGATACCGTGCACAGTTTCCATGACACTGGCCAATCGCCACAGTCAATGTTGGCATTGACGTGACGTGCAGTGAAACGTCGTTGCACAATCTCCTGTTGTGTGCTTGATATACGAGTCCTTTCAGCGCAAACCCCTCACTCCCAGTTTGTCATCAGAAGCGACCCGCTCAACTCACACTGATCGTCTCCTGGAACGTGCCGTGGATGTAGCGATGAATCAGCGTCGTCTTCCCTACGTTCGCTGCACCCAGGATCACCACCTTCAGATCCCTGTGTAAACAAGAACAATTCCGTGCTGAAGACGCGCTGTTTCCACGGCATCCACCCACCCGGGCCCTCAGTCACACGTTCAGTTATCAGGGTAGCAAGACCTCAGATCAGGTTCGCAGAGCAAATGGAACGGGTTCTTTTCTTCAGGAAGGAGCGGGGGGGGGACTGCTCCGTGAGGCGCTGACTCATCAGCAAATTCAGCCCACTTCCCGACACGTCAATTTGGAACAGAATTCGCACCAAAAATGCACCCGACCCAACTCACCTCACAACTGAGCCCTCAACAAATTGAAATGTGAATGCAGAAGTCGCAACACCTGGGTCAGATGGATATTTTTGGGTGGATCCCAGTGAGCGATAATACGAGTATTTTAGCTGACCTGATTATCAACAAAAACTTACGCTTTTCTTTTCGTTGTGTTCGCAGCCGCCATTGTTGCTCCCTCACATGCAAACCAAACCCATTGGTGTCGTAAAAGTTGTGCTGTGTTTGTGTTCGTCACCGCAGCATGGGAGAGTCTTGGTGGCACAAAAAGCAAGGAGCAACAGGTTCACTTCAAGCAATCTCAAAAATCTCCCGGATTAGATGACACGCTGTTCAGTAGTAGAAACTGGAAAAAGTTGTGCCATGTGAGGGCTCGTCAATTTCACAAAATATCCAGATATTTTCACAAAATATCCAGATATTTTTAGTTTAAATTGTTGACGTGTAGTCTGGCATGTAGTTTATTTATTTGGCTTTTGATGTCATTTTCAGTCGACTCACAACTGCTTGTCCTGTAGGACGCGTCACTTATTTCTGTTCCCGCCCCGCCCTTCTCTGTTCGTGCTGTTCTCAGACGCACACTTCAAAATTTTCACGTCTGATTGATGGTCACAATTACGGACCATCTGGGTGAATCAAACGGCTTGAAACCCAGTGGCATTCATGTATGCGTCTGTCCACACTTTGACCCATTCCCTCTCCTGTGAGGCATTGACTCCCCCCCCCCCCAATCTTGGCCATCATTCCCCCATCCCTTCCTTTTGACAGGAGTAGTGAGGCATGCTACTGGGTAAGGGTGACAACATAGCGCGCGACCATCAGGTCCCCGCCAGATCTATCTGGGCTTCTTGTTCCAAATTTGTTGGAAGTTCAGCATGCCAACATCGAGCTGTATTCCATCTGCCTGTGGAAACATGGTCCAGTCTCCTTTGGCGAAAAATTCTCTTCATTCCCGAAATGCTGCGCTGCATTTGGAGATGAACATTTTGTTGGTTATGTTCAAAATTCGAATCAGACCACCACACACACGCACACACCCCGCACGCAGACGCGCGCACGCCCCCATTGGTGTGTCTGCTGAAGATTTTTGTTTGAACAAAAATGCTTCTTCGTCCACACAGAAAACAGAATCTCCGATCAGAAGGAACGTTCATGTTTTACTTTGGCGATATTCATGAAAATCTTTGGCACAATCAGTAAAAAAATTCTGCGTTGGTAGCACAGACAACAGAACATTCACAAACGAATCAAACTCGTGTCTCGAACAAAGCAATTGAAAAACAATTTCAAGAACATTGCACAACAAACAGACTCAAGATCTAAAATAAATTTGGTTTTCCTCTCTCTGAAACTTTTCGCAAACAAAACGAACCGGACAAATCCCCACGTCTTGTCAACACGTCACAGAACCGTGAGGTACCAGAACAAAACGAGAAGAATTCCATGCTGAGACGATGCAAAACAGTCAAAACTGACGCTGTGAATCTTTCACAGATCTGACCACAATCAATGCGTACATTTTGTTGTACAGACAAGACGGCACATACAGTGCTTGAGCAGCACAACCGGCTGCAGCAATAAACGTGTGTCTCCAGACGGCGGATCCAGGACCGGGGCGGGGAGGGCGCTCAGTCCAGACTGGAGCCCAACCATTGGGGGAGGGGCGCACACTCCAATTTCAAAAGTGAACAAGAAGTGTGTTTGGAGGCTTCCTGGATCCGCCAGAGGTCACATGGTAAAAACTGCGCCTGTTGTCCAGGAACGGGACGACCACAATTCATGGCACCGCCAAGTTTACCCTTGTTCCATTCACTGTACAATTCAAGAGGTCACAAGTTTGGACAAACCGTGGGTGCACAAATCACACACTTGGGGTGGATCTGGGATCCAGGCGGACCCAGCGGCCGGGGGTGGATCCCCCCTCCACACTTCCTTCAGAGCAAATGAGATCGTTGATCGAGAGTTCCTGTCCGTTCCGTCGCGCCTCATCGCACCACGTGACAACGGTGCTGTTCCGCCATGCAGCGTCTGTTTGGCGTGTGAGTGTGGAGAGGATGAAGATTTTGCCGTCCTTCGATCCCGCCCACACCTGCGCAGAGTCAGAAGCCGGAAGTGAGACCAATGGCTCGTTTTGCTATCGTGGTGTGGCCGGCGCAACAGCCTCGATCAGTGATTGGCCGATCGCAGTCAATGAGCTTGAAAATGATGCAAACTTCAAGAAGTAAAAGGCGCAATTGATGAGAGACACGACACAGAATGGAAATTCACATCTTGGTCCATTCGTCTCGGATTCACAAAATCACGTCGACACGATGAAGACGATCGATAAACAGGCAACTCAGTGTACCACTGACCTTCCGATCTGCTCAGGGTCAGCTTCTTCACAATCCAGATCTCGGCCAATCTCCATCCCAGACTTGCACCCAGAGCTCTCACTTTCTTCGGGCGATGGATCTTCCTGTTCAATCCTTAATTCCTTGGTGGGTGGTGACACATCTTCAGGCTGCCCCGAGGCTGACAACGGTTATTTCACAGGTGACGACATCATTGTTCGAGATTCGGGTTCCCCAGCACGTTACCACGGCAACCAAACAAGCGTCGCAGGAAGTACACCAGTCTGAGTCAAAAGGCCATTGGACCTCAGATTCTCTGGTTCGTTTTTCCTGAGCCACAGTACAAACATCCATGACCCACGAAGAAGGTCGCAATGTCCAAAGCAATTGTTTTCATCAGTTCCCATGGTGACAATGCAGCATCAGCGTGAACATTCACTGGAGAGAGATGACGGTGGATGATGACGTCAGAGACAATGACGTTCGTTGGACAGTTATAACACACAAGCAGTTTCGCCTGCGGCACCACAAGACGACGATGAAAACAGCAGCTTCACAAGACGCTGACGTCACTAGACGGCGCTCGTGCGCCAGATGGCGACCTTGCCGTCGTGACTTCCGGCGCCGGTCATGACGTAGCGCGTCTGCGCGGCGCACATGGCGCGCACGGCGTCCACGTGACCGTGCAGCATCTTCTCAGCGTTGTACGTCTCCGTGGAAATGATGAAGATCTTGCCGTCCTTCGACCCCGCCCACACCTGCGCAGAAACATCATCACGTGTTCACACATCGCTTCCAATCAAAAGACGCTATCCTCAGACACCACACGCACGCATGCACGCATACACTCACGCACACCCACTCGTACCTTGTCCTGGATGCGCACGAGTTTGCTGATGCCGCGCGTCTCGACGAAGATGGAGTGTTTCTTGGTGAGTTTCTCAGCGTCGAACGTGACCAGCTCCCCCTGGCGGCCGCACCCAACCCACAGCTGAAATCGGACAGAGTCATACCCATTTCTGCACACGCGTCCACATCTTCACAGGTATTCGAAGCACAGTGGATGTGACGCCACCTGACGGCACAGCGGATGTGACGCCACCTGATGGCACAGCGGATGTGACGCCACCTGATGGCACAGCGGATGTGACGTCACCTGACGGCACAACGAATGTGACGCCACCTGACGGCACAACGAATGTGACGCCACCTGACGGGAGCCGGAAGGACTGACCTCATTGTTGGGGGTGATGAGGAAGCAGTCGAACTGGGCGGGGCCGCCGCTGAGGTCGGTGTACGTGAGGCGACGCAGCACGTTCCCGTTCAGAGTCAGCACCAAGATCTCCTCACGCGTACCTCAAACAAACACGTGACAACTTGAAACACGTGACAACTTGAAAACATGTGACACAAACTGACGAAGTGGAGTGGAAGACCCAAACACACGTGACCAAAAACACGAACACGTGACCAATAACACGAACACGTGACGGTTTGGCATACTCACAGCACCAGATCTGCTCGCGCTTGTACTGGATGGTTTTCAGGGAACGGGAGTCAACCAGGAGCCGGTCGTGGTTCTGTAGCGTCTCGGTGTCCCAGCTGTAGATGCTGCCGTTGAGTCCGCACGACAAGACCAGGCTGCAAGTGGACAGTGTGCGTGGGTGAGTGAGGGAGGTACCGGTAAGTGTGCGTTTGCTTGTAAGGGTAAGTGTGGCTTGGACTGAAGTCAGCATGAGTGTGTGTGCGTGTGTGTGTGTGAGAGAGAGAGAGAGAAAGAGAGAGAGAGAGAGAGAGAGAGAAAGAAAGAAAGAAAGAAAGAAAGAAAGAGAAGCAGAGGAAGACAGAGTGAGAGGGAATGTGGTGTGTGTGTGTGGTGATAGAGAGAAACAGACAGACAGACAGACAGACAGACAGACAGACAGACAGACAGACAGACAGAGGGAATGTGTGTGTGTGTGTGGCTGAGTGAGGTGTGCCTCGGTTCTTCAGCGCCGCACGCATTCCACCGACAACACAAAACTCTGTCGAGACGCGCTCTCTGGGGGCGCACGGTACACGTGCACTCCCTTCGGGTCGAAAGCAGAGTCAGTGTCAGTCACTTTCCACGACATAAACCAGCATTGAAAGCGAGGAAACCCTGGAGATAAACATGGTTCCAGAACACGTGGTTCAGTCCCACGTGGTCTGGGTCATCTGGTCCAGGTGCACGTGCACTCACTTGCGGTCCTCCGCGAGTGTGAGGTCTGTGACCATGTCGCTGTGCAGCGTCAGCGTCTGGTTGGACGCCTTGCTGACGGCGTCCACCACGTAGATGTTGGAGTCGAAGCTCCCTGCCCAGATCTGATCCTCCCCGACCGCCAACAGACACACCTGCAGTGAAAGGCTCATACAGTACGAAATCGTACCGGTATACAGGAACTTGGTAGGCATCAACCGGGACTCACACTGGAGGCAAACTCATGCACACACACAGGCGCGCTCACTTGGACAAAGAAACCCTCGTTGTTGTCGCGTGTTTTGACTGTGTAGACACGAACAGTCCAGTTACAAACGCACACACTCGCACACACACACACACACACACACACACACACACACACACACACACGCGCGCGCGTGAACTCACGATTCTGTCGCGCGCCTGCAGGCACGGCTGCTCCAGCACCCACGTGCTCGCGTCGAACACGTGCAGCTTGCCCGACGCCATGCCGCACCACAGCTTCGGGCCGTGAACCCCGTCAACCGACGAGCTCCGGTCTGAAACAGCGCGTTGTCAGGACTCATTCACACCAGATGAGGTTCGTCTCTGTGGCAAATTACACACGAAACATCCTTCTCGCCCTCATCTGCCTGGCCACGACTGGCCCACGGCCACGCCCCACTCAAAGTACGCTCATTCATAAAGACGTCCAGATCCTCAACTCTCCACACCCACTTCCAACTGTAGCGACCCACGCCCCCTCCCTCACACAATTCCAGACACATCCCTTCTCATCCTCGCGCCCTCCGACCTTCACCCCCTCTCACCCAAAGCAGCACGACCCAGTTCCCCCCTGAGCCCACTGCCCTCGATCCAACCCTCACCCGCAGCCCTCGAGCTCTCCCCTCTCCACCCACTCCCATCGCCCCCTCTGCCCGCTCCCATCGCCCCCTACGCCCGCTCTCTTCGCCCCCTCCGCCCACTCCCCTCGCCCACTCCGCCCGCCCCCCTCGCCCGCTCCCCTCGCCCCCTCCCCGGTGCCCGCTCCCTTCGCCCCCCGCCCGCCCCCATCGCCCCCTCCACCCGCTCCCCTCGCCCCTCCCCG
>JAAUXT010079662.1_pt1 | contig 13475 bp, 12 predicted proteins | sample 7278171 | NCBI WGS metagenome assembly JAAUXT01 (sample SAMN14350112, study PRJNA611818) | marine sediment metagenome | isolation source: surface marine sediment (1.8m) | place: French Polynesia: Moorea | collected 2018-08
CACCAAGGTGTCAACAGCTGCAGATTTTTATGCCACTGCAGGCATAACGCATGTGGACCTAACACATGACAATTTACTGCCTTGTTGAAAGATTGGACACTATCAATTCTGTCCAAATCCAATGATCCAGTATGACGCAACAATGCCCTCGTGCACAGGAAGCTTGTTTCAAAATCTGAACCAAGCGGATGTTTTGAAACAGTGTGATTTTGTTCTGAAAGAAAGGGAAGAAGTCAATCCTGGAATTTTGGAAACAAAATCACAACTTTTGATTTATGACGCAGAAAAGAAATGGAAAATACTTTGCCCTGAACGTGAGGCACAAGAGAGACATGAGTGCATGGTTGTGATCACAAAAGATACCGTGTGTGATTGCACTCTGGAAATTGTGTCACACTGTGTGGTTGTAAAAGTTGATGCATGCCTGCACAAGATGCAAAAGATTGAGCTGAAATACCACATCAATCAGGCAGCCACTCAAGCATGGCATGTTCTGAATGAAAAGCTCAAAGAACAGCATGATGTGCCCTATGAAGCTTTGCCAGAAGTCCATTGGCCTGAAATCAACATCACGCATTTTGACGACAGTGATGTGTTGCAAGATTTTGAACAATTGGATGTCAATCTTGAACAATAGGTGGATCGAGTCGAGACCCGCAAAACACTTTGGATCTCCAAAAATGACAAGATACAACATGACTTGTCCAAAATTCAAGCCAGTGGCAGCTTTCTGCTGAAAAATTGGAAATGGTTGGGCTTGGCTTCGGGAGGCATTGGTGCTGCCGTCTTAGCAGTTTCAGCATGGGGTATGTGCAAAATGAAAGGACAATTGGCGAAACTCGCAACCAGGTTGCCTGTCAAAATCGTCAGACAACAACCACGACACGCATCCCAAGAACGAGGAAGCCAGGAAATCCTGGAGGAAATTGTTGATGCAATGCGACATAACCAACAGTGTGAAGGCCACATCAATGAGGCTTCTCATGACACTCGCTTGTAAGCACACCTTTGCTTCACCTCACAAGATTTTGGTTGAGAGTTTGAATTCTGTTGTCTCCTTTCACGAGTGTGTTTGTTAACTGTAGTTTCCAATTTGCTCCCACCCATAGTGTACGAGAGAAATGAAGACCTTCCTGATGGTGTGTATGTCATAGCCTATGAGCTTGCCAGACTTGGCAACCTCATAGAACATGAACCCGAACAGGCATGGCAGAGTCGTCCGAGACGCATGCGCTTCCTGACTTCGCCGTCGTGGAGATTTCTTTTGACGACCTGCTGGAAAGCGACCTTGAATTGGATGATGGCCTACCTGAGTTTGACGCAGATGACATACTGGGGCTGCATGCTGAAGAAGATTCCGAGGAAGACCTGTTGGGCATTGAGCCGAGTGATGCTTCGATGGAGCCAGCCGACCCTGACGATGCGCTGCATTTTCACGGAAGGGAGGCCGTCGAGGCAATACTCCATCTGAATGCCAATGAAGGAGCCCCAGACCTGCAAAAGCAACTTGACACCGAGCCGGCCACTGCATTTCCGGTTCCTATCACAACTACAGGCTGCTACATGACCTCAGAGACGATGCCAAGAGACAACACCCAGACAACGGGAGAAATCGACTTTTCGGTTGAAGACGTCGAGTACAACAGTGACGATTCTGGATGTTGGTCAACAGAAGTGAATGTACCTGATGACGCCGAGTGGTGCATGTCAAATGTGCCCGATTGGGAACCCGGCTTCAACGCATGGTGCAGTGCGCATCATGGTCTGGCGTTCCACCGCATGTTACCACACTGCGTTGTTCAGTGTACCATGTGTCTGGCTACATTTAGCCTGACATCTGACGGATTTTGGTATTCACAAAATTGAGTGACCCTTGTGATCAGTTTGGCCGAAAAGAAATTTATTAAAGATGAAGAGCAAAAATTTTGACACCTCGGCTACGAGTCTATGCTGTAAAGCTCATCGCCCACAGGCTATTTGTTCCGGTGGTATTTCCCGGACATTCCACAGAGCCGCCCAAGTTCCTCCTCACTATCGGACTCTGCCAGACACTCGAGGTTTGCGATGGAGGTGTCTGAAACAGGGACAAGGGATTGTAAATGGGCTAGAAGGGCTTGAAAGTTTAGTGGTCTCCAGTCAGGAGTCTATCCCCTGTGTAATGATCCTTACCCAGGGTTGTGTTGATGATGCCAATGATTAGTGGGTCATTTCGGCCTTGGTCGGCATCGTCCCCAAACAAGGCGGCGGTCAGGAGCTCAGAGTTGCATTGTAAAATGTGGCCCTCGTGTCGGCCGACCAGACATTCGAGGACCCGAACCCGTCGTGGTCCGTTGAGACGGGCGAAACACGTCCTCGTTAGGTCCCACAGGGCCCTGATCAGCTCTGCTGGAAATGTAATGACGAGGGTCATAGCACTCTGCAAATGGATGGACAACGGGGGCGACCACATGACACCTGCCCAGTGGCTATCTTACCAAATGCGCAAGTGCAAAGATCTGTCGGGTCGATCCTGAGTCCTAAGAACTGCTCGATCCGCTCCACGATCGGGGCGTCATCGATCTGGCGATCGAGTTGCACCTGTGCAAGCAAACGCAAAGTGTTTGTGAATTGTTGTCGACACACCCAGCTGGTTTTCCAGAACCACCAGTGGTCTACGAACCTCAATTGGAGCCTGGTGCGGAGGTGCTGGCAGATTTGCTGCAGCCGTGGCCCCTCCCGTTGCACCCTCCTCCTGCCCCTCAGAAGTCGAGCTGATGTCAATAAAGTCGCGTTCAGATTCCTCGTCTATAAATCGAGCCATTATACCAAGGTAAAAGTCATTGAATTCTTGAATGTTGAAGCGCGCCGTGGTGATGAAATCAGGTTGTTTGAAGAAAGCTCCTACCTGTATCTGGAGCAGAGGTCGGGCCCATCTCAGTGACGTGGAAAGGAACCGCATCAGGAAAATCAAAATCTGGCCCGCAAAGAAGACGTAACGACATAACGGTACTATCCGGCATTGCGTATGTATGTTCTCTCTCAGCCATCGTGAAAGTGAATGAGTAAGTGAAGCTTGGGAAAGAAGGTCTTTGTCTTGTCCATGAAATAAAAACAACCGTGGACTGAGATAAACCCCGGCAAAAACCCAACGAAAACCACGTGATTGTATGTTTTGTAACTGTAGATAGTTCTTATCATAGTTGTTAGTTTTGAGTTGACAGTTCTGGAATTGGATTGTACGAGTTGTATTTCCTCTGTAAAAACCCTGTGTGTTTCTCTTCGGAGCGGAGGGATGTTGTGTAGTTGAACCATCGTTCCGATACTCAGCTCGACCTCACAAGTTCTTTCTCGCTCTCCTCTGAAGCTGCACTCACAGCACAGCTTCAGACCCCTGGTATAAAACTGAGTGCTACCCTGTATTCTGGGCTTCGCTTTTCTGAAGCTCAGGTAAGTGTCAATAAACGCATATTCTGACATCCACGTACGTGTGAGACCATTCTGTGCGACCTGGCCAACAGAGACCAGAGACCCGGCTCCCTTCTCTGGGCGAACATTGTGGAAAGGCTCTGCCAGCTGATGGTTCGGGAACGGCGCTGGTAAGAGCACCACCCTTACATAACACTCCCTCCCTCCAGTTTGTACTGGTGCAGAACCCAGGGAACACCTTCTGCTGTATTACCCCTCACCACAATAGAGCCAGATTCCGGCAGTGCTGTGAATCTCATTGTTGACCACAGTCCTGTGTCATGAGTGGAGACGGTGCGCAGCTCCAGCCGCCTCGTTGCTGAGGCCACTGCCATTGGCTGAAAGGTCAATTTGTGATGCCTGAGTTTCCCCAAATAGAATCATCGGCTTGCACCATTATTACTCTCATACGAGGTACATATACAAAGTCGGGTCCATCATGTTCGGAACAAAACAAAAGAAATCGATGACTCAGTGTCTGTCACCTTTGTTGTCGACACCAATTCGGCGAACATGACGGACCCAACTTTGTGTACTTACCTCGTATGTCTTGACCGAATCAAACCTCCAAACTGGCACTTTGCAGACTGAATACGTTGAGAATGTAACATGGAAGTAAACATCACAGAAACAGGTGTCTGGTCCCCAAGTGAGCAGCTTTAACCAATATAATGAGTGCAGTGCCATGCTTGGTGGCCAAGTCCCAACTTGTTGTCTTGTCATCTGTTTGCAATGGCTTTCTGTGTGTGTGTGTGTGTGTTTGTGTGTGTGTTTGTGTGTGTGTATGTTTGGGTGGTTGTGTGTGTGATTCTGGTGGGTATATGTGTGTCTGTCACCAGACCTGGCCTTCACAGCTGGGGGAAGAATTTAAATTCCAAATCATTGAGTTCTCTGCTCTGTCCATCCATGTGCATGATTCACTATTGTTTGTCCCAAAGTTGGGCAACAAAACTGAGGGTGTGTTGAATGTTTGTGGGGTGTAGGTATGAGAACCCCACTGTTTCAAGGGAACACCTGACCTTGGTGTCTGTCTGTCAAAGAAACATAACTGAAGAGCTTTGCAGTATAGTCAGCATATATTTCATCAAGTATTGATCTAAACATTCAGTTGCAATACATTGCCCAACATGGATAACACTATTGCTCATAAAAATCTTACTTTCAAACTCGCTGCATGTCTGTGTTTCTGGCAATGAAGTCACAAAGAAACACAACACCAAGCCCAAAATGGAAGTTAAAATTGTTTCTACTGCATGTATTACCTGGTGGTGCTGGCCTGCAACCAACTGGAACGAAGAATGAGGCTCACCAGTTGATCTTCGGAGGGAAAGCACCTGATTTGCCACTCATAACTCACACTGGGATTAGCAGAACTAACACAAATAAAAACAGTGTGACAAGGATATGTTGATCTGGTCACCCAACTGAAGACACACAAAAGACATGGCTTTTCGGTTTCATTTCCTCTGTCTGAGCATGTATGAAACCCAAACCCTAAAGATGGCTGGTCTGTCTCTCTTTGAAATAGACCCACACTTTGGGAGGAATGATAAAATGCAGATGACTTGTTCCACCAAGTGACAGTGACCCACACAAGGAAAAGGTTGGCCACTTCAATGATTTGTGAATGCGGACAAAGATTTGAAATAAAAAATAATTGTATCTGCCCTGTGCTTCTTCTGTTTTGGACTTCCAATTGGCCACCTGGGCTGCACAGTTAGGCTCAGAGAATTTGTCTGTGTTTGTTCATTTTCATGCAAGTTGCTTGTGAAGTTTTCTGAAACCATGTAGAATCTAGACCACAAGAGTTGTTCACTCCTGTTGTGTTTGGCTCTGGAAGCAAGGGGCGCCACTCCCTTTCAGCCGCAAATGGAGCTGCCATAGCTGTGTTAAAGCAAAAGCTTCCGCCAGATATTACATTTCAATTTTGTGTGTCAAAGACTGCACCAGACAACAATGGACAATTTTTGGTCCAATCAGATTGACTTTTTTGAGCAAAGACAAACTAGAATTCAGATCTAACAGCCAGCAGCTGCTTTTAGCTCTGGAAGCAAGGGGCGCCACTCCCTTTCAGTTCAGTTGGACTGCCATAGCTGTTGTTGTTATCAGGTGGTTCTGCGCAACACAAATGCCAAGTTGTATGTTGGCACAATATGGTGTGAACATCTCATAACCTGTATTCCATTGCATTTCATCAAGTCATGTATCTGTTCTGCTGCTCCAGATTCTTCTGCAGCCTCTGTCATCATGGAGTCGCATGACAACAAAACATCAAGTAATGCACACCTGTAGCCATCTGTGGGCAACAATGACACCATGTTGCACTGGTACCAATGAGATGTTCTCTTGAAAAATAATCCAAATTGGTGCTGAACACAAAGTGCATTCACACTGGTCCCACTGGGCCAGCAGTCACTCGAAGAGAAGGTTATCGAAGTAGACTCTACAGCTGACAGCCACCACAACACACAACATTGAATTCCATGGCAATTTGTAACAACTGTAACACCTGACCAGACACATCTGCACAACACTACTTCACATACTGAAGTGCAACATTTATATTTGTCTTGAGATGAGGTTGAAACATTTTTCTTCTGCAAATAACAGTAAGATATTCTGCATGACATGAACCACAGAAGGGTTCTCTACAAATCATTTGCAGTTGTTTCACTGGGGGCCACAGTCAAACCAGCTGCCTGCACGATTGCACTGTATCACCACAAGGCAAAACAGAACCTGGAACAAGGTGCACAAAACATTCCTTTGTTGCCCAGTCCCACTGGGGACCACAGTCCAACTGCAGATCTGCATCACACCATGGCAAGGTGAGGCGCCTGGAAGAAAGTATACAGAAGCAATTTTGTTTATCAGTGTCAAAGAGGACCACAAGTTGCTCTTCTGAGGGTACTACAAAGCATCACTGGTTACTTTGCAGACTCCTTGCTGCAAAACAAAAACTGCCAATCTACAATGTCTCCCATATGTACAGTATCTGAAACAAGAACAAATGGTTACATAATTCAAATAAAAGTCAGAGAGTGGGCAACAGTGCCACAAGGTATTCAGGATTTTTCCCTCTTGGGCAACAAGAACAAAATTTGCACACGCTACACAGGCCTCAGAGATGAACACTGACACCAACCATTCCTGTGATGTGTCTTTACTCAATTGGCAGCACTAAAGTTTGGGTCTGAATTTGACAATATTTTACCCCAGCAAATGGCCCTTTCTTCACTACAGTTTGTTTTCAAGTGAATTGAAATGAAAGATGCAAACAAAAACAAGTATCCAGTTTATTGGATGGGTGGCTGAATATTTAAACACAAATAAGGATACTGATGTGTGCAATCTGTGGTCTTCTTGTTTATTCATAAGCTGGATGAATATTCAGAGACAACAAGGACACTGATTGTACATTGTACTGCTCCAAATCAATGCTCAAAGTGCATTGTCAGAGATAGGACTGGGAAGAAAGATGTAATTAAAGTTTACATCAGACATACAGTGAAGGTGTCAAATTCATGCCAGGATGTTAACTGCTTGTTTTGCTCAGACAAATGTTCACCTTTTCAGCAATGCAGAACAGACTTCATGACAAATCATATCATGTGTCAAGTTGACCACAGAATGCACATCCGCCAGTCAGGTACATCTGAGATCCATAGAATCATCATTCACATACCCATTCTTCACAGCACAACTAATGCAGAGTTTCACAAGGCTGTGGACCACAGGAATGCAAAAGTGAATCAGTTTATCAGTGACTGTACATTTTCAGCCAGAAACGTATATATCACTCTGAACTGAAACTAATTTTTACCACTTGTCTGAGTCCAATCTCACATTGTTGATTTGAAAGTCCAAAACTGTCTTCAACTGTCTTATTCAAACTGCATCTGGAAACCCAGTATCTCTTCTGCTGTTCACATTGATCCACAAATTTGAAACAGTTAATAAAAAGACAACATGTCACAACCAACACTCTCAAATGTTGTTTCCTTGAATCACAAGCTGTAAATTCATTTTCAAAATGCAAAGACAGAAATTCTGAAGTGTTCATGTCTGAACATCAAACAAAAATCTGTAAGTGTCAAACTCAAATCATCACATCTACAAAATTTCACTATCAGTCTGACATTCAAACAGAAATCTGTGACTGTCAAAACCACATTTTGAAACTGAAACTTCAACTGTCAACTTGTAACACCTGACCAGATACATCTGCACAACACTACTTCACATACTGAAGTGCAACATTTATATTTTTGAAGTGGAACTATAAACCCTCAAAAGAGGAGATCTCAATGCAATTAGAAAGTCAAAAGTTCAAAGTGAAAACCTGAAGCAATCAACAGCGGGAACAACTGCACATGTTGTATTTTGCAAACAAAAGTGTCCCAAAATTGCCTTTTTCAAGTCCAGGGCATTTACCCAGCTACAAGTGGGTTTCAAGGCACAAATTGTTGCAAAATGCAATTCACAACCAAAAAAGGTCCAGGGTCAGGACAATGTTTTTTTTGGAAGTCCACAACAAATATGGCAGCAATTCTTGAATTGTTGGTAGATCATACCAGAGATAAGAGAAAAAAGTTGACCCAATCGGTGGACTAAATGCTCTTTAGATTTGATGACACTTCCAAGGCATTTAGAAAAGCAATAAAAGCAAGTGTGACCGCAATTTTCACCAACATTGAGAAAGTGATGCAATGACGGATAGAGTGAAAACTTTTCTCTTGTTCCATGTCACTCACAGAGAGTCGCCCAGGAAGAGGCCAACACAGGACAATAGGACATGATCCATGACCAATGTAATGCAGACATATTGAGTCCTCTCTCGTGTCTTTATCTGTGTATGTTCCTCATTTTGAGGAAAGCAAACAAAATTTTCTGTCATAGTGTTTACTTGAGCAGGAAACCAGTGAAACCACAGTAATCCCAATTTCCATAGAGAGGAGTGGTGTCTCTGTCCCCATACATTTTCACATACACCTGGTCACCTGAAAGAAAAACACAAAAACAAAACTGCAGGCTGATAAATACCAGAACAGTAGACATGATATTGTGTTCATGGGATGTGCACACCTCTGTTCAGAAGTGTAGTGGCGGCACAGGAGGCCTGGGGAAAGTTGGGAGATGCATCTGACAGGTACATTCCACACAGAACTCCTCCTCCTTTCATCAGGGAAAGCCAGGAATGCAAACGGTCATCTCCCCGAAGGTACACACTGAAGAAGTAGAGGCCTGCCTTCGGTGCTGTGAACACACCTGTGCGATAGTTGTACCTGAAAAGGGACCAAAGACATGATCAAACGTCTGTGTTGTTCAACACCACTTTTGTGAAAGCAACTCTGTTCAGAAAGCAATATGACCAAAATTATGGACAACAGAATGGTCTGAAAGCACCACTGATGTGGTTCCTAAGCAAATCCTTGGTATGAAAATGGTTTGTCAGCTCACGAATGGAATTGCCTGAGACTTACGCATTCCCAGTGTTGAGTTTCACACTGTCAAACTTCACTTTCTGTCCAGTTTGAATGACAGGCCATTCAGTCCTGAACATCGTGGCAGCAAAAGCAACAGAGAAAATATCTGAAAGAAGTTTCATGACCCTTGTCAACCCCACTTGTTGTGGAGAGAGGAAGTCTCTGCAACTTAGACTCATTTCTGTATCAGCAAGCACACATGTAGGGCAATGGAGCTCAGAGGCAATTCACACTGTGCTGAATGACAATATTCTTGACTTTGACCAGTTCCTCTCAGCAGTTGAAACTGATGTGCTCATCTCGGCACTCACCTGCTACTTGTCTTTGCAGCTGTGCAGTTCGAGTCTGGGCATTGTCTGCAGTTTGGCGAACAGAGCCCAATGCAGTGTTGACCCTGTTCACCTGTCTCGACAGAGATTGAAAGTTCTGTGCTCTGACAGTTTGTTCTGTTGCCAGGTTTACCCTCAACTCTGTCAAATTACGGTTCCTGGCATCATGTTCTTCTCGTAGTTCCTGTCTGGCAAGACTGAGAGTCTCTAGAAGCTCAGATCTGATACATTCATCTGGAGTTGAGCCTGCTTGGGAAGGCTCTCCACCATAACAGTTAATCTGCACATCAGCTGTGTGGTTGCAGACTTCATCTCCATCCCAGATAAACTCACAATAATCCAGACTTGGCTCAGAGCCAGAACAGTTCACACTGTGCAGCCAGATCTGACCTGAACCTATGTACACAAAAGAAAAGGGGGTTTCAGACAGAAACAAGCACATGCTTCATCAAAAGTGACAATGAATCAATTGAAGGAGGGCACCCAGTCAAGCTTTCATTATTCATCACTGAGATCTTTTTTCTTTCTGTTTCAATAATGAAGATGGAGAAGATTACTCCTGATCAGCCTGTTTTTGCTTTTTGTTGTTTTTTGGGGGTCTTCTTTGGGTTTTTTGTTTTTGCTAAAGTGCAAACTTTAGAAGGTTTTTTCTTCTGCTTCAATTGAATTTATTTTCTGACACACATTTGATTTGAATCTGTGTGTGGGACTGCTTCCTAGAATACCATCTCAATAAGCCAGCCTGCTTCCATGATCCAATCTCATTCCACTGCAGGTGAAGGAATTTGAGTCTTTCAGCATGCTGTTTTGAAGTACAAAACACAGAGAAATAAAAAATGCACCTGTAAGACTGGGTTGGTTGGCACTGCTAATCATTCCACCAGAGTAGCCAATCATTCTGCAGGCAACAGCTGCTTCTCTGTTGCTCCATGGGCCACAAACTGTTCCCCAAACATCATTGTGCAAAACCTGGAAACAGAATTGATTCCATGTTGTGAAAGTTTTAGATTTCTGGGTTCCATATTTACTGGCCATTTCAGGTTCTCTACTTCATCAAGATTTTCAACATCTTTCAATCTCAGTCAAATTTGTGTGGACCAAATTGGCTGGATGAATACAAATTAATTGGCACAAATTCCCAGGTTGAGTTTGAGCTGGCTTTGACCTGTGATTGGGTATCATTGTTAGTTCCTGTCACATCTTACCTCAAGCCTTCCGGAGTTGCTTCTTCTTGGGCAGGATGTTCCTGCACCTCCAACAAGTCTGGCAGACACTCCAGGATAAACAACAGAATTACTCAGAAATGTTTCTCCTATTCTGCCAATACCTTTCACTGCTACACTATAGGGTGTGCTATTTTCCAATGTGACATCAAAATGCTCAACTTTAGACCCAGTATGAAAAATGTGCCTGATTGTGTTTGGTTCAGTTCCTATCTCAGTAACCTCCAACTCATATTGAAGAACAGACTTTGAACCAAATTCAGGCTCTTCCCACTGACATGAAAACCCAGAGCTATTTTCTGTGCTGTTTATCTGGAGCCCAGTGGGTGCATGGGGAGGGGAAAAACTTGCAGAAGAAGATCTTCTTCCTCGCCTTGTTGAAGCCAGTGTGTTTGCAAATGGCTGAGTTTGACCATGATGTGCTCTTTGTATGACAGTAAAAACAAATGCAATGGATGTGTTCAAATTGGCTTGTTGGTACTGTACAAGGTCATCTATGCTATATGTTATGTTGTCTAAGACAGCCAGATCATTGAACCAATCAACTCTGTCATCTTGGTCATTTGAGTCAACACTCTCATCATCAATATACCTTTGCAAACCTGCAATAATAGGGTCAACTTGATTGGGAAAATACAGCCTCAATGTTATGATTTCTTCAAATTCTCGAGTTTGTGAATAAAATCTGGAAAAGGGGACAAACTGAGTATCCTCAAGTCTCTCAACAAAAGATATGAGGAGGTCAGCCTCAGTTTGTCTTTGATCAATCCAATACTCAAGGTTTTCATTGTTGAACGGAGACTCATGGTGCTGCTGCAGCAAAAGATGTTGCTGATATTTCGAAAAGTACGAACTGCATCTTCAAAATTTGTTGGGGAGTTTGAAATTGGAAAGTCACTGACAAATCTGACTCTAAGATCTGACCCAATTCTTTGCAAGTCATCATTGAGGTCAAGGCGGCCACTCCCATGAATATCAACCAGTGGAATTGATTTTATTGCCACATTCAGCCGCCCCTCAAGTTCTTCTTTTTCTGAATATGTCTGAACAACTTTTTCAAATTTACAAATTGCCTCAGCACCATATTCTATTCCTGAAACAAGAACATGAAAATGATCTGCAAACAACACAAGCCAAGTAGAGTGTTTCTCAAGTCTTAAACGGATTGGTGTACTTACCCACAACAACATGAGTGGGCTCACTGTCATCAAAAACAGTCGGGTAGTCAATGTTGCTGAGATTCAAGTGGTACTGTGTCAGTTGCTCAAAGTGCGACTTGAACTTGTACCTCATGGAAACACTTGCCACATTGGAAAATGATTTGGTTTCTCTGAGGTAATGGGCACTACCTCTCACACTGACAAGTCCACCCACAAAACTGGCTTTGAGTGATGCAGAAACTTCCAAGAAATCAAGTCGCTTTTCCACAGAGTTACCAGCAACAAAATCCAGGAGTAAATTGGTGTAGTTTCTTCGAGTGATGTTCAGTGAGAGCTTGTAGGGATCCCACAGACTCCTGCAAATTCAAAGGTTAATCCAGATGCATCACTGATGTTACATAATTTGCCTGACCCAATCCATCTCACCTGATTTTTGTGATCAAATAGGGAACACCCTCTAACCTGAAGAATCACACTTTTGCCATTTTTTTCTGTCCAAAAATGTTTAGCTTCACAGCAAACTGGGTGAGAAAAGGTCTGGTGTTTTTAAGACTGAGTATGGACCTGAAGACTTTGTGGACTTCGGAACAAATTTCAAAAATATCAGGAATTCGTGATGTTGGCAAATAGCCCAAGATATTTTGTTTTCCACCTTCAACTGTTTCCTAGTCACTCAGCATTGAGTGTTTTGCATCTTGGTCCTTGTAGGAATTTTGATACTGAAAGACACTTCTCTGCATGGAAGATCTTTCAAGTGGAGAAACATCTTTGGAGTTCAGGAAAACACCATTGTTACTTTCGGAGCACTATCAAGCAGTTCAAAAGGATCATGTGGTTGAAAATATAGAAAGAATTTCAAACAAGGCAAACAGTATCAAACCCAGTCATGTTTGTGGAAAACCTCTCAAAAATCAGGACTGAGACATGACCAGACTTGCCTCACATCTGGGAAAGGTTGATGACCAGGTGGGTGACAATTATCATAAACTCCTCACGCAGGGGAGAAAATTAGTGATGACTCATCACCATTCAGTCCTGTCCTGGGTGAACATTTCTGTTTCAATGAGGGGATAATTTATCATAATCTGCTCAGTATCTTCCTCAGCAGATATTCCTGTCACATCAGGGAAAGTGCCCCGAATTGACTGAATGAGTTCTTGCAAGCAAATGTGCAAAAATTTTCTCAGGACACAGCCAAATGCAAGACTCTCAATGGTCCGGTTTGTTCTGAAGGACTTCAAGGATGATGCCAACTAACTTGGGTGTGGTGTCAAACAAGCTGGCTTACCTTGCAGGTATGGGAGAGTCAGTTCTCATGTCATACATCATACCAAGTGTGAAATCTCTGCCCAAAGCTTCCTTCACAACTGTTCTGTCTTCCTGAGCCAGTCGCTCTGGTACCCACACAAGGAGCAACAGAGAAGTAAGGACGTGCATTGTATTCATTCTCCTGCAAGATTGAAACGATGAGGAACATTCCAGATGCTGCAGGATTGTGCTGATATCAAGACAATCAACAATGTCCCTGTAGAAAACACTTGTGACACACAGCCAAACACTGAATCGAGCGCCAACATGAAGTCGACTTGTTGACACCGGTTCTGTGGTGAAACACCTGCCCTCACATGAAACACCTGCCCTCACATACATGAAACACCTGCCCTCACATACATGAAACACCTGCCCTCACATACATGAAACACCTGACCTCACATACATGAAACACCTGCCCTCACACACATGAAACACCTGCCCTCACATACATGAAACACTTGCCCTCACATATATGAAACACCTGCCCTCACATACATGAAACACCTGACCTCACATACA
>JAAUXT010075089.1_pt1 | contig 13474 bp, 14 predicted proteins | sample 7278171 | NCBI WGS metagenome assembly JAAUXT01 (sample SAMN14350112, study PRJNA611818) | marine sediment metagenome | isolation source: surface marine sediment (1.8m) | place: French Polynesia: Moorea | collected 2018-08
GGGTGTTTTGTCCAGTCCGGCCTGCACACATGTGTGTAGACAGGGTTTTCCTGTCAAAATTGTCAACACAAAGAAAACTTTTTCCTAAAACATTTTTTCAGTTTTTTTTTTCAAGTTGTATGGCAAAAACATAATTATTGCCAAATTTTGCCTGAAGCACTTTTGAAAAAAGAATTGAAAATCTTAGCAAAAAATGGAAAAAAGTTGCCATTGAGCTGACTCAATGTGCTCTGCGCTTGATGGGCAAGACCGAAAAAATTGTCCGCGCTTTGGGAGTTAAACATAAGTCTGTAATGGCATATTCTGAGAGTACACATCTCCTCCTTGGACTTGTTTCAACAGCTCTACTGGAGGAATATTCATGTTTGTGATAGTATTCTCATGATCCTCCATCACCTGTTGATTGTACCATACATGATTTCCCCAATCATTGTCATGCATGAGTTGATGCAGCAACTGCAGATATAAATGTACACCTCTTGGCATGCTTGCGGCAAATGCATCAGCTTGTGCCTCCGAACTTTGTACATCTGCTTGCTGATATTGCCAGGCAACATTATATGACGGTGGTGGTTCCACCATTCCTATCACGCTTTCTTGACAACTATAACTCTGAGGATTAGTATTTGCCAAGGCATCACATGCCTTGCAATGCTTTTTCCGGATCTGCTCAGTGTATGCAGTTTTACAAAATTCTAGGAACAGTGTGGTGCTTCATCAAAGTGGAAAATGATGAAAAATGAATTGTGGGAAAAACCAATGAACTATCACTGGGAATAAAAAGAATTTTCACAGAAGAGACAGACTCTTGTGTTCAACAGATTCAAAATTTTCAGTTAGAAATGCAGGGGGAAAGAGACAGAGAGAGGGAGAGAGGCAGGGAGAGAGAGAGAGAGAGAGAGAGAGAGAGGCAAAAAGATTGAAGGGAGACAGACAGACAGACAGACACAGACACACACACACACACACAGGAAACTGAGAGATACACTCTCACAAATAAAGCATTGAAAAATGTTCTTTTTTGTCAGAAAAAGCACCCTGTTTTTGTGATGGTTTTCCTGAATTTTTTTGAAACATTTTTTGTTGCACTTTAGTCAGACTTTATATTTTTTTAATTGCCAATAAGTTTCAATAGAATAATTTTGAAATAAAATCAAGTATATTCCTGAGTAGCAAATAGTCTGAAAAAAATTCCTCTCCTATAAAAGAAAAAATGAAAAATTTTTGAGTGGGCCTTGAACCCACAACCCTTGGCTTTAGAGTCCTGCACTCTAACCACTAGACCACTGAGGTTTTCACATCATATTAGAGAATATAACTACCTTTTCAAGAAATATTGTTTCAAGAAAAACATATTTTTGATTATTTTTCCTTATTTTTTCTGAATTTATTTGCTGTAATAGTATTCATATTGCAAGGACTATGGTAGCATGCACTGTGATAAGTAGATGCATGGTTGGTTCTTGCCGCGAACACACACTATTTCAGGGATTGCCTTGTGAGATCAACTTGTACTTGGAAGTTGCAGAAATACCTGGAAGTTGTATTCTCAGTCCATATTGTTGACAGAACATGACCTTAAAAGAATTGGAAGTGTATGCATGCATATTTATTAGCTGCTCTCAATGAGAAGCTGAATGCTAAATTGTCATAGAGCCCAGATGTAAGGAAGCAGCTGTGGGTCTGAGTGAGTACTCATGGCACAGAGTACAATCTCCTCTGGTTGAACTAACAGCTTGGCACAAAAACATCTTGTGTTTTGGTTATCAGACCGCCGCACCATACTCAGACTCTGTCACAGATGTGTGACCACTGGACAAGACACATACATCGAGTGCCAAAGTCAGTACAGACTTGTACACATATTTTAGTAACTGGATTCACACAACAAAGGACAGAACAATACTGTACAAAACACTTGCAGTTTTTGAGCAAAATACACACAATATATTTCCAGATAAATAAAACAACTTCAAAGTTTAAGTGTCAAGCAATAACACTTTTTCAAACAGTAAGTGTCAAATATTTGCACTTCTTTTTCAAAAAAAGTGTCAAGCTGTAACAGTTCATTTGAAAAAGTATCAAGTTTTGACACTCTTCCAAAAAACAGGAAGTCCAATGTGTTTGCACTTCTTGTTTGAAAAGTGTTAGGCTGTAACACTTTTTCAAAAGAAAGTGTCACAGCTTGACACTTTTTTGGGAAAAAAGAATGTCATTTGTGACAAATGAAAGTTTTTGTGTGAAACATTCATGCTTTTGTGGAAAAAGCATCGCAAAAAAAAACATTTTAAACAACATCTTCTATTTGTGAGAGTGTACATAGGGACGAAGCAAATGGACAGACAAGCTGAGATAGACAAATGGAAGAAGCTGAGATTAGACAAATGGAAGAGAGTCAGAAAGAAAGACAAGAAACCCAAACACAGCTGCTTTAATTTGTGAGTTAGAAGTTCGAGATCAACTTGTAGTTCTGTCCTCTCTGCACGTGTTGCTGTTCGAATTGTGCAGTGTTGCCTGTATCCCTTTTTTCCACGCTCTGTGAGCTCGCACATCGTGATTCACGCTTCGTTGCACTGAGGGGCAAAATATCGACCGAGCCGTGGTACCACGGGGTGACTTGCTCATTTCACTTGGCGCAGTGTGTAGCTCGCATCACGCATTCTGCTTTCGTCTACGAGGCAGTGAGGCACGAGAGTCGTCAGAGCAAAGGTTGGTATGTGGAAGGGGGACAGGTTACCATTTGCACGAATCAATATGTGAAACTTGAAAACAACACTGTAATTGACATCGCTGTCTGCATTCACCAAGGCTCATGCGCACAATGGAAATGGGGCTGAAAGTTGACATTTGCTTCTCAAAATGAATCTGATTGTCCTTGATATCGCCCGCCCCACCCTGAATGGCTTTTTCAATTATAACATGTTCAGATAAAGCTTTTTGAACTTTAGATCAAAACCCTGGGTTTTGATTCTTGGGTTATTGTGTCTTCTTTCACATAGGTTTGTGTCACACACGCTGTGTTGAGGAGCCACTGAGAAGATGCTGACTCAGCACTTTCTGCTCATCCTCGGTATGAAAGTTCTCACCATTGAACATCTCTGTTCAAATGAGGAAAAAAAACATGTTTTGCTTTCTTTGTTTATCTGGCATAACTGGGTCACCAATTATTTTGCCATTTGCCATGAGGGGTTGGGTGGGACAGACCATTTTATTGGAATCAATTGAAGATCATTGTTTGGCACAAACTGTCATACAAAGAATAGTCCAGGAGTACAAAATGAATATGCCTTACAGGTCATTTGTGGCAGAAATTTGCATATACCCTGCTGTTTAGTCTGCAAAATCCCATGGTATGCTGCTTAGTCCAGGAAAAATGGCCTCAGCTGATAAGAAGGCAAAGCAAGAGATGTTGCCTCCTCAGCTGGGCTGCCAGAATGAAAATGGTACCAATGCTTTTTACTGGATCACATGCACCATGCCCAAGCACAAGCAAAAAATGTTCACCAGTGAGGAGGGCCTGGCCTGGGTCACACATTTCAACAGACACTGACAATAATAGTCACATTTCTGTGACTTCATAAAATGAGATGACCAGGAGGTCACATGTCACTCAGGCTGCAGATGAAGAAATCCATAGCAGAGCCAAAAGCCATAAAACAAAATGGCAGCTCTGTATCTGTATGATCTGATATCCATAGTAGAGCTGCAAAACAAAATGGCAGCCCCCATGCAGGTATAATGGCTGCCCCCACATAAGAAAACCAAAATGGCTACTCTCAAGAGCCCAAATGAGATGTTACCTCCTCAGCTGCCAGTATACAAATGATACATATACTGTTTTGAAGCCTTTTAGGCAATCAGAATGCATTATGTGCTCCGGCCCTGAACCTGGCATGGCATAACCACTCACTGGGGGGGGGGGTCCCTCCAGGTCACACATCACAGACAGACACATACTGACAATACTAGTTGCACCTTATGCGACTAAGAAACACACCAAATGATTGGGACCTGGCAGCAATGAACTGACCTTGTGATTGAATTGTCTTACTGCAATTACAGGTGCACTGCTCTTGGTGCAGAGTCAGGAAGCTGAAGGTCAATGCACAAATCAGCAGTGGTGCAGAAATGAGTACACAACAGGCAGATGGTTCTACAGAACTGCATGGAACCTCACTGAGGTGCCACATCACATTCCTGCTGAGGCTCAGGAGGTTCATCTGGATCTCAATGCCATCACCGCCATTCCTGATGGAGTCTTCAGCCACCTGACTCAATGCAAGCACCTCAATATGGGATACAATAAAATTGCTTCAATTGACAAGAAAAGCTTCAGTGGGATGGAATCACTTCAAAAACTCTCATTGTACAACAACAAAATCTCTTCACTTGACCAAGAAACATGGCTGCCTGTGAAATTCCTGACCTACCTGGACCTGAACACCAATCTTTTCACCACCATCATGTCTGAAATGTTCAATGGACTTAGTTTTCTCTCAGAGCTGAGGCTTTGTTGCAACAAAATTTCTGTCATTGAGGAAGGAGCGTTTGACCATCTTTACTCACTGAAAGTAATCTGGCTCCACACCAACAGACTCAGAACATTGAATCCAGACTTGTTTGTAAACTTGCCCCGACGACTTGAAATCAGAATGGGTCAGACGTCTGACCGAAACCAGCTTGCACTGCATGGGTATATCTGCCGCTCCCTCTGCTGGTTGAAACATGAGGAGCAACATCAAAGTTGGTTTGGTGGGGGAAGCACATATTGGCCAAGATGTGTGGATATCTCATCATGGGGATCCCTCCAGTGTGGAGACAAAGGTATCTGCTATTTTGGTGGAAGTCTGCGGAAGTCAACATGTGTTGATCTACCACACAGATTTTCACATGCCAAACGCATCTCGCACACACAACAGATTTGGAATCAGACACAAAAGTAAGCCTGAGCAAGCTTCCGTGATTTGCACCTCTTTTTGCCAACTCGAACACAACATTTGAACAAAATCCTTCCTGCTGCACAATGCTACACCTCGCCTTCTCTTTTGACCAAATATATGAACAAAATTGAACCCCATTTTCATTCAAAACATGCTGTCCACAGAATCTTGTCCACCACACCTCGTGTGATTTGCACTACCTGGTACCCTTTGGGAACCAGGTGCAAATCACCAAAAAAGGACTCATCAGTTCCCACAGCAAACACATTTTGTCCAGTTGGTTGCTTCTTCAAAGCAAGGTTTCAAGATTCATTGAGATGTTTGACTTCATTTCACTGATTCTCCTCCAGGTACCTGTCCTGAACCAGGGGGTGGAGAGCTCTATTTCACCAGGACCAAGTTCGGTGGACCTTACAACACAGGTTCCCAAGTCACCTACTCTTGTCATGATGGTGGCAGTGGAAACATCACTTGTCAGAGTGATGGGACCTGGACCAAGAACCAATTGCCAGCCTGTTTTGGTGAGTTATCTTGAAGTTAGACTCCAGTTGAGCAACTTCACAAAAACAATACAGCACAAGTGGGTTGACACTTGCAAAAGGCACATGTTTCTTTGTTGTCTGCAGGCATGATAAAAAGTTTTTCTTCATAGCCAGATTTCGGGTGTTGTTTGTGTTTTCAGAACCACATAAGCCAAACCAAATGCAGCCTGACAAATATCCAGCAGAACCTGATGACAGCACCACAGGAAAAGATGCATCTTCAGTCAAAATTGCTCTGGGAATTTCAGTTCCCCTCCTCATGATCATTGCTGCCTTGATCACTGTGATTGTGTGCATGAAAAGGTAAATGCATCAAGAAAATGAAACATTGTGTTCCACTTCATTCCCCAAAACTTCCAGCAAGTTGATGTTGCTTCACCCAATTATATACCTGTGACACAAAAACTCATATCAACATGTTTTCATATTTTCATTGCAGAAAACAAAAACAAAGGGACAGGGCAACAATTGTTCCAAGGCCACAGATGTCAAAGCTTGTTGGAGAGGAAAATCCTGGCTACGCATCACTGCACATCACTTCAAACACAAGCAATGCAGCAAATGTTGTGGTCTCACTGCGAAACCCAGAGCCCCAACAGCCTCTTGATGAGTCAGATGGGTACCTTGAGCCAGTCAGTGTCTCCAGACCCGAGGAGTACCTGGAGGTACTGGCTGCTCCAAACCCTGGGGGTTCACAGGAGGCTCAGGCCACTCCTGAGTACGCCGAAGCTTATGACCACATGCCTGGTAGAAAGGGTGAGCCTGTGTACCATGAGAGGGTTTCTGAAAATGTTGAAATTCAAATTGGTTTGTAGTTGCTGTTTTTACTTCAGCTGTTGCATTTTGTTGGCTGTACATTTTTCTTGTAGAAGGTTAAAATTGCTTGCTCTTGTGTTGCATTCGTTTGTGAAGTGTTTTCAGTTTTGCTTGTCATTTTGCAGACATCCTGTCAACAAAAAATGAGAACCATTTTCTTTTTTGTTGATACAATTGTGTGGTGTTTTTTGCTCTAATTTTTATCAGTTTTGTTGTGTCCCCTTTTGTGATTTTGTTGAGACAAACAAAATTTGCTGCTTTCAGAACATCCAAAGAAGAAGTCTGGTGGAAATATTTTGACAACAATGTTTCTTTGTAACTTTCAGTTTATTTGTGTTCATTTTTGTCCTGCAAGTCCTTTGTTGTTGTACAAGTTTTCATGTTGATCAGTGTGTTCTCATGTGACATTGAGAAGTACACTTGACCTTCTCTCAAGATGCATCTTCTTTCCTGTGAAGATCTCTCTTCACTCTAACTCACACATTTTTCCTATCACAATAGATCATTCTCATGTTCACCAATGATCACTGATAATCCTGCATTCCTTTGTAAAGATGACATGCAAAATAAATTCTAACCCCAAATATCTGCCTCAATCTCAGCTCCTTGTTGGGTGATTTGAAAGGCTTGGGTTGCACTTCAGAGCAAATGAAACTTGCCGCCTGAACCTGCAGACATTGAAAGATATTTTTTTTTGCTACTGCTGGTGATACCACAGTCAAGTAAATTTCGGGTTCAACAGTTTTTGTGTTGCACTACGTGGTCTGCTTTTGTTCCAAAGGAATGGCTGTGGTATTGAAGGACAAATTAGAATTTCCTAAAATTTCAGTGTGAACACTTCCAAACAATGGGTTCTGGTTTTTGCTTTGTGGTGTGTCTTGAAAGTGAACAAGAACAACATTTTGTGACGGGCAGTGGGCAATGCAACATATATTTCAGGTCAACAATGGCATAGCTTCAGGATAAATGACAAATGACGAAGGTGAGAGAGTCACAACACACCATGTGCCACCAACGGACAAGTTTTTGACGGAAAATTCACAGCACCAGTGAAAACAAAGAGCCACATTTCTGGATTCTCTTCCCAGCTGAGGTTCTCCAAGAATAATTGATACTGTCCTGTGGAATTAATTTTTTCCCTGTTGAGGCAACAATAGGTGTGCTGAACAACACACCATCTTGTGTGGAAGACAACCTTTTTGCTCAATTTGGAAGAGTTATGGGGTTTCCTGTAATATACCTCAGTGTACTCCCTCTCCCTCTCTCCCCACCCAGTGTGATAAAGATTCCTTCAGGGTCTGGTTGGGTGCTGCACAAGGCTCATCCGCAAAGTAAGTTTCACATACTTTTTTGACTACTTTGTACAGCACAGTTCTTGACCAAAACTTGTATGTGTTTCATGGACACATCGATGTGTGTGCACATTTATTTAGACTTCTCTGTGACAAAGTGACATGTCAATTAAATTGAACTTTTTGTGAGTGAGTATGGCAAGTATGGCACTTGGAGTATGTCCTCTGTGCATCGACCAAAGTTAGTGAAACTAATGTCAAGTGTGCTCGACAATGTTCTGCACCTGTGACACTTATCCTCACTCAAAGTACTCTCCCTGGTTTTGATGACAGCACATGAAGTGGATGGGAAGGCGCTGCATGGCCTCTCGGAACTCGAACTGTGGGATGTTGCCAATGACAGTGTCAATCTGGTCCTGAAGATCATCGATGGAGTCAAAGACTTGACCCTTGATGGGGTGTTTGATTCTCTTGAACAGCCAAAAATCGGAAGGCGCAAGATCTGGGCTGTAAGGTGGGTGGAGAAGCTGGGCAGTGTGGGTGTGGTCCAAGTACCTGCGCACCATCCTGGCTCGATGCATGGGCGCATTGTCATGGTGCAGTAAAAAGTTGGTGTGCTGTCGTCTTCCCCTCAATCTGTGGCCTCGCCAAAGCTCTGGACGATGTCTTCTGATGGCGCCCCGGAACCTCCTGAGTATTCCCAGGTACACTTGGGCAGAGATTCCTCTTCCCTGTGGCACAAACTCATGGTAGACCACTCCCCTCACATCCCAAAAGATGACCAACATTGTCTTGAGGACTCCTTGTTCACGGCACACTTTGGGGGGCCTTGCCTCTCCTGGAAGGAGCCAGCTGCATGACTGCTGCTTGTTCTGCAGGTCATACACAAACACCCAGCTTTCGTCGCCCATAACCACCCTTGACAACAGGGTTGGGTCACGCTGGAAACGCCTCCAATTCTCCCTTGAAATCACCGCACCCACTTGTTGTTGTCTGTCAGTTGATGTGGAATACAACAAGCACTTTTCTTCTTGAAGTGTAGCTGCTTCAACGCCTTGTGCACAGTTGTTTTGCCGATCATTGCATGGGCAGCAAGTTGGCAGACAGTCTGTGTCCTGTTCTGGTCAAGAAAGTTCCTCAACTGACCTGTCTTGGCAGCAGTCAACTTGGTTGGTCTTCCGGATCAAGGTTTGTCGGTGACTTGGGTGTGGCCTTGAGCAAACCAGTTCCACCACTTCCGAATTGATGTTCCACTGAGGGCATTTTGCTGGAAGACATTCTGCACCTGGGACACTGTCTCTGCTCTTGAAAGACCCGAGTTGAAGCAGAATTTGATACTGTTTCGTTGCTCCAAACGCAATTCTTGCAGTCACACTCTCACCTGTGCCATGACAGCAACATGAACAGAATCAGAAGGTCGGCCGCACCTGATTTTGACACGCCTGAGTAACTTCCAGTCACAACAGACTTGCTCCAAAAAAATGCTGCATGTGTCTCTGATGGGGAGGCACATGCTCAAAAAAATTGATGAAGTTTGAACAATCCTGAAGTACTCAAAAAAGTACGTGAAACCTACTTTGCGGATGAGCCTCGTACACAAGCCAAGTACAGATTTTCTTGGGGGAACAAATGTGACAACACAACAAGGGAGAGACCACACACGCATCTTTGGTGCTTCCATGTACGTAGCTTGTTCATTTAATTTTGCGCAAACATGTTTTTGGCCGTGGTACTCATTTTTTTTGCAATTTTTTTTTTTGACATTTGCATTGAGGTCGAGTGCCTCAACCCTTGTGCGTTGTCTCTCGCTACTCACTGCATGTCTTGCCGATCAAAACAAGCTGCTAAGTTTTGATCGACCGGTCGGTGCGGCACATTTCGGAGGTTCGCGCTTGAGTCATGATGAAGGCGAAGGCAGTGCCAAGAGTTGAGATCAAATTTTGTGTTCAAAGTGGATTAACCCAACATGACACAGTGCATAGGATACAGCAGGTGCATGGAGCGAACGCTCTGTCTGTGTCGCAAATTCGCAGGTGGTTTGCAGCCTTCTCCCAAGGCAGAGTGGAGACAGATGATCTGCCATGCCCAGGACAACCCTTGAAGCGCAATCCTGCCAAAATCCAACATGTGGACATGATTGTCAGACAAGACCGGAGGCAAACTGTGAGACAAGTGGCAGCACGCAGCAATCTGAGTATTGGTTGTGCTCATCGCACTTTGAGGAAGGATCTTGCCTTGAAGAAGAAATGTGCGCACTGGGTGCCACACAGATTGACTCCTGCGCAAAGACAAACATGCATAGCCTGTGCAAGGGCAGCTTTGTGGATGTTAGGTTGTGGTGGACCTGTCGACCATGTGGTGTGTGGTGATGAATCCTGGTTTCATTGTTGGCACCCGGCGTCAAGGAGGGACAACAGACAGTGGTTGGGCGTCAATGCGCCCACTCCTGCTGTTCCTGTCAGAGAGCAGGCCGTGCCCAAGGTCATGCTTGTCATCTTTTTTGATCGGCAAGGATTGGTGTTCAGGACTTTCATCCCACAAGGACAAGGAATAACTGGCCAGGTGTACCTCCAAATCCTTCAAGGACTTCGTGATGCTGTGCGCAGACGACGCTCACAAGTGTGGAGGGCAAGGAGATGGGGATTGCTTCATGACGGCGCACCTGCTCACCGCAGTCTACCTGTTCAAACTTGGTTGAACAATGCTCCTGTGAACCTTCCCCAAGTCCCCCAACCTCCCTACAGTCCTGATTTGAATCCACCAGACTTTTGGCTGTTTGCAAAACTGAAGAAACTTGTGCGTGGCCAGCTCTTTCCGGACACTCAACAACTGCAAAACACAATCGACCAACATCTCGGACAGATACCACAGCACGAATGGGCCGCCGCAATGGACTGCTACAAACCCAGACTTTGCAGGTGTATCCAGGCTCAAGGCGACTACTTTGAACATCCCTGAACTGCTGGTTTGACAGTCGATGTTGTGCAGAACATTGTGTGAAATTTGCAGAAACTTTGAACAATTCGTTTTGTGTCAGCAGCATTTGCCATATCGGAGGGTGTGGTCACATTTGTGCGTGTCCAAAAACCACTTTGGAAATTGACTTTTGAGTTGCGAATGCATTGACATTTGCATCAGAGACACATTAAAGCATTCACAAAGTTTGAACAAATTTGCACAAACAGAGTCCTATTTATTTGCATCTGCGCAAAATTAAATGAACAAGCTACGTATTTGTGTGGATCGAGGACATGGCTGGGGGAGGAGGCGGGCCCACTGTATGGTAGAGCTGTGAAAGGTTCACCCAGATTGCGCAGTTTTGGAGTTACGTGTTCTGCTGTCGCAGTGGCATGATTTGACCCCCAAGTTGGAGGAGATTGGGCAAAGTGGGCAAAGTCATTTGGGCTAACTCAGGCAGCTGGCACACAAAAATTGACATTGAATACACTTGTTGAAAACAAACCAGAATTTGTGGTTTCTAGTTTGTTTTTGTCTGATGCTGGATATGTCATCATGTGACATAGAAATTCAGCATATGTCTGTCCATCACACTTTGTGCTGCCCCCAACCCCCAGGGGAGCAGTCTCATTCAACGCATTCTGATTGGCTGAGGACTAAGCAGCATGGTGTATGCAATTTCCATGACAAATGTCCAGCAAGGTTTGCAAATCCAAGTTGGGTTCACAATTTGACAGCAGGAATCCACAGACACACAAGAAATTTGTGAGTTTCAGCCTGAAGCCCACAGCCTGGACACAGAGGCAAATGTCACTTTTGATCATGGCAACATGCCAGAATTTACATTTGCATTTGTGTTTTCAGGGTTACAGGTTGTTCCCTAAAACTCCCCATTGTCTTTTTGTAATCGTGCCCAAGCAACATGTGAGAGCCTGCTTGGAACACCCTGGGAATACTTGCTCAAAACAAACAATGTTCTCTGCTAATTCGTGTTTTTTGAGTTCACGGATCTTCACGTGGTGTGCAACAGTTTGACAAGATGAAGATGACACTGTTTCACATTCGGACAATTTCTCACAAGCATTAAATGTGTCACCTCTGAGTGACAGTCAGTTTGTGATGGTGGAGCCACCAATGAAAATGATTCAATGTCACTGCACGTGCCAACAGTACACAAGAGAGTACAAAGTCAATGACTGGAAACAGCACAGACAGTGAAACAACCTCCAACTCCCAAATCCCCCAAAATGTCACTTCCGCAATTTTCTTCAAGGAAATCCTTCCTGGGAGAGTTGAAACAAGCTGAGGATTTCACTATGAAGACCAGCCAAAATAAAACACATTGCCAACCACAAATCAACCAACCATTCAGACACAACTACCACTGCAAGCTTTCCCAGCTTGGCAAAGTTGTGATGTGGACAAAAGGAAGACAAGGTTCAAATTTATGTGTACTTTCTCCTTGAACACTGTATCTTGAATATCAAACTGCTGTACACATACTTTTGGAAGACACTGCCTACAGGTGCTTTGATTTGGCTCACACCGATTTGGCTCATTTGAGCCCAAATCGCGCAACCCACCTCAAATCACCTAAAAAGGTCTCACATGTTTTTACACACACCAAGAATCAGAGAGCCTGGTTCCTGTAGATTCGCACAGTCGGCAATGGAGCTTGAGTTGGAATTTCGGTTTATCATCACTGGTGTCGCAATGGCAGCTGCCAGCACTGTAAGTTTCCTGAGTGTGGGCACACAAGGGGAAAATTGACAGGTACAAGCACCACTCACAGCAGTAAAGCTTTCCAGTTTCATGAATGAATTTGTGCCCAAACAACCACGCGCATGGTAAACAGGGTACAGATGAGTACTCCGCACTCTACTGAACCAAGGAAGTGACCGAAAACCTGTGAGTGGCCATGTGCACTGTGCCTCACCCACGGCAAACCTGACCACAGTGCTGAATTCATACAGAAACTGCAGCAGCGGCAGCGGAATGAGGTCACCATTGACTGTCATTACCACATCAAAAATTGGCTGCCATCAATTATCTGCAGCAAGCTACCTGTGTCACATTGGGCGTCATGTTAAATTTTAGTGCCGCCCATGACTTTTGCTGCAAAATGCAGAACGTAGCCTTATGCTGCAGCTCTATGTGAAGTCACCTACAGTGCCTTGATGGCCAAAGGGTGTGGCTGGAGATGAATACACATTGTGCAGTGGTGCAGAGAGGGCTGTGACACCAAAACCTGCAGTTGCGTCTTAACACTGTACCCATGGCGCATGCGTGTGATACAGAAAGAGGACCAGGTGAGCATGCCAGAGTCATTGAGCTGATGTTACAAGGCTGAGCAGTGAATAATCCAGGTTTCACCTGAAGCTCTCATTGCTGGGAAGGCCTGATGCCCTCTACTCCTCTGGTGTTCTGTGTGCAAAGCCCTGCCGTCTTGGGAGCGCTATTTACACATTCTGCAGTGAATGTCGCTTGTTCACTGCACTGCAATATCACAGCCATGGTTCTGCTTTTGGCCATGGTAAATGGAGATAAAGCATGCCCAGTGGTGCAGTTGGTTAGTTTTTAGGTGATTTGAGGAGCTTGGTCTGATTTGTGAGCTATTGGAAAAAGCGAGCAAAATCGGAGTGAGTGAAATCAAATCACCTACAGGCAGCCTCTTCCAAAAGTATGTCTGCAGCAGTTTCATGATCAAGATGAGGATTGATTTGGGATCTTTTGGGCTCTTTTGGTTCATTTTGGGTTGGGGATAATGCGCGAGGAAGGAATTTATCAATTTTGAATTTTTAGGTTTCTGAGGTCAAAAAGATCAAATTTGGAAGTGCAGAAAAAATGGGATGTGAATGTAGAAATGTCTCTGTATCTCAGAAGGTACAAATATTTGGTGAAAGAAGTATATTGATGAAATGTAGTA